>Ga0209831_1000511_pt1 | contig 37499 bp, 33 predicted proteins | sample Maine_Asex4_meta_FD_187451 | JGI IMG/M metagenome (GOLD analysis project Ga0209831, IMG submission 187451) | Marine algal microbial communities from Maine, USA - Maine_Asex4_metaG (SPAdes) (version 2) | ecosystem: Host-associated > Algae > Red algae > Unclassified | place: Maine, USA | collected... | reverse complement strand
CTTCGCCCTCGATGCTGTGCAGGTCGATGGTGCCGCCCATGCGCTCGACGAGCTCGCGACAGATGTGCAGGCCGAGTCCTGCGCCCCCGAAACGACGCGTCATCGACATGTCGGCCTGTTCGAACGGATCGCACACGCTCGCCAGGCGATCCCGGGGAATGCCCCTGCCGGTGTCGACCACCGAGAAGTGCCACCGCGGTTCGGCGTCGGTATCCGGTGCCGGATCGTGCCGATCGAGCTCCAGTCGCACGCCCCCCTCGTCGGTGAACTTGATCGCGTTGCCGAGCAGGTTGAACAGGACCTGCTTCAGGCGCAGCGCATCGCCGGTCACCATCGTCCCCGAGCCCTCGGGTGGCGGCGCGATGACGAGGTGCAGGCCGCGCGAGCGCGCCGCACCGGCGTGCGTCCACTCGATCTCCCGCAACAGCTCGCCCAGATCGAAGGGGTTGCTGTCCAGCTGCAGGTGACCGGCCTCGATGCGCGACAGGTCCAGCACATCGTCCAGCATGGTGAGCAGGGTCGTGGAGGAGCGTTCGACCAGATCGAGCTGCGCTCGCTGATCCGCATCCAGTGCCGAGTGGCGCAATGTCGACAGCGTGCCGACGATGGCGTGCATCGGCGTGCGGATCTCGTGGCTCATGCTGGCGAGAAACTGCGACTTTGCCAGGTTCGCACGCTCCGCCTGTGCGCGCGCCGCCGACAGCTCGACATGGCGTGCCTCGAGCGCTCCGAGGGCCGCGTGCAGGTCGTTGGTGACCGAGCGTGCGAGCCGCCACGCCGCCGGCAGGACCAGCAGCAGGACCAGGGATGCGATCCCCAGGCCCCGCCGGACGGCACGCCTCTGTTGAGCGAAGGCCCTCGACAGGTCGAACTCGAGCGACACGGTACCGATGCGCCGCCCGCCGGCACTGGCGTCGATGCTTCCCTCATCGAGCAGTGGATCGTCGAAGGCGCTCATGTCGGTCAGCGTGACCGGTCGGGACAGCCGACGGCCGGTCTCCGCCTCGTGCCACCACCAGCGGGTTCCCGGCAGGCCGTCGGAAGGCATCGCGGATCGCGCACGCGACACGGTCGCGAGCGGATCACCGCCGGCATCGGTGAACCTGACCTCCTGGACGGCGTCGCTGCCGAGCGCGCTGCGACCGACGCTCTCGAGCAGGGCGGCGTTGCCGGTGGCGACACCGAACTCGGCCGCGTGCGCGAGACCCTCCAGCAGTGCCGCGGTGCGCTCCATCTCGACATCGCGGATCTCGTTGACCCGCTGCACGGTCAGGTAGGCGCTCAGCATCAGCACCACCAGCACGGCCGGCAGCACCGCCGCGAGGAGGATCCGCGTGGTGATGGACGGCGCCGTCACGGCAGGAAGTCCCGATCGGTGAACGGACGATCTTCGATGTCGAACGGCCTTCGTCGCAGGCCGAGCGAACGCGCCACCGCCGGGTTCTCGGCGACGTGGAAGCGACTCGGCGGGTGCATCCGTGCCGGCGGTGGTGCATCGGCACCGAGCTCGATGCCCAGGATGTCCCGGACATCGCCCAACACGTCTGCCGGGGTCGACCAGGCGGACACCAGTGCACCGGCGCGCACCCAGTCCGGCCCGTAGCCGATGATCGGTCCGTCGCGACCGTAGGCGGCGAGCAACACGGTGCGCAGGTTGCGCGGCGGGTAGAGACCGGCACGGGGCTCGACGATGAGCGCATCCACGAACACCAGCAGGTCGGTGATCTGCGTGCTCAGGCGCCGCCGCGGATCGAAGGTGCGCGACTCGATGCCGGGAACGGTGCTCGCGAAGGCCGTTTCGCGCAGCACGCCGAACCGCTCGAGCGCCGGGAACAGCCGCGTCGCCACGCGTGCCTGACGCTCGGGAGGTTGATCCATCACGATCGCCTCGACGTGCTCGCAACCATCGCCGCAGTCCAGGGCGTCGAACGCGTCCGCGTAGAGCAACGCGCACAGCGTACGCCGGTCCGGGCGCACGGCCATCATCGCGGCACAGGCGTCCCGCCCGAGTGCGATCACGGTCCGCACGCCCTTCCCGGTGGCGTCATCGAGCGCCTGCGCATCGTCCGCCCGCACCGATTCGTCCAGCGCTGCAAGGCCGAACCGTTCCACGATCGCCCGTTGGACGCTGTCCAGCAACGGCGCCGGCACACCGACCACGAACAAGGGCCGCGGCGTGGCGGTCTCCGTACCCGTCAGGGCACCGATCGCGAGCGCCGTCTGCCACGCGCAGGAAAGGACCAGCGCGGCGACCAGGATCGTGCAGGCGGGCCAGCGGTTTCGCATCCCGGTGCGGTGGCTCAGCAGGCGTGCGGTGATCGAAGGGCTGGCGGCAACGGGGTGGGCGAGGTGGACGGGTCAGTGCAGCTCGACCGAGACGCTGGCGAAGAAGGCTCGTTCCACATCGTTGCGCTCCAGGTAATCGACGTTCCGACCGATGGGCAGCTCCGCGCGCAGCGCTCCACGAGCCGTGAGGCGACCGAGTCGCAGCTGCCGTGAAACGCCCAGATCGAGCCGGTGCAGACGCGAGACGTCACGCACGTCGTCCCAGACCCAGTCGTCCGCGTAGAGCCAGGTGGCCGAAAGTCGGGTCGAGATACCGACCGGTGCGGACGCGAACAGGGTAAGAGTATTCCTTGGTACGAGCTGCCTGATCGATAAACGTCGATCCTCGCCGAAAGCACGGCTCCACGCGAATCGCAGGTGCGTGCCACGGGCCGGTCGGGCATCCACCTGCAGCTCAAGCACGTTGAACGTGTAGTCCGTCTCGTTGCGGTAGGTTCTCGACTCGTTGTCGAACGTGTCGAGCGGGTCCGGTTGCCGTTCGGTGCCGATCAGGTCGCGCAGGCGCTCGTGCGACAGCGACAGGTCGAACCCGGGTGCGCGGCCGGACGGCAGCCGACGCCAACCGATGTCGAACACGTCGATGGTCTCCGGTTCCAGACCGCCGTTCCGGACGATGAACCGATCGAGCAGGGTCTGGCCGCCGAGCTCGTATTCGAGCGAGACGTCTCCCTCCTCCTCGACCAGCAACGGATTGCGCACGCCCCGGTACGCACCGAGCCGGAACACGTCGCTGCCGCTGCGCCCCGGGCGCGGCGTGAACAGCAGGCTCGCGCGCGGCGCGATGCTGGTGCCCGACAGGTCGTTGCGCTCGGCGAGTGCGCCGGCGTGCACCCGCAGGCGTTCCCCGGCGCGCCACTGCACGTGTCCGAACAACCGCCGGGTATCGATGGTTCTCCACCCGTCGTCGCCGAACAGGTAGGTGCCCCGCACCCGGTCGCGCCGCAGGCCGCCCCCCCAGGCGATGCCCAGCCGTCCCCGCTGCCGGTTGCGCTGCAGTTCGATCTCGTGACGGTCGGCCTGCACCGACCGGTCGAGCAGCACGCTGAAGGGTGGCAGCGTGACGACGTCACCTCGCGACACCTCGATCTCGCCGAGCCGGTGCTCCTCGCGCTCCTCGATCGTGTAGCGGTTGTGGAAGTAGTCGATCCGCCAGCCTTGTCCGGGCGCCTGCTCGCGCTCCCAACGCAGCTGCACGTGGGTGTTGCCGGTGTGCGGTCGAGGCGCGAAGTCCTCCGGCATCTCGACCGGTTCCAGCTCGACACGCTCGCCCTCGTGCAGCGCGACACCCAGCCAGAGCCGGTCGCGGATGCCGAGCTGCTTGCCGATGCGCACCGCGAACAGGCGGTCCCGTTCGGTGTCGGGCAGGTTCGGATAGCCCTCGTCGGCATCGGCCTGCAGGGTGAGCCGGTAGTCGATGCCGTTCACGCTGCCGTTGTCGCCGAACGTGACGCGGCGGAACCGGTTGCCACCCGCGGCGAGCGTCACCGACGGTGCCCGGTCGACGCCTGCCGCCCGGGTGGTGATCGAGACGATCGCCTGGAACGCGTTCGGCCCGAAGCTTGCCCCGTCGGGCGCACGCACCACCTCGATCCGCTCGATGTCCTCGATCGTCAGGGGCAGCTCGCTCCACGGGACGCCGCCGTAGACCGGCACATACATCGGAGCCCCGTCCACCAGCACCTGCAACCGCGGGTTGTAGCGTTCGGCGATGCCGTGATAGGTGGCGACCGGGTTGCCGTTGGTTCGCCTGCCGACCTGGAAGCCGGGTACCAGTCGAAGCAGATCGACGACGTGCCGTGCACCGGACGCCTCGATCATCGACCGGGTGATGACGCTCACCGGTGCCGGTGACTCGGCCACCGGCTGGCGCAGCCGAGCCGTGCTCAGCACGACCGGCAGCGGGCCGTCCTGGCGCGGTTCCATCACCGACGTGCCGGCCACCGCGTCCCGTGCATCGGCCGCCTGCAGCGGGGTGGCGCAGCAGGACAACAGCAGGAGCAGGGCTGGGAGAGCGTGATCTTGGCGCACGGAACTACTCGGGTTCGCTACTGCGACCCTATCAGGATCCACGACGTTCGACGATGATGAGGGAGCCTGCCTGACGGAGCCGCCCGGACGATCATCGGCGGCGTGATCGACGAAAGGATAGCCGTGATCGATGTCCGGCTGGCCTGAGTCGTGCTGCCCACGGGCGCATCGAGCCCGGGTGGGGGTTCGGGTCGCGCTTGCCATTGACGCTACGGACCCGGGCAACTGCTGGTGGTCGACCGGCGTGTACCGGCCGAGCAGCTGTTCGAGCGGCGCGCGCAGAGGCGCACGCGCGAGCGCCGTGAACGGCGCCTGAACCCGCTCTACCTGCGGTTCGCGCTGTACGACCCGGATCGCTGGCTGACGCGCCTGCTGCCGCTCTCGCACGCGCTGTTCTCGCGCACCGCCCTGATCGTGTGGTGCGTGCTGATCGCTGCGGGTGGCATCGCCGTGGTGCTGGGAGGGTCGAGCCTGTGGGCCACGCTCGGCGCGGCGAGCTTTCCCTCGTCGCGCCTTGCGCTGCTGATGGTGCTGGTCTATCCGCCGCTGAAGCTGCTGCACGAGCTGGGGCACGCGCTGGCGATCAAGCGCTGCGGCGGGCAGGTGCACGAGATCGGGTTCGTGCTGATGGTGCTGGTGCCCTTGCCCTACGTGGATGCCAGTGCGACGGCGGCCCTGGCCGACAAGCGCCAGCGGATGCTGATCGCCGGTGCCGGCATTCTCGTCGAGCTGGCGTTCGCCGAGGCGAACGGCATGATCGACCGGCTGTCGAGCCTGGTGCTGGACACGACGCTTGCACAGATCGCCCTCTGGGAGATCATGGGGCTGGACGATCTGCGCGTCTCGGTCAACGTCTCGCCCATGCAGCTGCACGCCGAGTCGCTGGTGATCGATACGCTCGCCGCTCTCGAGCAGGCAGGCGTCGCCGGCAGGAAGCTGGAGATCGAACTGACCGAGACATCGGTCATCGATCGTCCCGAGGCGGCCCGCCTGGCGCTGGTCGAACTGCGCGCAGCCGGCATCGCGATCTCGCTGGACGACGTCGGTACCGGCTACACATCCCTTGCCCTGCCGGCCAACCTGCCGCTGGACACGGTGAAGATCGACCGGAGCTTCATCGCGGCCATGATCGACGGCGAGCAGGATCGGGCGGTGGTCGCCTCGATCATCTCGATGGCGCACGCCCTGAAGCTGCGCGTGGTCGCCGAGGGGGTGGAGACCGAAGAGGAGCTCGAGCTGCTCTCCGGGTTCGGGTGCGACGAGGTGCAGGGCTATCTGATCAATCGTCCGCAACCGGCGGAGGACATCACCGCCTTGCTGGTGCGTCAACGAGCCTCGGAGCGAGCCGACCGCCGGGCCTGAGAGCCGCGACGCGCCCGCGTTCGTCCGACGCTCGCCCGCGGTTCGATCGGGTTCAGCGGTACTCGCCCGCCCACACCGCATCGGCCACCGGCTCGCCCGCCTCCAGCCGTCGCAGGTTCGCGGCGATCACCCGGGCGCCCGAGTCCGGATCGATCAGCGAGGCCAGGTGCGGGGTCACCAGCACGTTCGGCTCGCTCCGGAAGGGATGCTCCGCGGGCAGGGGCTCGGTGCGGAACACGTCGAGCGTGGCGCCACCGACGTGGCCCGATGCGAGTGCGTCCGACAGGGCCCGCTCGTCCAGGTGGGCACCGCGTGCGGCATTGATCAACCGGGCACCGGCCGGCAGCATGGCCAGGCGCTCGGCGTTCAGGAGGTTGGCGGTCTCGGCCGTCAGCGGCAGCAGGCAGACGAGGATCTCGCTGCGCGCCAGGAAGGCCTCCAGCCGCTCCTTCGCGAACCCCTCGATGCCCTCCGGGGTGCCCCCGCTGCGCGACCAGCCGGCGACCTGGAACCCGAGCGCGTGCAGCGTGAGCGCCGCCGCACGGCCCAGGTGACCCATGCCGAGCACGCCGACCCGGCGTTGCCCGGCCACCGGAGTCACGAACGGGCGCCACCGCCCGGCGGTCGAGTCGCGCTCCAGCGTCGGCAGTTCGCGGTGAAACCTCAGCACGTGCAGGGCGACGTACTCGCGCATGCGCTGCGTCATGTCCGGGCCGACCGTTCTCACGATCGGCACGTGCATCGGGTAGTCCGGGTCGGCCACCACGTGATCGACGCCCGCGCCGATCGAGACGGTGGCGTGCAACCGGGGCCACTGCGCCAGCAGGCCGTGCGGCGGCATCCATACCACCGCGTAGCGGACCTGGTCCGGTTCGGAGACGTCCTGCGCCAGGCGCACGTCCAGCTCGGGGAGCAGGGCGGCGAGGTGGCGCACCCACCAGCGAGCGCGCCCGGGGTCGGGTATCGACAGTGCAACCGTAATCATCGGTACGTGGTCATCGGTACGTGGATCGGTATCAGGCGCGTACCGGCACCGTGGCCGCGGGCAGGTCCGGCTCGGGCATCGGTCGCGGTCCGCTGGCCGCTCCGATCGGTTGCGAAGGGTCGTTCATGCCGGCGTAGCCGCCCGCCTCGGCGGCCACGCCCGTCGGGCAGGCGTAGAGCTTGGGGAAGGTCAGCCGTTGCGCGATCTCGAGCGCGTGCTCGCGGCCGAGCCGCTCCAGCACGGCGTGCCCCAGCGCCGGGTCGCAGCGCAGCGGACCGCGGCCGGACGCATCGATGCGCGGGTGGTTCACGGCCTGCTCCAGGGTCATCCCGAAATCGACCATCAGCGCAACGATCTGCGCCACCGCCGGCACGATGGTGTTGCCGCCCGAGGCGCCGAGCGCCAGCACCGCCTCGCCGCCCCGGCTGACGATGACCGGGCACATGTTGGAGGCGTTGATGCGCTTGCGTGGCGCCATCGTCGTCGGGTGACCCGGCCGGGGGTCGAAGTAGCTGAGCGCGTTGTTCATCAGCAGCCCGGTGCCTGGCAGGGTGACGCCCGAACCGAACCGGTTCAGCAGCGTGTGCGTCAGCGCGACCATGTTGCCGTGCGCATCGACGGTGGACAGGTGGGAGGTGCACGAACCCACCTCGGTCTCGCGGCCGATGCGGCGATCGTGCGCCCTCCAGGCGCTGCCGAGCGCCGCGGCGTAGATCGACCAGCTGTCGGGCGTGGGGCGCTCCGGCGGGCGCGGCATCGCGGTGCCGACGTGTGCGAGGAAGTCGCGCAGCCGCTCGCCACCGCTGGCCGGACCGAGGGTGTGGACCCCGGCGCCGCGGTGCCGCGACGCGACCGCATCCGCCTCCTGGACCGTGTAACCGGCCAGATCCGCCGCGTCGATCCGGCTGCCGCCGGCTGCCAGGTCGGCGACGATGTCGCCAGCCAGCCCGCCGCGGTAGAACCCCTCGGCACCGGTGTCCGCGTAGCGGCGCAGGGTCGCGGCCAGCCCGGGAATGACCAGGGGCGACTCCGGCAGCAACGGTCGCCCTTGCGGCAGGTAGATCCCGGCCGATACCGGATCGCGTTCGATCACGTCCATGGCCAGCGAGGCCTGCAGCGTGGTGAACCAGTCCGCGGCGACGCCGTGTTCGGCCAGTGCGATCGCGGGTGCGGCCACCTCGGCGAGCGGGAGCGTCCCCCAGCGATCGAGCGCGTGTTCGAACCCGGCGGCCGCTCCGGGGACGCTCACCGATCGGTAGCCCGCGACGTTCGCCTCGCCGGTGACCGCCGGGAAGCCCATCAGCGTCGATGGCCCGTCCGGCTCGACCGGGTAGTCGTCGGTGCGGGTCGCGTTCGCCAGCACGCCCTGGAAGTCCAGTGTCAGCGCACGTTTCTCGCCCGCGAGCCACACCACCATGAGCCCCGAACCGCCGAGCCCGCACATCCAGGGTTCGACCGCACCGAGCGCGAGCCCGGTGGCGACCGCCGCATCGATCGCGTTGCCGCCACGTTCCAGGATCGCCGCTCCGGCCCGTGCGGCCAGCCGATGCTGTGCGGCGACCATGCCGCGCGAATCGTGGCGGGACGCCCGGGTGACGGTCCACTGCTCGACGTCGCGGTTCACGCGCCCCAGGTGACCGTTCTTGCGCCGATGCCGGTCGGCAGCGCTGTGCGGGGCGGTGCGGTTCGGCGTTTCACGATCCAGATCCGGCCCTTGCGGCCCTGGCCGCGTTCGCTCGTCGAAGGGAGCGCCATGGCCCCGCACCGGTTGGCGAAGGGCGTCCGCCGCCAAGCTACACGATGCGCCCGGGCTCGCGGCGTTCGCCGGGACCTTTCCATCTTGTCCTGACCGCGAAGCGGAGCGTCACGTACCGTCGGCTTTTTGACGGGACCATCGCTGATGAATTGCGTCCGTTTCCTGCGTGCCGGCCTGCCGATCCTGATCCTGCCGTTGCTCGCGGCTCACGCCCATGCCGGATCCCTGCTGTCTCCGGATCGCCTGAAGGTGGGCCTGGGATCGGTCAGCGACCAGGGCGTCGGCGTGCTGGCCGCCGCGAACCAGACCGGTTCGAGCGATGGCTGGAAGGACTACCTGGAGATCTACCCGTCCCGCGACGGGTTTCGCGGCGTGCTCACCTACGCGCTCGACGGGGACCGTGCCATCGACGATGTGGATGCCCTGCACCTGGTCGCCAACTGGCGCGGGCCGCAGCGCTCGCTCCAGCGCTGGCGGTTGCGCGCGAAGAACGTGCGCACCGGCCTGTGGAGAAAGGTGCTCGACAACACCGGTCTGCACGACTGGCGGTGGCAGCGGCAACGGGCGGCGTTTCCGGGCGAGCCGTCCGACTGGATCGATTCGTTCGGCCGGATCCGCCTGCAGGTGGTGAGCGAGTCCGGGTCCGACAACCTGAACATCGATTCCCTGCAGCTGGACGTCAGGGGTGGCGAACCGCCACCGCGATCCCGGCCGCTGCCCTCGCCACCACCGCTCGACCCCCGTGTCTGGCGCCCGGCGCCGGGCACTTCGTGGCAGTGGCAGCTGACGGGCACCATCGACACCTCCCTCTCGGTCGACATGTACGACATCGACCTGTTCGACGCGCCGCGCGGGACGATCGATCGTCTGCAGGCGGACGGGCGGGTGGTGATCTGCTACTTCAGCGCGGGCAGCTCGGAGAACTGGCGGCCCGACCACGAGGCGTTTCCGGCATCGGTCCAGGGGCGTGGCAACGGCTGGGCCGGCGAGCGGTGGCTGGACATCCGCAGGCTCGACGTGCTCGGTCCGTTGATGGCGGCCCGGCTCGATCTGGCGCTCGAGAAGGGGTGCGACGGGGTGGAGCCGGACAACGTCGACGGATACACCAACACGACCGGCTTCGCGCTCGCCGCCGCGGATCAGCTGCGGTTCAACCGCTGGCTGGCCAAGGCGGCCCACGCTCGCGGCCTGTCGATAGGCCTGAAGAACGATGTCGAACAGGCGGCGGAGCTGGAGCCCTGGTTCGACTGGGCGCTGAACGAGCAGTGCGTCTTCTACGAGGAGTGCGAGGCACTGCTACCGTTCATCCGGGCTGGCAAGGCGGTGTTCGGCGTGGAGTACCAGGGCGATCCGGACGACTTCTGCGCGGTGGCCAATGCACTGGACATGGACTGGCTCGACAAGGAGCCCGACCTGGGCGTGCGCCGCACGGCGTGTCGCTAGCCGCCGGGACGCGGTCGAGGCATGATCGCGGCGTGGCGGATACCCTTGCGCGCCGGACATCGTGATCCTGCGCACACGGCTCCCGGACGGCTGCCTGCTGTCGCTGCGCCTGCCCTCGAACGACTACTGCCCCACCGTGCGCTGGAACGGGATCGACCTTCGACTCGGACTGGACGAGCGCACCATCGTCGCCTCCGGCAGCGATTGCGAACTGGACAACCCGAACGGCTATCCGGTGATCGATCTGCCTTGAGACGGACCGGCGGCGGTAGCGGTGCGGTGCGACGGCATTGCTCAGCCGCCGCGCACCGTCGCCAGCGCCTCGCCGGCCTCGATCAGCCGCGCCTCGGCATCGCGCCGGCCGCGGTACTCGAGCTTTCCATCGGCCAGCAGCTTGTCGCTGACCACCAGCCGGTGCGGAATCCCGATCAGCTCCATGTCGGCGAACATCTGGCCCGGGCGCAGCGGACGGTCGTCGAACAGCACGTCCACGCCGGCGTCGCGCAGTTGCTCGTACAGCGCGGTCGCCGCGGCCGCCACGGCCTCCGATTTGGCCATGTGGATCGGGGATATCACCACCTCGAACGGGGCGACCGCCTCGGGCCACACGATGCCGGCCTCGTCGTGGTTCTGCTCGATGGCGGCGGCGGCCACGCGGGTGATGCCGATGCCGTAGCAGCCCATCAGCAGCGTGGCGGGCCGGCCGTTCTCGTCGGTCACCGTCGCGCCCAGCGCCTCGCTGTATTTCGTGCCGAGCTGGAAGATGTGTCCGACCTCGATGCCGCGCACGATCTTCAGTTCGCCCTCGGCACCGGTCGGGTCCGGGTCGCCCTCGACCGCATCGCGCAGGTCCACGATCTCGTAGTGTCCGCCGGCATCGCGTGACCAGTCCACGCCGGTCAGGTGCACCCCGTCCTCGTTGGCGCCGCACGTGAAGTCGCTCATCAGGGCGGCGGTGGCATCGACGATCACCGGAATCGACAACCCGACCGGTCCGATCGAGCCCGGCTCGCAGTTCGCCACCCGACGCACCGCGGCCGCATCGGCGAACGCCAGCGGTTCGGCCACCGCCTCCAGCTTCTCGGCCTTGATCGCGTTGAGCTTGTGGTCCCCGCGCACGCACAACGCCACCACCGGGGCAGCCTCGTCGGCACCGACCACCAGCAGCGTCTTCAGGCAACGCGAGGCGGGCACGCCGGCAGCCTCGGCCAGCGCCTCGATGGTGTGCACGCCGGGCGTCTCCAGGCGAGCGCGCTCCTGCGTGGAGGCGGCGCGCTCGCCGACGGGTGCGGCGATCGCCTTCTCCACGTTGGCCGCGTAGTCCGAACCGGTGGAGTACACGATCGCGTCCTCGCCGCTGTCGGCCAGCACGTGGAACTCGGTCGAGGTGGCGCCGCCGATGCTGCCGCTGTCCGCATCCACCGCGCGGTAGTCCAGGCCGATGCGCTCGAAGATGCGCACGTAGGCGGCGTGCATGCGATCGAAGCTTGCCTGCATGCCGGCGGCGTCGACATCGAACGAGTAGGCGTCCTTCATGATGAATTCGCGCGCGCGCATCACCCCGAAGCGTGGCCGGATCTCGTCGCGGAACTTGGTCTGGATCTGGTAGAAGTTGACCGGCAGCTGCTTGTAGCTCCTGATCTCGCGGCGCACCACGTCGGTGATGACCTCCTCGTGGGTGGGGCCGACGCAGTAGTCGCGCTCGTGCCGGTCGGTCAGCCGCAGCAGCTCGGGGCCGTACTGCTCCCAGCGTCCGGACTCCTGCCACAACTCGGCGGGCTGCACCGCCGGCATCAGCAGCTCCAGCGCCCCGGCCGCCGTCATCTCCTCGCGCACGATCGCCTCGATCTTCCTGACCACCCGCAGCCCCAGCGGCATCCAGGTGTACAGGCCCGAACCCAGCCGGCGCACGAAGCCGGCGCGCATCATCAGCCGGTGGCTGACGATCTCGGCGTCCGAGGGCATCTCCTTGGTGGTGCCGATGAAGAACTGGCTGGCGCGCATGCCGGGAGCTCGTGACAGGGGGGTCGGGCAGTATAGGGCCGAGACCGCGTGCCGACGTCCCGTCCGGTCGATCGCACGTTCCGTCGAGCGGCATTTCCCCGACACGGTAGACTCGGGGCAACCGTATCCGCCCCACGGACGAGATCCTCGATCATGAACCTCTCCGCCGCGTCGCCCGGCGTCGTTGCCGACGCACCGGATCGGCGCACCACGGCCGACGAGGTGTTCTCGGTGCTGCACGACGATATCGCCTCGCTGCGGCTGCTGCCCGGCGACAAGCTCTCCGAGGTGGACGTCGCGGCGCGCATGGACGTGTCGCGCCAGCCGGTGCGCGAGGCGTTCATCCGCCTGGACGGCCTCGGGTTGCTGCAAGTCCGCCCCCAGAAGGCCACCGAGGTGTGCCGCTTCTCGCTCGCGGCCATCGGGCGCGCGCGCTTCGTGCGCTGCGCGATAGAGATGGAGGTCCTGCGCGAGGCCTGCGCCGCCGACACCACGTCCGTGGATCGGGCGCTGGACGCCAACCTGGATCGGCAGCGGCGCGCGCTCGAGGCCGGTCGTACCGAGCGCTTTCACGAGCTCGATCACGAATTTCACCGCCTGCTGTGCCGGGCCGCGGGGCGCGAGGAGGTGTTCGAGCAGGTAACCGTCAGTCGGACCGAGACCGACAGGCTGTGCTTGCTGAGTCTCGATGAACGAGCGGAGCGGGAGCTGGTGCACGAGGATCATGTGCGCATCGTCGAGCACGTGCGCGGCGGGGACAAGCGCGCGGCGATGGCCCGCATGCGCCGGCACCTGGCAAGGCTGGACCTGGTGATCGCCACGGTGCACGAGCGCCACCGCGGCTATTTCACCGCCGATTGACCCGTCGTCGGCTGACGCGCTTTCAGCTACCCAGCAGCGCCGGCAGCCCGAGCGAGACCGCGGGCACGTAGGTCACCAGCATCAGCGCCGCGAACATCGCGATGTATAACGGCCAGATGGTGCGCACCGCCTGCTCGATCGGCACCCTGCCCACGGCGCAGCCCACGAACAGGCACGATCCTACCGGCGGGGTGCACAGGCCCAGACCGAGATTCATCAGCAGCATGATGCCGAACTGCACCGGGTCCATGCCGATGCCCACCGCGATGGGCATGAAGATGGGCGTGCAGATGAGGATCAGCGCGGCCATGTCCATGATCATGCCCAGCAGCAGCAGCATGAGATTGATCATGAGCAGGATCACGATCGGGTTGTTCGAGATCGACAGCAGCAGGTCGCTCAGCGCCGTGGGCACCTGGTACAGCGCCAGCAGGTAGCCGAACGCGTTCGCGCTGCCGATCAGGATCATGACCATCGCCGTGGTGCGCACCGAGGACACCACCGCCGTCTTGAACGCGGGCCACGACAGCGACCGGTACACGAACGCTGTCAGCAGCAACGCGTAGATGGCGCCGAACGCGCCGGATTCGGTGACCGTGAAGACGCCCGACAGCACGCCGCCGACGATGATCACGGCGGTGATGAAGCCGGGCAGGGCGACGGCGGCGGTGCGCGCCACGGCGCCCCAGCCCGGAAAGGCCTCGGCCGGGTAGTTGTGCCGGAGGGCGATCAGCCAGGCGACGATCGCCAGGCACACGCACATCAGGACCCCGGGCACCACGCCCGCCAGAAACAGCTTCGACACCGAGATGCCGCCCCCGGCGGCGATGGCGAAGATGATCATGTTGTGACTCGGCGGAATGACCACACCGGCGATGGAGGAGGTGACCGTCACGTTGACCGCGTAGTCGCCCCGGTAGCCCTTCTCCTTCATGACCGGGATCAGGATGGAGCCGAGCGCCGAGATGTCGGCCACCGCGGATCCCGAGATGCCGCCGAACAGCATGCTGGAGAAGATGTTTACCGAGGCCAGGCCACCGCGCACGTGGCCCACTAGCGCCGAGGCGAAGCGCACCAGGCGGATGGCGATGCCGCCGTGCAGCATCAGCTCGCCGGCGAAGATGAAGAACGGAATCGCCAGCAGGGAAAAGATCGAGATGCCGCTGTTGATGCGCTGGAACGTGATCAGCAGCGGGAAGCCTTCGTGGAAGAAGGTCGCCAGCGCCGAGATGCCCATCGCGAACGCGACGGGCACGCCGCACACCAGCAGGAAGAAGAACAGGCCCAGCAGCAGCGCGATGCCCACGTCAGGACGCCTTCGACAGGTCGACGGGGGGCGGGCCGACGTCGTTCACGACCTCGACCACATCGGGGCGCTTGCCCGCATCGGGGTCACCGGCGCGGCGTGGGCCGGTACCGCGCCCCGCCAGCGCGAGCGCGTCGAGCACGGCCCGATACCCCGCGAACACGAACATCAGCGCGCCGCAGATCGCGGCCGGTATCGACCGGATGCCTTCGGGAATGTCCAGCATGGGCATCTGGCTGCCCCAGGAGAAGCGCGCGAGCTCCACGCAGGACACGAACATGAACGCGCCGAACACGCACACGGCCAGATCGCACACCAGGCGCACGATGTTCCGGAGCTTGACGGGCAGCGCCTCGCGCATGAACGAGACCCCGAGATGGGTGTCCTCGTGCACGCCGGCGGCGCTGCCCAGGAAGGTGATGACCAGGACCAGCAGCAGCGCGAGCTGCTCGACCCAGGTCGGCGTGACGTTCAGCACGTAGCGGCCGAACACGAGATGGCCGAACACGGCCACCAGGATCACGAGGGCGAGGCTCGCCAGCAGCAGGCAGGTACCGCTGGCGAAATCGAGCAGGCGCTTCAAGGCGGGTGGTTCTCCGAGTGCAGGGAAGCGCCGGTACGTCGGCGGATCAGTCGGCGTTGCGGATCATGTCGACCAGTTCGGCCTGGTCCGGGTTGGCTGCCAGGAACCCGTCGTAGACACCGGCCATGGCGTCCTGGAAGGGGCCCTTGTCGTCGATGGTGTTGACCTCGACGCCGGCCTCCTTCACCAGCTCCATGCTGGCCTCCTGACGATCCTGCCACTGGCCACGCTGCAGGTCCGCGCTCTCGGCGCCGACTTCGCGGGCGATCTGCTGGTCTTCCGGGGACAGCGCATCGAAGGCCTTCTTCGACATGACGAGCACTTCGGGGATGATCAGGTGCTCGGTCAACGAGTAGTACTTGGCCGCCTCGTAGTGGCTGCTGGACTCGAACGAGGGCGGGTTGTTCTCCGCGCCGTCGATGACACCCGTCTTGAGCGACTGCAGCACTTCGGCGTAGGCCATCGGCGAGGCGTTGCCGCCCAGAGCCTCGACCATGCCCACGAACAGGTCGTTGTTCATGACGCGCACCTTCAGGCCCTCGAGGTCGGCGGGCTGGGTGATCGGGCGCGTGGAGTTGTAGAACGAGCGGGCACCGGCGTCGTACCAGCCGAGCGCCACGAGACCCTTCTCTTCCATGGCGGCGCCGATCGTCTCGCCGACCTCGCCGTCCATCAACTCGTACATCTGCGGGAGGGACTTGAAGATGAACGGCAGCGAGACGACGTTGGCGGCCGGCACGATGGGGCCCAGCGGCCCGAGGCTGAACTCGGCGAAGTCGAGCGCGCCGATGCGCACCTGCTCGATGGCGTCGGGCTGGGAGCCGAGCACGCCGCCGTGGAAGGTCTTGCCGGTGACGCGGCCCTCGGTGCGCTTCTCCATCTCCTCGGTGAAGAAGTCCATGCCGGCGGAGACCGGGTAGTCCTCGGGGTGGATGTTCCAGCCGCGCAGGTCGGCGGCGATGGCGGGAGCGGCCGCGAATCCCAGCGCGGTGGCGAGCAGGGCGGCGCTGGCGGCGGTGCGCACGGCGGAGCGATGAATCGTCATGGGGTCGGGCCCTCGATTGGAATGGTCGGAAAGGCGGCCGGCGAGTGCCGACGCACGGCGACTACCATACGTGATCGGGAGGCAACGGTGGGTTGCCGAAAAGGCATTCATGTGCGCTTCGCGACCTGTGCCCGTGCCATACTAGTTTCACGAGCGGGCTTTCGTCCGCTTCCTCGACTTCCCTCCTGCCGACCCAGCATTCCATGACGATCAACGTCCAGACCCGCCAGGCCATCGACCCCCGCCATGCCAAGGGCTTCGACACCACCGAGCTGCGCGAGGAGTTTCTCGTCGAATCGCTGTTCGTCGACGGCGAGATCAACCTCGTCTACAGCCACTACGACCGAATGATCGTCGGCGGCGCGACCCCTGCCGGCGGCAAGCTGACCCTCGACAAGATCCACGAGACGGGCACTCCCGGCTTTCTCGATCGGCGCGAGACGACGGTGGTGAACATCGGCGAACAGGGCACGGTCGAGGTCGGTGGAGAACGTCACGAACTCGGGCGCTGCGACATGCTCTACGTCGGCATGGGCTCCGGGGACATCGTGCTGTCGGGGCAGGGTGCGCGCTTCTACCTGCTCTCGGCGCCGGCCCACAGGAACTTCCCGACGCGCCTGATCACCATCGAGGACGCCGTCAAGGTACCGTTGGGCAGCCGCGAGGCCGGCAACGAGCGCGTCATCAACCAGTTCGTGCACCCCGCCGTCATGGAGAGCTGCCAGCTGGTGATCGGCATGACGCAGCTGGCCTCGGGCTCGATCTGGAACACCATGCCCGCGCATGTGCACGACCGCCGCTCGGAGGCCTACCTGTACCTCGACCTGCCGGAGGATGCGCGCATCATGCACTTCATGGGCGAGCCCGGCGAGACGCGCCACATCGTCATGAAGAACGAGCAGGCGGTGCTGTCACCACCCTGGTCGATCCACTCCGGTGCCGGCACGTCCGCCTACAGCTTCATCTGGTGCATGGCGGGCGACAACGTCGATTACACCGACGTCGAGATGGTCGCCATGGACGAGCTCAGATGACGATGGACGACGGGTGGCCCGCGCGCTGATCCGGCGTCGGACGTCGTCGCGACCGCATGTCGTCGCGACCGCATGAAATCAGAAAGACGGCCAGCGCCCACGTGCGGCCGGACCGACCCACTTCGATACACGATCACCTACGAGGATCACACATGACAAAGCCCGTCATCGGTTTCATCGGCCTCGGCCTCATGGGCGGCAACATGGTCGAATGCCTCCAGAAGGAAGGCTTCGAGCTGCACGTGATGGATCTCGACAGGCAGGCCGTCGCGACCGTGGTCGATCGTGGCGGTGCCACCGAGGCCGCATCGGTCGCGAAGCTGGCCGCCGCCAGCGATATCGTCATGCTCTGCCTCACCACGTCCGACGTGGTCGAGAAGCTCGTCTACGCCGACGACGGGCTCCTGGCCAACATGAAGGAGGGCAGCGTGCTGATCGACTACGGCACCTCCATTCCCGCCTCCACCCGGAAGATCGGTGCGGACCTTGCGGCCAAGGGCGTGGGCATGATCGACGCACCCCTGGGACGCACGCCCGCGCACGCCAGGGACGGTGCGCTCAACATCATGGCCGCCGGTGATCGGAAGACCTTCGACCGGGTGAAACCGGTGCTCGACGTCCAGGGCGAGAACGTCTTCCATCTCGGCGCGCTCGGCGCCGGGCACACCACCAAGCTGATCAACAACTTCATGGGCATGACCACGGTCTGCACCATGTCCCAGGCCTTCGCCGTGGCGGACCGCGCCGGCGTCGATCGTCAGCAGCTGTTCGACATCATGTCGACCGGTCCGTCGAACTCGCCCTTCATGCAGTTCTGCAAGAAGTACGCGGTGGACGGGGTGAGCGACCTGGGCTTCTCCATCGCGAACGCCAACAAGGACCTGGGCTACTTCCTCGAGATGGTGGAGGATCTGGGCACCCGGGCGCAGATCGCCGAGGGCACGTCCGCCAACCTCCGGGCCGCCGTCGATGCCGGCATGGGCGGCGGCAACGTGCCGGAAATCCTCGACCTGTTCCTGACGCTCGAGAAGTAGGACGACCCGCCACCCACCACCGACGAAGCCGGAGAGGCAATCCCATGTTCGTGTACAACGAGACCGTGACGCTGGAGGATTTGGGCGACGGCGTGAGCCGCAAGGTCCTGGCCCATTCGGACAACATGATGTCCGTGGAGGTGCACTTCGAGGAGGGTGCGGTCGGCGCGATGCACAACCACCCCCACGAGCAGCTGACCTACGTGCTGTCCGGCGAGTTCGAGTTCACGATCGGTGACGAGACCCGTACCGTCGGGGTGGGCGACACCATGTACAAGGAGCCGAACGTCATGCACGGTTGCCGCTGCGTCAAGTCCGGCGTGCTGATCGACACCTTCACCCCGATGCGCCGGGAATTCACGTAGGCGGAGGTCCTGGCGTCGCCCGGGCGGCTCTTCAGGCCCCGAAGGTCCGCCGACCGGGGTCGTCCGCCTTGATGCTCTGGTACTCGTGCATCGTCAGCTGCTCGATGGCGAGAGCGATCCAGCCGCTGATCAGCATGTCGTACCACTGCTGCACGCCGCTGCAGGCGACGACGATGTCCCCGTAGACGAACGAGCCGAAGAACAGCACGTCGTCGTCGCGCAGCGAGGCCGGGTGGATCAGCTGGTTACCGATGTTTGCGGACCGGCTGCGCCAGGCCTGCCGCGCCTTGTTTCTCGCCAGCTCGTCGAACCGGATGGTCCACGCTGCCGGATCGCCGATCGAGGCCTCGTGCAGCAGGGCCTCCTCGAACGTCCCCTCCCAGGGCTTGATCCTCGGATCCATGACGACGATGTGGAGCTCCTGACGGTTCGTGCGCTCGAACAGCCGATCGATCGAGGGGCGCACGAGACCGATCGCGTCGATGACCACGTCCAGCTGGGTTCTCACGTTCCACCTCCGATGGATGCCCGACGTGCGTACCCGCCGTTCGGCTCATGGTGGCACGAACCACCCTTGGCGATCGCATTCGCCATCGGCACGCGGTGCCGTCGGATTTCCCGCCGACGAACACACCGGCACCGTCGATCCTCGTGGCCGGAATCTGCAGTCGAACGGCTACCTGGGAAGGTTTGGTATGGTAGCTTTGTGGACGTGGCGGACAAGGTCTCATGTTGTTCGCTACGCAACCCCTTTCACCTGACGAATCCTGCCCGCCATGTCCGGAGTCGTGCTCCAGAAGATCGCCAAGGCCTACGGCGACATCCCGGTGGTTCACGGGATCGACCTGGAGGTGCGGGAGAAGGAGTTCGTCGTGCTGGTCGGCCCGTCGGGCTGCGGCAAGTCGACCACGCTGCGCATGATCGCCGGGCTGGAGGAGATCTCCGACGGGGAGCTATCCATCGACGGGCGGCACATGAACCGCGTGGCGCCGAAGGATCGGGACGTGGCGATGGTGTTCCAGAACTACGCGCTCTACCCGCACCTAGACGTCGCCGAGAACATCGCCTTCGGCCTGCGCATCCGCAAGGAGAGCAAGGAGGCCATCGCCGCCGCGGTCGAGGAGGTGAGCGGCATCCTCGGACTCACGGACTACCTGGAGCGTCGCCCGGCGGACCTGTCCGGCGGGCAGCGCCAGCGCGTGGCGATGGGCCGGGCCATCGTGCGTCGGCCCAAGGTGTTCCTGTTCGACGAGCCGCTGTCGAACCTGGACGCGAAGCTGCGCACCCAGATGCGCGCCGAGATCAAGCGGTTGCACAAGCGCCTCGGCGTGACCTCGATCTACGTCACCCACGACCAGGTCGAGGCGATGACGCTCGCCGACCGGATCGTCGTCATGCGCGACGGTCGGATAGAGCAAGTCGGCACGCCCATGGAGCTGTTCAACAACCCCGTCAGCATCTTCGTGGCGGGGTTCCTGGGCTCGCCGCCGATGAACATGGTGGCGGCCAGGGTGAATGCCGGTGGCGACGTGCCGGTAGCGGAGTTCTCCGGGCAGTCCCTGCCACTCGCGCGCCTTCCGGCGCTGCTCGAGGCCGATGGCCGCGAGGTGGTGCTCGGCATCCGGCCCGAGTTCGTCGCGGTTGCCGACGACGGCGTGCCGGGCCGCATCGTCATCGAGACCGACCTGGTGGAGACGCTCGGCTCCGAGGCGTTGATCCACGCGATGCTGGACGACAAGCCCTTTGTCATCCGCGCCCAGACCATGAACATGGCCATCGGGCAGACGCAGGTGCTCGGCGATGTGTCGGGGTTCACCATCGATCCGAAGCTGGTGCGCGTGTTCGACGCCGACACCGGCAGGGCGTTGCCCGGGCAGGACATCGTCTGATGGTCAACGAGACCGATCCTGCCATCGGCGCCACCGAGACGCTGGTCGTCGAGGCGAAGGAGGCCGTGCGTCACCGGGCCCCGAGCCGGGTGCAGCGCGTAGGCGATCACGTCAAGCGGGAGTGGCAGCTGTACCTGATGCTGTTGCCTACCGTCATCTGGCTGCTGGTCTTCCTCTACAAGCCGATGTACGGCTTGCAGGTCGCGTTCAAGGACTACTCGATCTTCCGCGGCGTGGCAGGCAGCCCGTGGATCGGCTTCGAGCACTTCGAGACCCTGTTCGGGAACGATCAGTTCCTGCGGGCGTTGAAGAACACCGTGATCATGAGCTTCTACACGCTGCTGTTCGGCTTCCCGATGCCGATCATCCTGGCGCTGATGTTCAACGAGGTGCTGAACGCCACGTTCAGGAAAACCGCGCAGACCATCGTCTACCTGCCGCACTTCATCTCCTCGGTGATCATCGCCGGCATCGTCATCACCGCGTTCTCGCCGTCCGCCGGCATCGTGAACACCGTGATGGGCTGGTTCGGTATCGACCCGATCTACTTCCTGACCAAACCCGAGTGGTTCCGTCCGATCTTCGTCGGCACCGGTATCTGGCAGGAGTCCGGCTTCCAGTCGATCGTGTACCTGGCAGCGATTGCAGGCGTGTCCCCGACGCTCTACGAAAGCGCGGTGATCGACGGCGCCTCGCGCTGGCAGATGATGTGGAAGATCACCATTCCGTCGATCATGTCCACGATCATCATCATGCTGATCATCCGCATCGGCAACATCCTGGAGGTCAGCTTCGAGATGATCATCCTGCTGTATCAGCCGGCGACCTACGAGACCGCGGACGTGGTCAACACGTTCATCTATCGACAGGGCATACAGGCGGGCCAGTACGATTTCGCGGCGGCCGCGGGTCTGTTCAACGCCGTGGTGGCCTTCGTGCTGGTGATGGCGGCCAACACGTTGAGCAAGCGCTATTCGCGCACGTCGCTGTGGTAAGGGGAGAGCGCTGATGGCCAACATGAACCTCTACTCGCGCGGTGACAAGGTCTTCACCATCGCCAACATGGTGCTGATCGGGCTGTTCACCGTATCGACGCTGTACCCGTTCATCTACATCGCCTCGCTGTCGTTCAGCTCCGGCTTCGAGGCGCGGGCGGGCAACGTCATCCTGACGCCGGTACAGGTCACGCTGGAGGCCTACCAGTACGTGCTGTCGAATCCGCAGTTCTGGATCTCCTACAAGAACACGTTCATCTACACGATCGCCGGCACCTTGATGAGCCTGGTGATCATCATCCCGGGCGCCTACGCGCTGTCTCGCCCGCAGCTGGTCGGAAGGCGGTTCTGGAACCTGATGGTGGCCTTCACCATGTGGTTCAACGCGGGGCTGATTCCGTTCTTCCTGAACATGCGCGACCTCGGACTGCTCGACAGCTACTTCGGCATCATCATCGGCTTCGCCGTCAACGGCTTCAACATCATCCTGCTGCGAAACTTCTTCGAGTCCGTGCCGCAGTCCTTCGAGGAGGCCGCGCGCATGGATGGCGCGAACGAGTTCCAGGTGCTGTGGAAGGTGTACGTGCCGTTGTCCAAGCCGGCGCTGGCTACCATCGCCCTGTTCTGCATCGTGTCGCGCTGGAATGGGTTCTTCTGGGCGATGGTGCTGCTTCAGGATGACAGCAAGATTCCGCTGCAGGTCTTCCTGCGCCAGACCATCGCGACCCTGTCCGACGACCAGGAGTTCGGCGCGACGCTGTTCGATGCGTCCTACTCGTTCGAGACCGTCTCGGCGGCGATCATCGTGTGCTCGATCATTCCGGTGCTGATCGTCTACCCGTTCATGCAGAAGTACTTCGAGAAGGGAATCCTTCTCGGAGGCGTCAAGGAATGACCGAGCGGCCCGCCGGGTCGTCCGTCGATGCACCGATTCCCCTTCACCTCAAGGAAACATCATGAGAAAGCTGACCCCCCTGGCGGCGTTGCTGACGAGCACCTTCGTCGGTGCTCCGGCCTTCGCGGATGGGCACCTGCGGATCGTCGACGAGCCGCTGGAGCTCACGATCCAGATGAACCACGCTCGCTACCCCGTGTACAACGACGACTGGCCGGTCGAGAAGGCGGCCAGCGAGATGACCGGCATCACGCTCAAGAACGCCACGATCGGCGCCAACATGCGCACCGACGAGAACTCCGGCAAGGTCGAGGCGTTGAACCTCATGATCGCCTCCGGCAAGATTCCCGACATCGTCGGCTCCAGCAGGCTGAAGGACTTCGTCAACCAGTACGGCCCTGAAGGTGCCTTCCTGCCGCTCAACGACCTGATCGACGAGCACGCGCCGAACATCAAGGCCTTTCTCGAGGAGAAGCCCGAGATCGCCGCCGCCATCTCGGCCGCCGACGGCAACATGTACTACATCCCCTACCTGCCGGACGGCAAGTACGGCCGCGCCTACTACATGCGCACCGACTGGCTGGACGCGCTCGGGCTGGATACACCCGAGACGGTGGAGGAACTCGAAGCGGTGCTGACGGCCTTCAAGACGAAGGATCCGAACGGCAACGGCAAGGCCGACGAAGTGCCGTTCTTCGCGCGCCAGTGGCCCGAACTCATCCGCCTGGTGACCCTGTGGGACGGTCGCTCCTCGGGATCCGACACCTACCACGACTTCTACGTGGACGACGGCGAGCTCAAGCACCCCTACGCCGAAGAAGGCTATCGCGATGGCATCGCCAACCTGGCGCGCTGGTACGAGAACGGACTCATCGACCCGGAAGTCTTCACGCGCGGCTCCTCGGCGCGCGAGTACCTGCTGTCGGAGAATCTGGGCGGCATGACCCACGACTGGTTCGCCTCCACATCCGGCTACAACAGCCTGTCCGAATCGATCGACGGCTTCGAGTTCAAGGCCATCGCCCCGCCGGCTTCGGTGTCGGGCAAGCGGATCGAGGAGCATCGCCGCATCCCTATCAAGCCCGACGGCTGGGCCATCGGCCACACCAACGAGCACCCGGTCGAGACCATCAAGTACTTCGACTTCTTCTTCACCGAGGAAGGACGGCGTCTGGCGAACTTCGGTGTCGAGGGCGAGCAGTACACGATGGTCGACGGCGAGCCGATCTTCACCGAGGCGGTGCTGACCAGCAGCGAGCCCGTCAACGCGCAGCTCTGGGCCGTGGGCTCCCAGCTCCAGGCCCGAGGCTACTACCAGGACTACAACTACGAGAAGCAGTGGTCCAACGAGTTCGCGCTCGAGGGCATAGCGCTGTACGACGAGGGCGACTACCTGATCGAACAGTTCCTGGGCGTCGCGTTCAACGCCGACGAGCAGAAGGTGTACGACAAGTCCTGGGCGTCTATCCGCGACTACATGCTCGAACGCCAGCAGGGCTGGGTGCTCGGCAACGGCGATGTCATGGAAGACTGGGACGGCTACATCGAGACGCTGAACGACATGGGCCTGCAGGACGTGCTCGAGGTCATGAACTCGGCCTACGAGCGTCAGTACGCCGGCTGAAGCGGTGATCGCCCGTCGCGCCGCCTCCCCCCTCGGGTGGCCGCGCGACGGGCGCCCCGGTCAGGCTTTCGCCAGCTTCTGCAGTGTGACCTTGAACGAGCGCTCCTCGGCGTCCGTGAAGTACAGGTCGCAGTCGTAGCCCTGATCGTCGAGGAAGTGGAACACGCGCCGCGGTGCACCGATCGGGTAGGGCACCAGCAGCGTGGCGATGCGATGGCGCGGGGCGGCCGGGAAGCTGGCGGTCATGCAGGTGCCGACGGGCAGGCCCTCGATCTCGGACGGGTCGACCCCCGGATAGCCCTCGAACTGCGAGAACGTCGGGGCGCCGCCTTCCGACCACAACGTCTCGCCGTAGAAGCCGGCGCGCTTGCCCGAGTATCGGAACGAGTTCTTGCCCAGCTGCAGCGGCCCGTTGGTGTGCAGCAGCCAGTCGATCGTCACCGGCTCGTCCGCATCGATGCTGTCGACGATGACGAAGTACTCGTTGCGCACGATGTAGACGTCGCGCAGCACCGACGTGACGCCCGGTGACTCGATGGCATAGGCCGGCGTCGCGTCCCCGCGGATGTGCACGTGATCCTCGTGCTGTTCGGCGAACAGCACGCGACCCGTCGACTGCATCGTCTGCACCTTGTCGCGGCCGGCGTACTGCCCCTTGCCATCGATCAGGATCGCGTTCTTCGATCGCGTTTGCTTGCGCCAGGTCTGGTGCATCGAGCTGTTGAAGGCGACGTAGTAGCCCGAGTTCACGGCCAGGTCCTCGCCGAAGGCTGCCAGCGCGAACGCGTTCTGGTCGCCGTGGCTGTGGCTGATCGAACCGAAGGAGCTGGACTTGAACACGAAGTGCAGGTGCGCGTCGGGGTCCTCGGGGTGCACCTGCACCGCCACCCAGCCGACGCCGCGGAACCAGCGCAGCGCATCGCAGGGCTGCGGCGGCACGGCCTCCACCGCCGGGAAGTCGTGGCGGTGGACCATGTCGTCGAAGGTGAGGTCCCACCAGCCCCAGTTGTAGAACTCGCCCTCGGTACCCGGGTCGTTCCTGAGGATCTCCTCGAAGTACCACTGGTAGGCACCGTTGCCGGTGACGCCCGCGAACTGGCGGGCGTTGTAGCCGAGCTTCAGGCAGGGCAGGTCGCCCATGGTCGAGTCGTCGCCGAAGGTGGCGCGTCGGGTGTCGGGCGCCTTGGTGTAGAGCGGGAAGTCGGCGGTCTTCTGGAAGAACGGACGCTGGTAGAGATCGAGCCCGGTGTAGTTCCGGAGCAGGTTCGCCGCATCGATCAGGTAGGCCATGCCGGTCATCCAGTAGTGCGGCCCCTCGGCCCAGCCGCCGTCGGCATCCCCCCAGGGCGAGTACAGGGTCCACAGGAACTCGATCGAGTAGTCCAGCCACTCGCGCGCCTCCGGTTCCTCGTGCAGCATCGCGATGCAGGCCGGCACCAGCACCGAGGAGATCGAGCGCACCGCGTGGCTGTCGAAGGGGAACAGCTGGCAGCGCGCCTGATGGATCAGGTGATCGGCCATCTGGCGGGTGTGCGCGAGCAGGGAGCCGCGCACGAGGGTGCGCTGCTCCTCGTCGAGCTCGTCGTGCAACCAGTCGTAGCCCCAGGCCAGCGCGAGCGTCACGCGGTAGGCCCACTCGTCGGTGTAGCTGCGCGAGGTGGTGCCGTCCGGGTTCCACTCGGCCGCGGTGAGCAGCCACCGCTTCGCCCGCCCCGTCAGCACCGGATCCTGGAGCACCTTGCCCCCCACGGCGAGGTGGCGGATGGCGTACATCAGCTCCTGCAGGTCGATGTAGGTCTGGCGCCAGACGGGCGGGGTGCGCGTGTCGTTCGGGTACGGTTTCGGCTCGGCCATGATCTCGCGCTCGAGCCAGGGCAGCACCGAGCGTTCGTGGAAGCGCGACCAGCCGCAGTGGTCGGGATCCGCGTCGATCGCCGCGCGGAAGGCCGGCAGGGTGCCCTCGTCCAGCCACAGGCGCGGGTGGCCGCGACCGGTGGCCGCGTAGCGTTCGGTCCGGCCGGGCAGGGGCGCCTCGGGCAGGCCCTCGCCGAGCTCGAAGGAGCGCGTGGTGCTCCAGACGCTGGCGGGCGCGCGCGACTCGGGGTTCCATTCGGCGTAGGACCAGAACCAGTGGCCGGGCGGCAGGGTGTCGGGCGGGGTGAAGAAGTTGAGCGGGATGTCCTCGAAGGTGCGGGCGTCCGAGAAGGCCTCGTCGGTGTCGATGCGCAGCACGTAGCGCGCGTCCTCCTCGACCACCGGCAGCCAGGTGAAGCGCGGCGGATTCTCCACGAGCACGTCGTCGCTCACGGGGCCGTACTGCACGGTGAGTCGTCCCGCCCGGGGCTCGTCGAGGTAACCGGGTCGGGGGGCGTCGGTCTGCGTGGTTGACATTGAATGCGGTGGGATGCCGTGAGGGAAGGGAGGGATTGGGTCGATGCCGCCCGGCCCGGGAGCCGGACGACGTTCCGTTCAGCCGCCGGGACGGCGCTCGGGAGCGGGTGTGCGCGCGTGAGGTCGCGCGTGGGTACCGGGCGGCATCTGGCCTTCGATGAAGGCCATCAGCCCGGGGTGCTCCGCGAGGCGTTCCAGCTCGCGGTCAAGCGAGCCGATGTGGCGCACCAGGGCCTGCTGCGCCGCGTCGGGGTCCCCGGCGCCGATCGCGCGGACGATGTCGCGGTGATCGGCCAGCACCCGGTCGACGCGACGGATGCGGTGCAGGCGCTTGAGGTGGCGGATGCGCAGGGTCTCGGACTGGGTGCGCTTGAGCACCGACCAAGCACCCGGGACGCCCGCCATGCGGAAGAACCCTTCGTGCAACGCCTCGTCGAGGAGGAAGAATCGCGCGTCGTCGTCGTCCGCGAGCGCCTCCGCCTGGCGCTCCAGCAACGTGTCGAGTTCCGCCAGCAGGATGCCGTTCTCGTGGCGTTCGGCCGCTCGACGCACGGCACCGATCTCCAGTTGCAGGCGCACGAAGCACGCCTCGAGGTAGCCGCTGATGCGGATCGGGGTCACGTAGGTGCCGCTCTTGGGGATCACGCTGACCAGCCCGGCGCCCTGCAGCCCGATCAGGGCCTCGCGCACCGGTGTCTTGCTGGCCCCGAGACACTCGGACACCTCCTTCTCGGAGATCCGTTGCCCGGGCAGGATCCGCACGCTGACGATCAGCTCCTCGAGCCGTCGCTGGATCTGCGCAACCAAGCCCTGGCCGGGATCGAGCGCGTTGCCGGCGAGCAGCTCGGGCAGGGGCGTCGGGCCGCCGGGAGAGTCATGAGGCGGAAGGGACACGTATCAGTTCTCAAGACTGGTACGCCAGTATACACTGCCGCCTGTCGCGCCTCATCGGCGCTCCTCCATGCCCGCCGCTGCTCGAGAACACCTCATGAGAATGCAGGACAAGGTCGCCATCGTCACCGGCGGTGGACGCGACATCGGTCGTGCCTGCGTGATGAAGCTCGCCGAGGAAGGTGCAGCCGTCGCGATCAACTACCACTCGAGCTCGGAAGGGGCCGATTCCGCCGTCGCCGAGATCGAGAAGGCGGGTGGTCGGGCGTTCGCGCTGCAGGGCGACATGACGAAGCCTGCCGACGTCGCCGCACTGGTGGCGGGTGCGGTCGAGCGCTGGGGCCGGGTGGATGCGCTCGTGCACGTCACCGGCGGGCTGGTGGCGAGAAAGAAGATCTCGGAGATGACGATCGATCACTGGCAGTACGTGATGGACCTGAACCTGACGTCCCTGGTGCACCTGGTACAGGCGGGCCTGCCGCACCTGAAGGCGGGCGGCGCGATCGTCGGGCTCGCCTCGCAGGCGGCACGCGACGGCGGCGGAGCCGGGGCGGTGGCCTACGCCGCCTCCAAGGGAGCGGTGGTGACGATGACACGCGCACTTGCCAAGGAGCTCGGGCCGGACATCCGCGTCAACTCGGTGTGCCCCGGCATGATCTCGACCGGCTTCCACGACACGTTCTCCACCGACGAGGGCCGTGCCAACGTGGCGAAGGCGACACCGCTCAAGCGCGAAGGCACCTCCGAGGAGGTCGCCAACCTGATCGCCTTCCTCGCCTCGGACGAGGCGGCGTTCGTGACCGGCGCCAACGTCGACATCAACGGCGGGCTCGCCTTCTCCTGAGCCGTACCGACGGGCCGGGGACCGCCGCCGGGGCACCCCCCCCGGCAAGTCCGGCCCCGCCGATCGCGCCCACGGCTCGGGCCACGTTCGCGCTGGCCTGGCCGATCGCCATGAACGCGGTCCTTCTGCAGTCGATCGCGATCATCGACACGCTGCTGGTCGCGCCGCTCGGAGAGACCTCGCTGGCCGCGATGGGGCTCGCCATCGGTCTGGCCGGGCTGATGCTCGGCACGCTGTTCGCGTTCTCCAACGCCACGCAGCTGATCGCCGCGCAGGCCGAGGGTGCGGGCAGCAAGACTGCGCTGTCGAACGCCTGGCGGGCGGGGCTCGCCATCAACATCGTGCTCGCGGCCGGGGGCGTCGCGCTGGTGGTGCTCGGTGGCGCGCCGCTGGTGCACTGGCTTGCGCCCACCGACGCCGTCGCCGTCCAGGCGCTCGCCTACCTGCGCTGGTTCCTTCCCGTGTTCGCAGGCGTCGCGGTGTGTCAGCACGTCACGGTCATGCTCTACGCCACCGGGCGCAGTCGGCTGCCGTTCTACGCCAACCTGGTCGAACTGCCGGTGAACGCGGCGGCCAGTGCCGCGCTCGTCCACGGGATCGGTCCGCTGCCGGCGCTGGGGCTGATCGGCGCGGCGATCGGCAGCGCCATCGCGGTGGGGCTGCGCGCAGCACTGCTGCTGGCCGCGCGTCGGCACCTGCGGCTCGCCTACCCGGTGAACGGCAGCGCACCGCTGGCCGCCACACGCGCGGCGTTGCCCGCCCACGTGCGCCACGCGGTGCCGATCGCCGGCACCTTCGTCAGCGCCACGCTCGCCACCAACGTCTGCATCCTGGCCTACGCGCGGCTGGGCGTGTCGCAGTTCGCCGCCCTCACGCTGATCCTGCCCTGGGTCAAGGCGGGTTCTCAACTGGTGTCCGCCTGGGCGCAGGCGACGGGCATCCTGGTCGGGCAGCTGCTGGGGCGCGGCGCGGAATCCCTGCTGGACGCGTTCGTCTCGCGGGCGTGGCGCATCGCGATGGGTATCGGCACGGCGGTGATGGTGGCGTATCTGGCGCTCAGCCTGAGCTTCGGGTACCTGTATTCGAACCTCGACGCCGCCACGGTGGAGGCGCTCGCCTCGCTCGCCCCGCTGCTGCTGGCGCTGCCGTGGATGCGGACCTCGAACACGATCTGCGGCAACGTGCTGCGCGCGGGCGGTCAGGCGGCCTGGTCGCTCAAGGTGCACGCCGGCACGCAGTGGCTGTTCACGGTGCCGGTGACGTTGCTGTTCGTGCTGGTGCTGGACCTGTCGGTGGCCTGGGTGTTCGCGGTCACGGTGGCCGACGAGTTCGTCAAGGCGATCCCGTTCCACCGCGGCATGGCGAGCGGGCGGTGGAAGCGGCGGCTGGTGAACGGGTGAGCGAGAGGTTGATGGTCGAGAGTGGGTCGAGCCCGTGCGGAATGGTATTCTCGCATCATGAATGGGAAACACACCCTGAGCGTAGGCGATCGTGGCCGTCTCGTGATCCCCGCAGCCGTGCGCGAGCGTCGCGGGCTGGCAGAAGGCAGCGTGCTGGTACTGGTCGACGCCGATGAAGGGATGGTTCTCCTTACCCGTGCTCAACTGCATGCGCGGATAGTCGCGGGTCTCGCGGGACACGATCTCGTCGCCGACCTGATCGCCGACCGACGCGATGAGGCGCGGCGCGAGAACGCGGAGCATTCAGGTCGTGCCGGAGATGCCGCGGCGTGACCGTGCTCGACGCCTCCGCGCTGCTGGCGTTCCTGAAGGACGAGCCCGGTGCCGACGTGGTGCGCAAGCTCCTCGACGAGGGTGCCAGCTGCGCGTCGATCAATTGGTCAGAGGTGGTGCAGAAGCTGCGTTTCGCGGGTGCGGACTGGACGCTTGCCGCCGCCTTGCTGGACAGCTGGTCGCTCACCGTGGAGCCGGTGACGCGCGGCGATGCCGAATGGGCGGCGGAGCGCTGGAAGCGTTCCGAGAACCTGTCGCTGGCCGATCGCCTGTGCCTTGCGCTGGGAGCGCGGCTGGATGTCGAGGTGTACACCGCCGATCGGGAATGGGGCGGGTTCGAGCGCGTCAGGCTGATCAGGTAGGCGTCTGGACGCGCCGTCGAAGACAGGCGCTCATGCAGCACGGTGTCCGGCGTCATGATCACCATGCCTGAACGAGACAGGAGCTTGACGATTCGTGCTCTACTGACATGGCAGTTTGCCGGCCGAAGGCCGGTCGACGCACCCGTCATTCTCAGGAGGAACCTCGGCCCATGTTCAGGAACTTGCGCCAATCCCTCGGTACCGTCGCGCTCGTCGGCGCCCTCGCCGCCTGCGCCGCCGGTGCCTAGGCACAGGACACCACGCTGCGCGGTGCCAGCCTGTTCGACGACGATCACGCCTATACCAAGACGTTGGCGAAGTTCGCCGAGCTCATCGAGGAGAACTACGACGGCGAGGTCACGTTCGACCTGCGGCTCAACAGCGAGCTCGGTACCGAGCCCGACTTCGTGAACTTCCTGACCCAGGGCGTCGCCATCGACTACGCGATCATCGCGCCGTCGAACCTGGCGCGCTTCGCCCCGTCGCTGCCGCTGATGGACATGCCGTTCGTGTTTCGCGACCTCGACCACTGGAACGCGGTGCTGTCGAGCGACGTGCTCGCGCCGCTGGAGGATGAGCTGCTGGACAAGGCGGACCTGCGCATCGTCGGTTACGCCGGCGGCGGCACGCGCAACCTGATCTCGGACAAGCCGATCTCGAACCTGGCCGAGCTGGAAGGCCACAAGATGCGCGTCATGGGCGCCCCGATCCAGGCCCGCGTGTTCGAGGCGGCCACCGCGGCGCCCGCCGCCATCGCCTACGCCGAGGTCTACAACGCGATCCAGACGGGTGTGGTGTCGGGGCTGGAGAACGAGTCGGCCAGCCTGCAGCAGTACAAGTTCTTCGAGGTCGCGCCGAACGTCACGCTCACCGAGCACTCGATCACCGTGCGCCGATCGTGTTCAGCAACAAGAGTTTCGAGAAGCTGCCCGAGGCACTGCAGGCAGCGATCCTCGCGGCCGGACCGGAAGCGGGTGCCTACGGGCGCGAGATCGAGTCGCGCGAAGACGGCGAGAAGCTGCAGGAGATGGTCGACGCGGGCCAGATCGAGGTGCAGGCGTTCACCGATCGCGACCGGCTGCTGGAGCTGGTGATCCCCGTGCAGGACGCCTACGCCGCCGAGATCGGTGCCGAGGAACTGCTGGAAGCCATCCGCGCCAAGTAGGCTCGGGACCGCCCGCCCGACGAGGGTCCGAACGATGATCGAGAAGGCCCTCGAGGGCGTCTGCCAGGCGATGCGCGTGCTGGTCGGACTGCTGATCGCCGCCCTCATCGTGCCGGTGGCCATGCAGGTGCTGTCGCGCTACATCGGCCTGATCCCGACCTTCCTGTGGACCGAGGAGCTCGCGACGTTCCTCTTCATCTGGGTGGTGATGATCGGCTCGATGATCGCGGTCTGGGAGGGCACGCACTTCGACGTGCAGGTCATCTCCGATGCCCGCACCCCGCTCGGCAGGCTGCTGCAACGCGGCTTCGTGCTGGTGATGATCATCCTGTTCGCGCTGCTGTTCGTGCGCTTCGGCATCGACTACGCCAGGTTCGGCTCCATCCAGAGTTCGGTGATGCTGCAGGCCAACCTGCTGTGGACCTACATCACGGTGCCCCTGGCGGGTGGCTTCTGGGCGGTGTTCGCCGCGTTCCGGCTGTGGCAGGAAATCGAGATCTACCGCACGCGTGACGGCGATGTGCCGGTGTCGGGGGGAGTCTCGTGATTCTCACGGCAGGAACCGCCTGCGCACTGCTCATCGGCACCTTCATCGTGCTGGTGCTGCTGCGCGTACCCGTCGCCTTCGCGCTCGGCATCGCGACGATTCCCGTGGTCGTGCTGGACCTGCGGCTGACGCCGTTCCTCATCCTCGACCGGATGTTCCAGTCCTACAACTCGTTCATCCTGCTGGCCGTGCCGTTCTTCCTGCTGGCCGCCAACATCATGAACGCGGGCCGCATGACGGATCGGCTGATCGAGTTCGCGCGCGTGCTCACCGGCTGGATGCCCGGCGGGCTCGGTCAGGTGAACGTCGCGGTGTCGATGCTGTTCGCCGGCATCTCCGGATCGTCCATGGCGGATGCGGCGGATGCGGCGGGCTGCGGCAAGATCCTCATCCCGGCAATGGTGGCCAAGGGCTACTCGCCGCGCTTCGCCGTCGCCATCACCGCCTGTTCGTCGGTCATGGGCGTGATCATCCCGCCGAGCATCCTGATGGTGGTCTGGGGCGGCGTCATGTCGATGTCGATCTCGGTCGGCGCGTTGTTCCTCGCCGGCGCGGTGCCGGGATTGCTGATCGCGCTCGCTCTGATGGGCACCGTGTACGGCTACGCGAAGGTCTACGACTACCCGACGGCGGGCCGGCCGACCTGGAGCGGATTCGTCGCCGCATTCAAGGGTGCGGCGCTGGCGCTGCTGACGCCGGTGTTCGTGATCGGCGGGATCGTCGGTGGCATCGTCACCCCGACCGAGTCCGCCATCATCGCGGCGTTCTACTCGTTCCTGCTGGGTTTCTTCATCTATCGAACCATCACCACGCGCGAGTTCGTCGGCATCCTCCACGAGACCGGGCGCTTCTCGTCGATCTCGCTGTTCGCCATCGGCACCGCCTCGGCCTTCGGCTGGATGCTGTCGTTCTACAACGTGCCGCGCCTGATCGTGGGCGCACTGACCGCGCTCGAACTCGGCGGTCTGGGCACCTCCCTGATCATCGCGGCCCTGTTCCTGGTGTTCGGTCTGTTCATCGACGCCATCCCGGCGATCATCATCCTGGGCACCGTGCTGCTGCCGGTCGCCCAAGCGGCGGACATCCACCCGGTGGTGTTCGCCATCATCGGCATCATCTCGCTGGCGTTCGGGCTGGTCACGCCGCCCTACGGGTTGTGCCTGCTGATCTCGGCCTCCATCGCGGGTTTGAACGTGGTGCAGGTGCTGCGCGACGTGGTGATCGTGCTGATCCCGATGCTGCTGATCCTGCTGCTGATCATCGCGGTGCCGGACATCGCCCTGTGGTTGCCAAAGCTCCTGATGCCGGCGACGTTCAGGTGATGCGGGTCTTGGTCGCCCGGATCGTGTGGCTCCGCGGAGTGGCGTCGTCCCGTTCGGCAGGCTGAGCCTGACCGGACCCCTCGGAGCGGACGGATGAGGGCGCCCCCCGAGCGCGAGCCCGCGCACGAGCCCCCTGGCGAGACGGTTCCCGGCAGGGCGTTCGCACGGCTGACCCGGTTCTTCCTGAACCTGATCGATCCCTACGACAAGGGCGATACCACACCGTCCGCGCGGGTGCTGCTTTTCCTGCGCTCCCACCTGCCGCCGCTGCGCCGCGTGCTGATCGCCAGCCTCGTCGCGACCGTGCTGGTCGCGGGCACCGAGGTGTGGCTGATCGGCTATGCCGGGCGGCTGATCGACCTGCTTGCGGCCACCCCGCCGGAGCTCGTCTGGCAGCGCCACGGCAGGGAACTGCTCGCCGCCGCGGCGGTGCTGCTGCTCGTGCGCCCGGTGCTGCAGTTCGCGCGCGGCGGGCTGGACGGCGTCAGCCTGGAGGTGGCGCCCGGGGAGAAGGTCGCGCTGGTGGGGCCCTCCGACGCGGGCAAGTCCACGCTGGTGAACCTGGTGCTGCGCTTTCACGAACTCGAGAGCGGGCGCATCGCCATCGACGGTCAGGACATCCGCTGCGTGGGGCAGGACAGCCTGCGTTCGGCCATCTCGATGGTCAGCCAGCAGAGCTCCCTGCTGCACCGCTCGGTGCGCGACAACATCACCATCGGTCGCGAGCACGCTTCCGATGAGCGGATCGAGGCGGCCGCACGGGCGGCGCGGGCGCCCGACTTCATCGTCGATCTCGAGGACGCGGCCGAACGGCGCGGCTACGCCGCGCTCGTCGGCGAGCGCGGCGTGAGGTTGTCGGGCGGGCAGCGCCAGCGCATCGCCCTTGCCAGGGCCTTTCTCAAAGATGCGCCGATCCTGATCCTGGACGAGGCGACGAGCGCGCTGGACAGCGAGATCGAGGAGGAGATCCGGGTGGCCCTCGAGCAGGTGATGCGCGACAAGACCGTCATCGCGATCGCCCACCGGCTCTCGACCATCGCGGAGATGGACCGGATCGTGGTCATGGACGAGGGGCGCATCGTGGAGCAGGGAACCCACGCGTCCCTGCGCCGTGCGGGCGGGCGGTACGCACGCTTCTGGGAGCGGCAGTCGGGCGGGTTCCTGACGACGGGGTAGGCGTACCTCGATCCCCTTCACACGACGGACGGAACATCAGCCGATGAACGCGGACATGAACACGAACCTGCCGGACTTCGAGAGCCGCGACTTCCTGCACGAGCACATCGAATCGATCCTCGCGTTCTACGAGCCGCGGGTGCTGGCGCCCGAGGGCGGTTTCCGGACCTGCTTCCTGGACAACGGCGATTGCTACGACCCCGGCGTCCGGCAGCTGGTCGGCTCGGCCCGCTACGTGGTCAACTATGCGGCCGCCTACCGTCTGTACGGCCGGGCGAACCATCTGGAATGGGCCCGGTCGGGGCTGGACTTCCTGACCGGCACCCACCGGCAATCCGACGGCCGCTACGCCTGGCTGCTGGAGGGGGGCCGCATTGCCGACACCCGGGTGATGGCCTACGGCCACGCCTTCGTGCTGCTGGCGGCGGCCAGCTGCGTGGAGGCCGGCGTGGAGAGCGCCACCGCGACGCTGTACGAGGTCCACGAGTTCCTGGAGCGGCATTTCTGGGAAGAGCGCTTCGGGGCCTACGCCGACGAACGCGACGAATCGCTGAGCGTGCTGAGCCCGTACCGCGGCCAGAACGCGAACATGCACATGTGCGAAGCGCTGCTGGCGGCCTGGCAGGCCACCGGGGATGTGCGCTTCCTGGACCGGGCCGAGTCGTTGGCGGAGCGCTTCGCCTTCGACCTGGCCGCGCAGTCCGGCGGGCAGGTCTGGGAGCACTTCGACCGGCACTGGCAGGTCGACATGCGGTTCAACATCGACAAGCCGGACGATCGCTACAAGCCGTGGGGCTTTCAGCCGGGCCATCAGGCCGAGTGGGCCAAGCTGTTGCTGATGCTGAATCGGGAGCGCCCCGCCGATCGTTGGGTGACCAGAGCGCGGCAGCTCCACGACGGCGCCATGGCGACGGGCTGGGATCGGGAGCACGGCGGCATCGTCTACGGCGTGGCGCCCGACGGCAGCTTCTGCGCCACGCAGAAGCACTTCTGGGTTCAGGCGGAGAGTCTCGCGACGTCCTGGCGCCTCTTCGCGCAGACCGGGGACGAGCGCTACCGCGAGGACTATTCCAGGATATGGCGGTGGAGCTGGGAGCACATGGTGGATCACGTGCATGGCGCGTGGTTCCGCGTCCGCCACCGCGACGGCTCTGCCGTCGACGACCGCAAGTCGCCGCCGGGCAAGACCGACTATCACACCATGGGGGCCTGCAGGGATGTGCTCTCGGTCATGGGTGCCTCGCGCCGGGATCCAGCCGATCACGCAGGCGATCACGCAGGCGATCACGCAGGCGATCACGCAGGCGATCGTGCGGGCACAGGGCACCGGGCGTCATGATCACCGTCGCGGCGCACGCCTGTCCCTGTCGAAGCGCCGTCTCCACGTCCAGCCCGGATAGCAGGCCTGCCAGGAAGGCCCCCGCGAACGCATCACCGGCGCCGGTCGTGTCCAGCGGCTCGGCGACGGGCTCGACATCCAGATCGAGCTCGACATCGCCGCGCACCCGGATGCGTCGTGCGCCATCCTTGACGACGACGCGCTCGACGCCCAGATCGAGATAGCGGCGCGCGACGTCCTCGGCGTCACCCGCCCCGAAGCACAACGCCTCGTCCTCCACTCCCGGCAGGCAGAGGTGGGCGAGGGCGGCGAACCGCTCGATGCCGGCGCGCATGCGTGCGTCATCTCGCCACAGGCGCGGACGGATGTTCGGGTCGAAGGCGATCGTGCGGCCATCACGCGCCTCGACGAGCACGGCGTGCAGCGTGTCGAGATCCCCGGGCGGCAGGATGGCGAGCGTGATGCCCGACAGGTAGACGAGATCCGCCGAGGCGATGCGCCGCGCCAGGCGCTCGGGGTCCGCGGCGAGCCGACGGGCGGCCGACGTGTCGCGCCAGTACGAGAACGAGCGTTCGCCGCCGTCGAGATGGATCGCGTAGAGCCCGAGCGTGGCGTCGTCGAACCGGGGGCTGTCGCCGGGATCGATGCCGTTGGCGACGAGAAAGGCCTCGAGCTCGCCCGACAGGGCATCGCGCCCCAGACCGGTGTGGAACTCGACCGCGTGGTCGGCGTCCAGGCAGGCGCGGGCGTACCAGAGCGTGTTCAGGACATCGCCTGCGAAGCCCTGGCGCCAGAGCCCGGGCGCCTCGGGGGACAGCTCGACCATGCATTCGCCGATGCCGAGCAGGCGCTTTCTCATCGCGGAACGTCCCTGAGTGTCCTGTTCGCGTACCGGACGGTAGCACGGAGATCGGGACCGGGAAATCGGTCGCGATCCACTGGAATGGTAGACGATCGCATGACGACGGCTGACGTGCGTGACCAGGATCCGGTCGTAGCCGGCAAGCCCCGGTCATTCGGTGAACGGTCCCGGCGGTACGATGAGCCAGGGCCCCGCCGGGGCCTGCCCCGGGCGAAGCCATGTCAGACCGACGATTGCAGGTGTTCCACACGGTGGCTGGGGTGCTCAGCTTCACCCGGGCCGCCGAGCTGCTGCACATGACCCAGCCGGCGGTCACTCACCAGATCCGTCAGCTGGAGGAGGAGCTCGACACCCGCCTGTTCGACCGGACCAACAACCGCATCGGCCTGACCGAGGCGGGCGCGCACGTGCTCGGCTACGCCGAGCGCATCATGACCCTGTACGGGGAGATGGAAACCTCCATGAAGGCCATGATCGGGGACCGGACCGGGCTGGTCACGCTGGGCGCGAGCACCACCATCGGCGAGTACCTGCTGCCCGGGCTGCTGGGCGAGTTCCGGGCGCGCTTTCCCGAGGTGCAGATCCGCCTGCGCGTGGCGAACACCGACACGGTGGTGGCGATGGTGGCCGACAACGCGATCGACCTGGGCGTGGTCGAGGGCACGGTGGAGAACCGGCAGCTGAGCGTGGAGGCGTCGCTGTCGGACGAGCTGGTGGCCATCATGCCGCCATCGCACCCGCTGTGCGGGCGCACCGCCATCGATGCGGCGGCCCTGACCGAGCAGGACTACATCCAGCGCGAGCCGGGATCGGGTACCCGCCGGGTGATCGCGTGCTGGCTGAGCGAGAGCGGCAGCGACGAGACCGGGCTCGCCTCGCCGATCGAACTCGGCAGCACCGAGGCCATCAAGGGCGCGGTGCGGGCCGGGATGGGCATCTCGATCGTGTCGCGGGCCACCATCGTCAACGAGCTGGCACTGGGCACCCTGGCGGCGCGGCCGCTGTCGCCCCGCCTGCCGCGCCCGTTCTACTTCGTGCGCCAGCGCCAGAAGTTCCGCACCCACCTGATGGACGAGCTGTTCCAGTTCGCCCGGCAATACCTCGAGCCGGTTGCACGCCCCCCCGCGCCGTGACGTCGCGGGTGGTGGCGGTGTCATACTCGGCACGCTGATGCGGGTTCTGCCACCCGGCGCCTCGCAACGCTTGCCGTCCCGACAACATCCTGGCCGCTGAGCGACTTTGCCGATGCTCGACATCATCCGCGACTGGTACACGCGGAACTTCTCCGACCCGCAGGCCGTCATCCTCGCGC
>Ga0209831_1000510_pt1 | contig 37509 bp, 20 predicted proteins | sample Maine_Asex4_meta_FD_187451 | JGI IMG/M metagenome (GOLD analysis project Ga0209831, IMG submission 187451) | Marine algal microbial communities from Maine, USA - Maine_Asex4_metaG (SPAdes) (version 2) | ecosystem: Host-associated > Algae > Red algae > Unclassified | place: Maine, USA | collected... | reverse complement strand
GGAGATGGACCTTCCCAACAACGGTCAGTCAAGTCTGGATATATCCGTGGCGGAGTTGCCCGAAGGGAATTATGTCTTGTCTTTGGAGTTGAAAGATGGAAGGGTGGTGACGGAGATGGTTAGGGTACAATAAGTTGACGGCTGGTAATAAGAAAATCCCTATTATTCAGCTAAACCCCTCTTTCATTTACCAGGTTTACACCGAAAAAATCCGAACCCGGATAAAAGCAACAGTTGCTTTTATCCGGGTTTTTTGGTTTTTCAAGAAAAAAACTTTGTGCCCATCGGCTTGTATCCGAGACATGCTTAGTGCCTTTGTGACAATTATATTTTTACCCTTTATCAAAAGAATGCAACCCTTTTAGTAATTTCAGGTCTTTATACACGAACACTTAGAAGAACGGAATTGGAATACCACGAAGTACATAGAGAAATTGTTGAAAATTGCATGAAAGGGGATCGGCAGGCTCAGTTTGAGCTGTATCGATTGTACTCTAAGGCAATGTATAATATCTGTCTGCGGATGTTGCGAAACGACATGGATGCGGAAGATTTATTGCAAAATTCTTTTGTTGATATCTATGGTAAAATCAATACGTTTCGGTTTCAATCTTCCATCGGAGCGTGGATAAAGCGGATCGTTATCAACAATTGTATTAACTTTTTAAAGAAAAGAAGGTTAGAGATAGTAACGTTAGAAAATCAGCACGATGACCGCTGGGATGAACCAGAAAAAGATACGGTAGTACTTCCTCTAAAAGTAAAGGATATTAAATCTGCGATCAGCAAGCTTCCGGATGGATACCGAATGGTTTTTAATTTATACACCATGGAAGGATACGATCACAAGGAAATTGCCGAAATACTGGAAGTAAGTGAGGCGACGTCCAAATCACAGTACAGTCGAGCCAAGAAAAAGTTGAGAGAAATGTTGACAAGGTGTTAAAACGCTTCGCTTGCTAAATCAAGCAATCCTTCCTCAAATGTGTCTGCGCGGAAGGCTTCCTTTAGGATCGAGGTGCGGGCGGCAGAGATATACTTAAATGAGCATTTTTCAATGTTAAATACATTGGGTTTTTTAAATAAAAAGAATGTTGTTTATTAATAAATTTACCTTAAGAAAAGCCACTGGCCAAAAACTAACTGGCTAAAAAATAATAACATGAAAGATCAATTAGAAGATTACATTCGGGACAACCGGGAAGCATTTGACGATGCGGTTCCCAGCCTGAAGGTATGGGCGGGGATTGACAAAGAACTGGGTACACAGAATACCACCGTTCCCAAATCAGGTCGACGCATCAGTCTGTGGCGGGTGATGACGATGGCGGCTTCCGTGGTCTTGTTACTGGGCGTCGGAGCCATCATTGGTCGACAACTCAGCCTCGGAAATAGCGTCCAAAATAATCTGGCGTCAGACAACGAAGTCTTTCGGGAAGTAGAAGATATGAAATCCTATTATGAGACCGAAATAAAAAACAAAGAAGCGCAATTGGTCCAATACAAAGAACGAAAAAATATTGCGCCCGACCTCGAACAAATAGATCAGCACCTACAGGAACTTACGGAAGAACTGAAATCAGTGCCCGCTGGAAGTGAAGAACAGGTCATCAACGCGATGATCAATAGTTATCAGGCAAAAGCCGCTATTTTAGAAAAAGTATTAGAAAACCTGGAGAATAAAAAAAGTCAAACAAATAAAAATAATTGGGATGAAACAAACATATAAATCACTCACCCTCCTGATTTGCCTGATAATGGCAAGCTGGTCCGGTCAGGCAAATGGTCTTGCGGTTTGGGATACCATAAACCGAATTAACAAACCTTGTGTAAAAAAAGAGTTTTCCAAAACGATCAATAAACAATTTCCGATTACAGCCGATGGAACGGTAAAGATTAGTAACCGCTACGGAAAGGTGGAAATCAAAACCTGGGACAACAATGAGGTGAAAGTCGAAGTGGTCATCACCGTCGATGCCCACAGCGAAGATCGTGCAAATGACGTTTTTGATCGGGTGACGGTAGACTTTAACAGTAGTCGTGACTTCGTGAGCGCCACTACCGAGATCGCTTCAAAAAGCGGCTGGAGTTCCTGGTGGGGTGGGGACTCAAATGATAGTTATAAAATTAACTATGAAGTCTATATGCCTAAAACAAATCAACTGGATTTATTCAATAAGTATGGTGATAGTTACGTAGCCGCCTTGCAGGGAACTGTTAATCTGGAGATTAAATACGGAAATATTCAGTTGGACCAAATAGATAATGATGTTCGTCTAATGCTCGGATATGGAAATGCAAATATCGTTGGTGCGCACCAGTTGGGACTGGAAGTAAAATACAGTAAAGTAAAAATTGGGACTGCGACAGATATTGATATTCTCAGTAAATACTCTACCGTAACTATTGAGGAAGCACAGGATGTACGCTCGGAAACAAAGTACGATCACTATCATCTTGGTTTGGTTAAAGACTATCACAATATCGGAAAATACGACGATGTTCATATCAAGGTAGCCACTTCTGTACGGGCGGCAGCTAAATACAGCGATTATACGGTAACGCATTTAAAAGACTGGGCAGACTTTGATTTGGAATATGGCAGTGCAACGGTAGAGATGCTGGATCGTGCTTTTACCGCCCTTGAAATACGGGGCCGTTACACCGATTATAAAATTGAAGTACAGGAAGGAACGCACTATCGGTTAGACGCTTCCTCGCGCTATGCGAATATCCGCTATCCCTCGGAATTTATCGTGGTCAAAGAAGTCAAAGATGGCAGCGACCGGGAAGTGCAGGGTTTTGCTGGAGATAAGAATCAGGCGAAAATTATTAAAGCCCGACTGGATTACGGTGGAATAAAAGTGAAGCAGTAAAGCGGAAAGCTTTCTATAATCGTATTTTACAACTGCCTTCAGGTCTACACAGATCTGAAGGCAGGGCAGTCAAACGCGAAAGTACCTTTGTCTCATGCTAATTTAACACCGTAGAAATAATATTTGTCAGCGCAGCATTAATTCCTTCCACCGTATCATTACGATCATTGATGTCGTGTCGATCTGCTAGAAAACTGGCGTTGTAATAACCAACGTTGGTATTACCGTCTTCGTCCTCCCAAGCCAATATTTTAAGAGGAAGATCTATTCCAATTTGATTGTTTGATTGCATTAATAGCGTACCTACTTCTGGTTTTCCAAAAATAATTACTTGTGTAGGTCGTAAGTCTAATCCGACACCCGCCGCAGCTACGTCGTGTTTTACCAATGCGGGAATATTAAATCCATTGTCCATTAAAAATACCTGAAGGCTGTCTATCGTTTCAGTTACACTCATGGTGGTTTGCTGAACAATGAGGTCATCAAAGCTGTCAGTTACGATGATCGGATCTTTTATTTTTTCACCAGCACTGATGGCATTCAGTGCAGTATTGATGTTGTCTTCAACTGTTTCTACCTCCACATCGTAACGATCGGTCAGGGTAGATCCGTCGTAATAAGCCACGTTGAAGTTGCCTTCGTCATTTTCATAAATCAACATTTTTAACGGTAAGTCAATCCCTATTCGCTGATCGTCTAGCATCAATTGGGTGCCTCCCTGAGGGTTTCCAAAAATGATAACTCGCGTTGGTCTCAATGTAAGTCCAACGCTACTGGCCGCTGCACTATGATCTATTTCTGCTACCACGGTAAATCCTCGACTCGTGATTTCATTGCGAACACTACTATAGATATCCGTAAAATCTCCGGATCTTTCTTTGATCACCAATCCAGCGTCATCCAAGCTAATATTTAACCCATCGTCACCGTCGTCACATCCGAAAAAATTAAAGGTAGATATTGCTAATAAAAATAAAATAAAATTCTTCATAAGTGAAAATCTGTGGAAATTGTGTTTCCTGTTTGATAAGAAAGTAAATGGTAATAATAGTTGTCAACGAATACATTTCGTCGAGAAGAAAGGTTTTGTACTTGATTCGAAACTATAAAGTATAGGATGGTACAATGTTCAGCAATAAAGCAAAGTTCCTTTTTCGATTACTGATACTTTTTTAGTTCTCAGCTCACTGACTTCGCTATAATGCCATTAGAAAATATCTAGCTGCTAATTTATCTGCATGCAGGCAGGGACTGTCCCATAAAGTGTGTCAGCGCGGATGCCTTCCTTTAGGAATACAAGGCGAGGGATGCCAAATGACACACTTGATTGTACAGCCTCTAAATCTAAGACCTACCGACCACTTTTAATTTTTTCCGTATCTTTCCCGTCTAATTAAAAAAAGATACTAATGAAAATTCAGTTTTGCGGCGCAGCACGGCAAGTTACCGGAAGTGCGCACTTACTTACCCTTGATTCGGGATATACCATTTTAATGGACTGTGGTCTTTATCAGGGAAGGAGAAAAGATATGGCTACCTTTAATGCCACCTGGTATTTCAATCCCTCCGAAATAGATTGTATGATCCTTTCACATTCGCACATCGATCACTGCGGACGTATTCCCAAACTAGTCAAAGACGGTTTTACCGGAGACATTATCTGCACCCACGCGACCCGTAGTTTGTGTGCCCTCATGTTGTTGGACAGTGCAAAAATCCAGGAGCGGGACGCAGAATATTTTAACAAAAGACAATTAAAGAAAAAAAAGAGATCGCGTAAGCCGATGCGTACACCGCTCTATACGAGCGATGATGTGCCACAGGCGATGGGACAATTTGTGAGCAATAGTTATGATCGTTGGTATAAAATCAATGAGGAAGTCTCCGTCTTGTTTCGTGACGCTGGACATATCCTGGGAAGTGCAAGTGTAACGTTGAAAATCACACAAGATGGCAAAGAGACGTACTTCGGATTCTCTGGGGATATCGGACGACCCAATCGACCGATTTTACGCGATCCCAAGCCAATGCCGGAATTAGATTATCTGATTTGTGAATCTACTTACGGTGACAAAGACCACGAAGGCAAACCCGCCGAGATAGAAAAATTTCTTTCGATTATTAAAAAAACCTGCGTCGAGAAAAAAGGAAAACTCATCATTCCAGCTTTTAGTGTAGGTCGAACGCAAGAGATCGTGTACATGCTGGATCAATTGGAAACGGCTGGTAAGTTGCCAAAAATTCCGGTATACGTAGATAGTCCGTTGGCCGTAAATGCAACAGCTATTTTTGGATCACATCCGGAATGTTATGACAATGATTTAAACGAATATCTCTTGATTGACGACAATCCTTTTGGGTTTAATTCGTTGACTTACGTACGAAAAGTAGAAATTTCAAAATCACTGAATGCTAACAAAGATCCGGCGATTATTATTAGCTCTTCCGGTATGATGAACGCAGGCCGGGTAAGACACCATCTGTCCAATAACATTGATAATGCTAAAAATACTTTATTAATTGTTGGATACTGTGCGCCACATACGCCTGGAGGAATGTTGCGAAACGGAATTGAGAAACTAAAATTATTCGGAGAATGGAAACCCGTTTTGATGGACGTGGAGATCATGGATTCTTTCTCGGCACACGCCGACCGGGGAGAGATTTACGATTTTATCAAAAATCAGAAAAAGAGCATTAAAAAGATTTTCCTTGTACACGGAGAAATCGACCGACAGGAAGCATTGGTGCAGTATCTGGGAAAGAAAGGTTTTAAATCTGTAGAAATTCCCAAACTAGCGGAAACCGTAAATTTATAAGTAACTCGAAACAGAAATGAAAAATCCCGGAATTACTTAAGGAATGAGGTAAAAATATCAAGCCAAGAATGGTCATTTATTTTATCAATATTCCTAATAGTAAATCCGGGATTTTTATAGTTATTCAATTAAAAAATTAATCTTTTCTAATAAGATTTAATTTTCCGGAATCGCCAAAAAGTTCGCGTGACCGTTTGTTATAAGCCATAGCTGCTTCCTGGGCTGTAGCGTATACACCAATATGGGTAGTCTGTTGATCAATGGAAATGACTGCTCGAAATTTTCCCTTCTCTTCGTATACGCCAGTATAACCGGTTTTGCTGGTTGTTCTACGCGTTCGGCTAGCAGTAGCGCGAGAGCGCCATTCGAGATTTTCCAAACGGCAATCCAGCTTATTGCCATTTTTTGCTCCGACCAGATTGTGTAGTTTGTTCTTTTCTTTTCCAAGAAATTTTTCTCCGACAAGTCGGTGGAGGTAAATAGTTTCTGTTTTGTAAGTTTTGTTTTTCTTGTTAGAAGTAACTTTTTGAAAAACAGCACAGCCGCTCGAATGGCGACGTAGATTCTCGATGAAATTCATTTTTTTTAGTCTCGGATCTTTAGAAAGAGATTTAAACACTTTTTCATCTAATAAAACGTTTTCATCTGAATTTTTGAGAGAGATTTTCTTGACCATAAGTATTGTTTTTTGCGGCCTGCGTTCTTATTACCTGATATTAAGATAACAGGCCATTTGGTTAATTTATGCTAAAGATAAAAAAAAATAACAATACACGTAATAATAACATACTTTTTTTATTCAATTTCATGCAAGTCAGCGCTTATATCTATATATCCTCAACTGGCGTTCATCGGACGATTCTCTCGTTAATAAGTGTTAATTTAGTATAATTACCCTTACTTTTGAGTACTATTACAAGCCGCTAAACTGTTTGAAATGGCGAAATCATAAACAATGAAAATAAATATAGCCTTTCTCATTACACTGACCATTGGTGCGTTTTTTATTTCCGGATGTCAAAATCTGGATAAGCTGGACGATCTGCAAGTCAGTGGGATTGACGCCGAATATGCCATTCCGTTATTCTCTACCGAATTTGAAATGGGAGAAGTACTGAATAATTTTGACGAAAATTCCAGTGTATTTTTTGATGAAAACGGGCAGGTGATTCTTCGTTATTTTGGCGATTTTACTTCCAGTGGGAGTGAGGATATTTTTGCAGTGCTTAGTTTTATTAATAATGTTCCACTTCCGTTGGCTGATACTATTTCTGCTTTACCCTTTGCGGCTCCCAATGGAGTAACCCTGGATTACGCTATTTTAAAAACAGGTGGCTTTCGTTACGGTTTTACTTCCGAACACGAAGAGGATGTTACCGTTACCGTTTCTATTCCTTCGTTTTCAAAAGATGGTGAAATTTTTTCTCATAGCCTCAATACATCCAATTATACTGGCACACTACCAGTCGTAGGAGGATTGTTGACGCCCCTGGATTTGTCGGGTTACACCTTAAATGTAGAAGAAGATTCTATTTATGTAGAATTTAGTGCATTCCGGGAGAACAGCGGATTTTCAGATACGCTGGCAGGGTTTTTTGTGGTTTTTAACGATATCACCGCTTCTTTTATTCAGGGATACCTGGGCAATGAGGTTTTTGAATTTGATCGGGATACCATCGAGATAGATTTCTTTGAAAACTGGACCGAAGGAACCTTGCGCTTTGAAGATCCAACGATTAACTTTTTTGTGAAAAACTCTTTTGGCTTTCCCGTTCGTTCTTCCATTAATGTATTAGATGTTATTTCGGTCAACGACGAAATATTTCCGTTGTCCAGCCCGGCGATTGAAGCAGGAGTTGATTTTGCTTATCCCCGAGATGACGAAATTGGGGAAGTAAAAGAAACCAATTTTACATTTAATAACGAAAATTCCAATTTAGTAGATTTACTGGAAGCGGTACCAAAGGCCGTCGATTACGATATAGATGGACTGACCAACCCGGACGGAAATACGGCCATCCGTGGATTTATGACCGACTCCAGTTTTTTGTCTGTTCAGGTAGAAGTGGTGTTACCCGTTTTTGGGGCAGTGTCCAATTATAATGTTTTTGATACGATTAAAATAGAACGATTTGATTTTGATGTTGACTTTGAAGAATATGGTGAAATAGATTACGCGGAATTCAAACTGTTTTCCAAAAATAATATTCCCTTAAATATTGATCTACAGCTGTTTTTCGCAGATGAAAACGAGCGGATCATTGATTCACTTTTTACGGAAATTACGCCTGTCGTTACTGCTGCCAGTGTAGATGTGGATGGCAATACCATCGAACAAACAACGGAAGAAGCGTTCGCCCGCGTAACGGACGAGCGGTTTGAAAAAATCAAAGAAGCAAGAAATCTTTTTCTACGTGCACGCTTTTCTACGCCCGAAGCGGGAATGCGTTCAATACGGATTAGGGCCGACCAAAATGTAAAGATTGGTATGGGATTAAAAGTAGGGGTGACCCGTTAAAAAATAATCAATGAACCTGAAAATATATTTACTACTAACGGGATTTCTTTTTATTTCAATGGTCAATCTTGCAGCACAGGACGAATTATCGCTCCATTTTTTGCCTGATAATTTGGCTGCTTCCCGTACCAATCCCTCTTTACTACCTGAAAGTAATCTGGTAATCGGTTTGCCAAACGTAGGATTTAATCTATACCACAGCAGCGGAAATTTTAACGATATTTTTCGGGATCATCCAGATGGTGGACTGAATGTAGACTTTGGTAACTGGATCGCGCAGCTAAGTCCAGAAAACGAATTGACCACTAATCTGGAAATAGAAACGGTCGGATTTTTTTTACGTAAAGGAAAAATAGGGATCCAGTTTAAGCACGAAGTTCGGTTTCACAGTTCCTTTTTCTATCCTGATACCTACGTTAAATTAGTGGGCGAAGGCAATGCGCAGTACATCGGCGAAAAAGTAAATATCGGTCCCGATATTCAACAGGATGCTTATCATTCCATCGCTTTGGGATTGTCCTATCAGGTAAATGATAAAATTAATTTTTCCGTACGACCCAAAATTCTTTTTGGTATTGGAAATACAACGACCACAAAAAAAGAAGCCTTTATCGAAACCTCTAATGAGTATTATCAAACGACGATTACCACCGACTATCAGTTAAATAGTACCGGGATCTTAAAGTACGATGTGGACGGATTTAATTTTGATTTTGAATCATTGAACAGCGGATTTTTATCCAATAATGGGTTTGCACTAGACCTGGGCGTACAACTCCAACCCATCGAAAAGCTAACCATCAATCTAAGCTGGATCGACGGTCTGGCAAAAATAAACTGGGAAAAGAATGCGCGTATTTACGAAAGCAAAGACACCAAATTGTACGAAGGAATAAAAATAGATTTTTCGGATATCTTACAAGGAGACAGTCTTAATTTTAGCAATGCTTCTGATACACTTAATTTCGACAACCTCTTTAGCTTTTCCGCCCGCGACGGAGCGTATACGAGTGAACTTCCTTCCCGTATCTATCTTGGTGCCGCTTTCCAGCTGACAAAAAAACTTTCGTTAAATGGATTGTTCTATAACCAAAATTTTCGGGGCAAAAACCGACAAGCCTATTCCCTGGGTGTACAGGCGCAATTGCATAAATTTATCAACCTCGGTGTCAACTATGCTTACCGTTTCGAATCTGCTACCAATATCGGATTAAATACCACCTTTAAACTAGGACCCGTACAAATCTTTGCCGCCACCGATAATATTATACACGTCTTTCAGCCATTCGAAGCTGATAATGTCAACGGCAGACTGGGCCTGAACCTGGTTTTTTAAAAGTTTTTTAATTTTTTTTAAAAAAAATCATCAACTCAGGCAGCACATTTCCATCTCAGGGTATCTTGCTTATATACGACAAAGTATATAAAGCTAAAACTTACGTTAACCAACTGATAATCAACGTAAAAAAGAAAGGTGAAACGTGAGAAATGTATTCCTTATGAAAAAGATATTTTATTTATTAACCCTGATTCTCGTTGCAGGATGCTATAAAGACGCAGATTTTTTCGTCCCTGATAGCACGCCAGCCGAGCAATTCGTCAAATCCGGATTTTCGGGTATGGTGACCGACGAATCTGGCGCTCCCATCCCAGGTGCAAGGGTAGCTATCGGCAATCGAGGGACCGAGACAGATATGAACGGGGTATATTTTTTAGAAAATGTATCTGTAAATATCAAGCAATCATTCGTTTCTGTTAACAAATCAGCATATTACGAAAGCTCTCGCACCTTAACCGCAAAGGTGAATGCGCAAATAAATTTGAATTTTACATTAATACGTAAGCAAGAAATCGGAACGTTCGCTGCTACTGCCGGGGAGACTTTTAGTCTTCCCGACGGTGCAGTACTTGAGATTCCGATGGATGGAATTGCCGATTTTACCGGACAGGCCTCCTTTTATGCGAATATCTGGGACTTAACCGATATCAATTTTAGTTCGCAAATGCCCGGAGACTTGATTGGAGAAGATGAAAATGGAGAAGAGAAAAGTTTGATTCCTTACGGAATGCTTGTTATCGCTTCGGATGATGACACGGGAACACCACTCAAAGTCGCACCCAATAAAACGTTCAAGATCAGTATTCCAGTTTCTGATAATAATCCACCGACTACGATAGCACTCTGGCTATTTGATAAAATAGAAGGTGTTTGGAAACAAAAAGGTACCGCTGTTTTAGAAGGACAATTTTATGTCGCGGAGGTAAGTGAATTTGGCCACTGGGCGATCGCTGACGTAGCTGAAAAAATAGATATCTCAGGAACAGTATTTAAGGATAGCGAACCGGCAGGAAATATTTTAGTGGCCTTGCGTTATGTTGCTACTGGAATAACCCAGTTTACGTATACTAATTCAAGAGGCGCTTATAATTTCAAAATAGCTGCCAACACTTCGGTAAAAGTTGGTGTTTACAGCCGGGCTTGTAATGAATTTAAAGAATCAAAAGACATTGCGGTCGGAGTAGACGATTTGGACAATCAGGATTTTTCTAGCGGAAATGGCATCACCGTTTTTAGCGGTCAGGCGAGAGATTGCAATAAAGAATTATTGACAGATGGATATGCCATCATTGACGATCGCTTGATTGTCAAGCTAGACGAAACGGGCCGATTTAGCGGAATGATTTCGGATGCTGCTGACTGTATGCCTTTTTTAAATTTTCAGACTTTTGATATCCGCAATCAGGAAGCCGCACCAATTGCTCTTCCGGAAAATACTTCTCCTGTACAGATCTACCTGGTAGCGTGTGAAAGACTTAATGAATTTACCAATTTCAGTTATAATAATCGAAGCTTACTGCTGAGCAGCGAAGCGGTGGCTACGCTGGAATCAGAAGGAGCAAACGAAGAAGGAATCATCTCTTTAGCGGACGAAAATATTGGTACGCTCCTATTTAGATTTAAAGGAAACAGTGCTGGTACTTATACGGTCAGTAGTCTCGAATTAAATGACCAGCTGAATAGTAGAAATTTTGAAATACTAGAGACGGATGTTACAATCACCCTGGATGAAACAGTGGAAATGGGAGAGACCCTGACGGGTAGCTTTGGGGGTGATTTTCTGGACATAGACGGAGCGACTCACTCCTTGTCCGGTAATTTTAGAGTCATCAAAGATAATTAACGTGTTTGTGATAAGAGCAGCTGTCCCATAAAGTTGGGATAGCTGCTTTCTTTTTTTTATCTTACTACGTAATATATAAAATGAATCAAATATATTTAGATTACGTTGACCGAGAAGGAACTTATAGAGGGATGCATACGGGAGGACAAATCCTGTGAGAAGGCTTTATTTCTACAGTATGCTGGTAAGATGCTGACGGTTTGTCGACGTTACGCCCGACATCAGGCAGAGGCGGAAGATATGTTGCAGGACGCGTTTATCAAAATATTTGCAAATTTAAAAAAATTTGGTTTTCAAGGCTCTTTTGAAGGATGGATTAGAAGAATCGTTGTCAATACCGCCTTGAAAAATATAAAAAAGAGTAGTTTTAAAAACGAGCAGATCGGCGTAGAAACCTTACCTGAAAGTTCGACAGAACCACTCATCCTGGCAAAATTGAATGAAGAAGTACTGCTAGATTTAATTAAAGAATTACCGGATGGTTATCGTTTTGTTTTCAACCTTTACGCAATAGAAGGTTTTAGTCATCAGGAAATTGCAGAAAAATTAGGAATCGAAGCGAGTACTTCCCGTTCCCAACTGGTAAAAGCCAGAAAATTTTTACAAAATAAAATTATTGCCCAGCAATAAATTCATTGCTTGCAGGCAAGACTTTGGTATGAAAAGAGAGGAGCATAAAATAGATCAGTTTTTTCGGGATGGCCTGCGGGACCACGAATCTCCGCTGGCCGCTCATCTCTGGGATAAACTGGATGCTGCCCGCGAAGAAGATAAAAAGCCCAAAGGAATTATTTGGTGGAAATGGAGCTTGGGTGCTTCCCTCTTGGTTTTATTAATTGCTGCGGCTACCTTCTATTTATTAAAATCAGAGAAAAAAGAATCTGATCTTCCTTCTAAAAACAGTAATACAAATTCACCCATTACTGCCAACCAAAAAACCGGAACGCTAAACCAGGTGACGGATGCTGTTGAAAATTCTGAGCAAATAATTAACCATGCGAAGGTAGCTACAATTGAAACTGCCAGTGCAGAAATGGAGTTTAATCAGGAAAATAAGTCAGAGCGTACGGTAATTTCCGCAAAACCCTTAACAAAAAAGGAGCGCGTAAAAACCACCACCAATAGTTCGCTGGAAAATTCTAACTCCAATTCAACGAATGCTTTCCTTATACCGACTGAGAACAGTAGTGTTGAAAAAAAGACCAACAACAAAACGATTAATACTTCCTCCCAATTCCGGGAAACCAAATTAAACATTTCTCAACCCATCGCTCTTACTTTGGAGGCGCAGCCCGTCGAAGCGATCAAGGCAACACAAGCGCTCAATTTTATAAATACGAATGCGATGACCTTACTGGACAACGCTCCGGATCTACAGACCGCTTTTGCTGCACCGCCCATTAAGATTCCATTTTCCAGGGGTCCCACCAAGGGCTGTTATAGTTTTGCGGGTGGTCGCATCAAATACGATTATTACGTTGATGCCTTTCTATCACCGGAGTACGTAATTCGTAACTTGAGTGCCAAAACAGCCGAAGACGAAAATTACCGACGAAGACGAGACGATACGGAAGCGACGCTTTATGGTTTGAGCGGCGGTGTCAGATTATCGGTTGTTACCCGTCGGGGATTGGCGTTGCGTACGGGAGTGGTTTATAATCGGATTATGGAGCGATTTAAGTTGGAAAAGGAAGGGGATGTACGAATTGTTCAGATCGTACCCGCCGGGACCACGGATACGATTACGAGCATAGAAACAGGAACGACCGTTGTCCGAAGTTATAATCGTTATCATGCTATTGATATTCCCTTATTGCTCGGATACGAGATAGAAGCAGGTAAATTTAATTTCAGTATAAATGCGGGTGCTTATTTCAATATCTATGCGCGTCAAAAAGGCAAAATTCTATCACAATCAGATACACCGGAATTTATTACCTCCAACAATCCACAAAGAATTAATGCTTTCAAAAAAGATCTTGGAATTAGCGTTTATGGAAGCGTTGGCTTGAATTATCAGATACGTCCTAATCTACAATTACTCATCGAACCCAACCTTCGCTACCAGCTGAAACCGATCTCGCTGGAGACCTATCCGCTCGAACAACAATATATCAACGTTGGATTATTATTGGGTGTGCGCCGACAGTTTTAGGTAATAGAGTCTAATATTTATTTAACATTCCTAAGCGTGGTCTCACAATCATATTGCCCAAAAAGACTGGAGCAAATAAACAATAGAGGTGAAAAATATTTGATTTCTCTCTTAGGAATGAGTTAATAATAAATTTACGTTTTTGGCTTGATCTTTTTGCCGCTAGTCTTGTTAAAAAGCCTCGTGATAGCGCGGCTATGGCAGCCCGACCGTTCCGGTTCCTTCACATGGTTCAGTCATATTTTTTGCCTTACTAGCAACAAAAATCTCTAACCCAAAATTCTTAATTTATTAATACCTCATTCCTTATTTATAGTTTTTCAAACAATAAATAAACTTTTAATTCAGTCTACGTGTTAAATGCTACCCCATTTTTTGGCAATAACTAAGGTTTCACTTTTATTGATTGCTAACGGATACGCCAATTTCCTATATTATTTTTCTTTGATTTCTTTAGCGTAAAATTTTTGGTACTCGCTGAACCTGCTAGAATCAGATAATAAGACCCTCAAGTTATATTGAGAAATTGGTACTATTTGAGGATTCTCAAATAATTTTGAGTTCCTAGTTTCTTCAATGAAAGTTTGGATTTGCTTATTAGTATCAAACCCTTTTACCAAAATATATTTAAAATCCCCAAATTCAGAGTGACCATTAAAATCAGAAACCCTTAAATCTTCATTCATTTGTTGGAGGATTTTGATGGGTTCTAAGTTTCCTGTCTTTACAATTTGTATTATAATAAAAACTTTACTATCAGACTCACTCTGAAAATCTCTAGTCTGCCTATCTATTTTGTTGTTGTCCTCCTTCTTGATACTGTTATCTAGTTGACAACCAGTTAAAGAGAAAATGATTACGATTAGGAATACGTTGATCTTCATATCCATCTATTTTATATGATAATGTAAATTTATTAAAAAAACCACCACTTAACCATCCTATTTTTTGATAATTAACCCCAAGGGCTCTAAACAGCAAAGTTTCACGTCATTTATACCTAAAAAATATACCCCAGATGCAAAACAAAATTAAACCGATTGTCCATAACATTATATTGCGTAGAAAAAGAGGCAGGACCAATTCCAGTCAATAATCCAGCTTCCAAAGCTACGCCCAACAATTCATCTTCCTGCTCTTGAATATCGACCATGGTACCAGAAAAGAAATCAAATTTTGGACTGTGGTAGTAACCATAATTAACATGTCCCGTTAAAAATTTATTATTAAAAACTTCCAATTGCAGGGATAATCCGGAGATCGCGTAACGGTCTGCGGGTTGCTCCATGTAGCGAAGTCCCTGAAAAGAAATATGTTGAGGTTCGTTCGGTAATGCCCTTCCGATAAAGAAAAGGTTAATCAAGTTGTCTCCGTTTTCGTAATGTTGGTAGCCAACGGAATTATACCATCGTAAAGTAAATACCTCATGTAATCGAAAATTACGGGTGAATTCAGCTTGTGCGCGAAAGCTTAAACCGATCTCTTCGTTGACTGAATTAATATTGTCCCGGGTGATATTTCCCGTCGTAATTCCTTTGGCGGTCAGCGAAACGAGAGATCCTCGAGTAGGGAAGTGCAGACGATTGTACGTATCCCGATTAAGCGAAAAGAAAGCATATTGCTGTGACAATTTTACCTCATCCGAATCCGGATCAAAAAATTTCTTGTTCTGGCTCAGTCCTTCTACACCATAACCGATAGCGAGCGATAACCGCGAGGTCAGTCCTGTAAAAAAATCCAGTTGTGCTCTTCCGTGGCGCCAGTCAAATTCGTTTAGCAGTTCGTTATTATTAAAAAATAAGCCCGTAAAAAAATTGAATCCGCCGCTGGCACGAATGCCAAAATTGGGGCGGGTAGGCGTGTAGATAACGTACTCTCCGAGGACAGACGGTTTTTCTGAAACACGTAAATCGACCGAAAATTTGGATCGGCGAAATATGGTATTTCTAAAGGTAGCGTTGAGTAAAATTCCTCCGCCGTAGTCACTGTCATAATTTGCACTGGCCTTTAAAAAATTGCCACTTTGTTCTATTGCCCGAATGGATAAGATGTACCCGTTTCCATCTGCGGGCAACAATCGGTAATCAATTTTTCTGAAAAAACGAGAAGAATAAACGGTCTTTAATTGTTCGTTTAACGTTTTTAAACTAACCCTGTTCGGTGTTTTAAATTTAAAAATACTTCGCAATAATTCCACACTCGCTTTGGAATCTACATCATAGTCTACTGCCTGAATCAAAAAAGTATCTTTTACCACCTGCGCGATAAATTGATTCGGAGAAGGTCGCGTTCTTTTATTAATATCTTTCAATAAAAATTTTAATCTTGGCAATATCTCTCTGGCCGCATCTTCTCCCTTTTGAATGAGGGAATCGAGATCTGAAAAGGACAACGGACTGTAATCTTTTACATCGGGACTAATGACTACGCTGGCTAGCGATCGTTGATTTTGGTTAGAGATTTCTCCCAGGTAACTACCCGTTTGTTCCAGCACACGAAGAACCGAAGAAAATTCATCTTTTTTATATAACTCTCCACCTACATCCAATGCGATAACAATGTCTGCTCCCATATCAAGCACTTCATCCACTGGAAGGTTGAGCGTAAGTCCTCCATCGGCGAGCAATTTTTTATTTAGTACTACCGGCTGAAATACCGTAGGAATAGACATACTGGCCCGGATAGCATCCGGTAGAAATCCCTTATTGATGACGACCGCTGTACCCGTTACCAAATCGGTAGCAATGGCGCGAAAAGGAATTTGAAAATCGTTGAAGTCATGAGTTCCGTGAACGGGCACAGTGAGCTGACTGAGTAACAATCCGATTTTTTGTCCACCCACAAACCCTGTTGGTAATTTAACACGACCATTGTTAAACGGAAACTGAACCTGATACCGATCCGCCTGCGATTTTTCTTCAATAGCCAGGTAAGAGCGATCCAGGTTGTCGTTAAAATAATCATCCCAAATAATTTCTTTGGTCAAGGTTTCTAGCTGTTCTGCGGAATAACCAATTGCGTACAATCCGCCAACAATACTTCCCATACTTGTCCCAGCGATATAATCGGGAATAATACCTTCTTCTTCGAGCACCTTCAATACACCTACGTGCGCCAGTCCTTTTGCCCCTCCGCCACTAAAAGCAAAACCTATTTTAGGCACTTTGTTTTGCCCTTTTGCTACCGCAACTATTAATATAAAACAGAGGATGAAAAGGAGCTTGTTTTTCATGTTTAGAATTTATTTTTCAGTATCTAAAATAGATTTCAAATCTGCTGGTGAATAATTAATAGATTTTAGTGTTTTATCATCGGACTTACGGTATACCAGAAATTTATCTCCTTCTTCTACAATATAACTTTCTACTGCTTTTGTTTTTTTGTAATGCGCACGTGTTGCTTCCGCTTCTTCCAGGGAGGCACAAGTCTTGCTCATATTAGAACGCTGAACTTCATCAAATAGCGTCCTGAATTTATTGCCTAAACCAAATTCTAAAACAGCACCAGACAGGACGTATTGAATATCACAGAGTGCATCGGCAATTTCTACCATATCCTTATCGGCAATCGCCTGTTCGAGTTCTTTTAATTCTTCCGAAATTAGTTCTACTCGTAGCGCACAACGACCGGGTGCCGGAATAATCGGTTTGGGTTCGATGGGGTGTTTAAACGTTCGGTGAAATTCTGCTACCTGATTGAGTGCATCTAGTTGATCCATAGTAAATTTATTATTTTTATATTTTGGAACAAAAATAGGAAAGTTTGTCAAGAGGGCTAACTTCTTTCTATTATCTTTGTGAAAATGCCTCACATAAAAAATATTAGAATGAAAAATTTTTTTGGTTATACGCTATGTGTACTCTTCCTCTTGTCTTCTTGTCAGTCCGATACAAAAAAGGATATTAAAAGTGAAACGACTCAGGCAGTAGATGACAATGTATATTCCAAGGTAGATATCATGCCACGGTTTTCGGGTTGCGAAGATCAGCCAAAGGAGAAAAGAGCCGCTTGTGCTTCCACCAGGATGTTTAAATATCTCCGTGAGCATATTCAGTATCCAGAGGCTGCCAAAGTAGCAGGGATAGAAGGACGGGCCGTTGTATCTTTTATAGTAGATAAATCCGGAAAAATCAGAGATGTAGAAGTTGTGAAAGATCCTGGAAATGGAATGGGAGCAGAAGCCAAGCGAATCGTTGAAAGTTTTCCGGACTGGGTTCCCGGCCTGCAAAAGGGAGATAAGGTACACGTAAAATATATCATTCCCGTTACCTTTAAATTATAAGGAAGGGCGTTATTGAATAGACTTGTTACCCTTTAAGAATTAAGATCTAGAAATAAGGACAAAAGGCTATTTATAGAGCCAATTTGTTAAAGGGTAACAGGTCTAATATTCATACTTTCTTAATGCGCATAAAGCCATTCCAGCACCGGAGCCATCGCTTCTTTATATTTTTTGGAACTACCTAGAAAATTATTATGCATAAAACTGATGATTAATAATTCTCCTTTTTTAGTTTTTAGATAACCACTCAAACAATAAACTCCTCCCATAGATCCGGTTTTAGCGAACACGTAAGGCTCCTTTTCACCAGCGTACCATCCCTGAAGTGATCCGGATTGTCCACCCGCGGGGAATAAATCCAATAGCGGTGGTACAGCCATCTTTTCAGGTAATTTTCTTAATACCCAGGCGATGCTACGCGGAGTGAGCAGGTTGTAACGGGAAAGGCCCGACCCATCCACCCAGCGAATATCTTCAGCGATTTCCCGGAATACTGTTTTTTTCAACTGCTGGATTGTTTGTCGAGTATTCAGGGTGTCCATGCGTTTTCCACCCACGGTCAGCAACAACTGTTCTGCAATAAAATTGTCGCTTTCCTGCATCATTTGTCGATATAATTCATTTGAGAGATCTCGTTCGACCACAATACTGTTTTCTGATAGCGGACGCCGGGATAAGTCGAACTGAATAGTTTTTTTCAGGGTGTCTGTTAATAATTGCGCGATCAAACCCGGTTGATAGGTAAACGGGCGGGTACTTGTAAATTTTCTACTTCGTAAATCAGTAGCCAACGAAAATTGATTGTCGGTTTCTGTTCTAATAATACGACCATATTTTAGCGTCGGATCAAAAATGGCGTTCTGTTCAAAAAAAGATGGAAATATATTTAGATCACGTCCCGTTGAATTTTGAAAAGTCACTCGATTTCCATAGATCGGAAAAGCAGATTTTTCTACCTGGAATCCATAGAGAAAGTCATCCCAGGCCCATCCTGCCCCAAAGCGGTCATCCGTAAAATTTGCTTCACTGATAAGGACTGTTTTTTCTTTTCTATTTTTTAAAAAAGAGGTAAAAGAAATATCCTGTCCTGCTTTATCGTACAAAAAAACTGGATCTCCGGTTCCCCATATCCACAACGTATCTTGTTTTGACAAATACTGAAAAGCTGGAATCTTCTGATCCAGAATTTCCATTGCTGCGTAGAGCGTCAATATTTTAATATTAGAGGCTGGAATAAAACGATGGTCGGCAAATTGTTGATAGATGACCTGTCCATCATCTAGTGATTCGATGTATATCCCGGAAAAATTTTCCGCAAATAAAGGGTTTTGATGAATCACCTCTGACAGATTAACCGGAGATGCCTTGATGGTAGACTTAGTCGTTTTACAAGCCGTGGTGAAACCTATAAACCAGCAGGAAAGGTAAAGTAATAATTTATTTTTTCGCATGGATTTTAGTGTTTTAGTAACCCGATCAGCCGTTGGCTTTCTTTAGGAATGCGTTAAAAGTATCTAACCCAGGAAAACCAATTACTAATAGCCAGCAGCAAAGTTTGGCTAAAGTCAAATTAAGTGATGTTGACAAATTACCAATACATATTTCTATTAAAAAATTCATTTATTCTTCTTTTTTCTAATAATTAGTGACTACATTTATATTAGATAGTCAAAACCCACATAAGTACTATTATACTCAAGAGGACACTATATCCACTATCATGAGACTTCGATTTACAAAATTGACCTTTTTTAATTTTGTAAATTAACTAAATTTAACACATTACAATTTTATTTTCCTTTGGAAAGAGTTTTTCGAAAACAGAAACTTATGATGAATTCATATACCCGGTTTACCGTATTTACTTTTATAAAAAGAAGCATCACTGCTTTCTTGTTCCTCTTATCTACTTTTACAATAAATTCTGTAAAAGCCCAGGATATTCACTTTTCTCAATTTGCGAATGTACCGCTTCAGCTAAACCCTGCACTTACCGGCGTTTTTCTTGGCGAAACGCGTTTCAACGGAAATTATCGCGCACAATGGTATGATGTACCGGTGACTTATCGAACGGGCTATTTTGCAGTTGATAGAAAATGGTATCTCTGCGAGGCGAAAACAAGGTTTATCGGTGGTGGACTGGTCTTTAATCACGATTGGGCCGGAGATGGAAATTTGGGGACTACTCAGCTAGGACTCAACCTTGCTTATACTACCAGGGTATCAAAAAAACATTATCTCTCTGCAGGACTTCAATTATCTGGATATCAACGTTCTTTTGAAAGCGATAACCTCCAATTTGACGAACAGTTCACTAGTAAAGGATTCGATCCTTCTATTGCTAATAATGAAAATTTCTTTGATCAATCGATTATCTATCTGGACTTTTCGGCTGGTGTAAACTGGCATTTCCAACATCCCAATCAAACTAAAAGAACCCGCTGGGATCTCGGCGTAGGCCTCTTTCACGTTAATACCCCACAGAAAAGCTTCTGGGATGATCCTACCATCGAATTACCCGCTCGTTGGGCCATTCATGGATTGGGTGTTTTTCAGGTAGGTGGAAAAACGGATGTAGTGGCCACGTTGGTCGGTGGCTTTCAAGGACCCCACACGGAGTACTTAATCGGAGGGGCTATCAGACAACATCTTAATATGAATCGTACAAAAGAGCTTGCCGTGCAACTCGGATTGTCTTACCGATTTAACGCCGAAGGATTCGGTACCGGTGATGCCATAATTCCTGCCGTCGAAGTCCATCACAAAGCATGGACCGTAGGAATAAGTTATGACATCAACCTTTCGGATATTAATATTGCGACCAATAATTTTGGTGGTCCCGAAATTTCAGTGATCCATACCATTCAGAAACCAGATGTTGACTTTTGTCCTACTTGTCCGGTTTATTTATAAGCTAATCATTGCGTTTCTACTCATATAAATTATTCAATCAGAATTGAAGCTCATGCAGAAAATAATTTACCCGCTGATACTCACCAGTCTACTGTGCATGCCTTTTTTTGCACAATCTCAATCGCTCAAGGCTTATCAAAAAGCAGCGGTGAATGCGGAACAAAGAATGGACTATTCCGAAGCGCTCGCTAATTATGAAGTCATTATTAATGATGCTGGAAAAGAAACAACCGAAAACTTTTATCACGCTGCCGAAAATGCGAGGTTACTACGGGTTTATCCCGTTGCCGAACGCTATTACCAGCAGATACTCAGTGGAGAAGAAGCAGCTAATTACCCTTTAACAGATTATTGGCTGGGACATGTCAAAAAAAGAATGGGAAAATACAACGAGGCTATTTTTCATTTTGATAAATACCTTTCTGGAAGTGGTGCCGCTGGTGGTACTTACAGCAATGCTGCGCAAAAAGAAATGGAAGACAGCCGCTGGGCCGCAACTCGAACACTCGTAAAAGATGTGGTAGATATAAATCATATGGACGATAAAGTAAACTCGCCCTACACGGATATGGCACCGGTACTTTACAACGATAAACTATATTTTACTTCCTTGAGAGAAAACCTCAGTAGTGGTTTTGGGGTTTGTGAAAGTCCTGTCACGCGTCTATACACAGCAGATCAGGCGGGAGGAAATATGGCTGAAAATACGCTCGATTTTAATCAGGATGGAGCCAATGTAGCACATACTGCTTTTGGTATGAATGGCAACCATTTGTATTATACCGTTTGTGATAGTAGAAATACCAATAAGGACAGTAGCAACTGTAAGATTTATTACCGGAAGATGCGCAGCGATTCTACCTGGGGAAATGCTATCGCGTTGCCCGCAAGCATCAATATGAATGGTTATAATACTACGCAGCCGAGTATCGGTGTAAATAACGACAACAAAGAAATACTTTATTTCGCTAGTAACCGTCCCGGAGGAAAAGGTAAAATGGATATCTGGTATTCTAATATTAATGAAAATGGAGATTTTTCTGATCCTGTAAATATCACGGTATTAAATTCGGCAGAAGACGATATCACGCCTTTTTTTGACAGCGAATATCAGGCACTGTTTTTCAGTTCTGAAGGTCACCAAAATCTCGGGGGATTTGATATTTACCGGGCACCTATGTCTGCGGATGGATTTGGTAACTTTACGCATATGGGATATCCGTTAAATACGGGGTCAGATGAAATCTATTTTTCTACCAACAGCCTGGCTGGTAAGTCGTATTTTGTCTCTAATCGTCCCGGCGGTATGTGCGTAGATACTTCTCAATACTGCGTTTGTAACGATATTTATGTAGTCAATAATCCAAAGCTTCAGGTAAGAATACTCACCTTCAATGAAATTACGAAAGCGCCACTTTTCGGAACGGAGGTCATACTTTCTTCTCTAAAAAACGCTGACCTCGAAGCTCAAATCAAATCCCTGGCAGACAACAATCTTTACGATGGTTATAAGGTGGATTTTTCAGATCAATATAAAGTGGTGGCTACCAAAGAAAAGTATTCCTCCGGTAATGTGGAGTTTAGCACACCTGGTCCATTCGTTGATACCATTATTGAAGCCAGCGTTTATCTCAGGCCAGTAGTAAATTTGGAGGTAAAAACCTTTGACAAAGTTTCCGGTGAGCCACTCAATGGAGTAGAGGTGAGACTGGTAGAAATGACAGCAGATAAATTATTGGCTACCGAAACAGAAGCTTTCGGACACGAATATAAGTATGATATTAATTGGAAAAAACAATACATCGTCATCGCTTCTAAAAATGGTTACGCTCCTGATACTACTTATGTATCTACTGATGGTATTCCGGTGATTCCAACAAGTTTTTCTGAAAATCTCTTCCTCTGTCGAAATATTTCTGATTTCAAGGATGTAGTACTTTATTTTGATAATGATCAACCAGAACCGGACAATATGCGGACCGCAACGGACATCAACTATCAGACGGCTTACCAAAATTATATCAAAGATTATCAGCAAAAACAAGGGTACTACAAATCTGAATCTGCGCGTACACCGGCAATGGATAACTTCTTTGCCCGGGAAGTACAGAGTGGATTTAATAATCTGGAAACACTGGCGGACAATATGCTAACCTATTTTGAAGAAGTGGATGGAGATGCTAAAATTGAAGTGACCATCCGTGGATTTGCCAGTTTACGTTCTAACCCGGAATATAATAAGGCTTTAACCAAAAGAAGAATTAGCAGTATCGAAAATTATTTCAATAATTGGGTCGCTCCATCGGGTAGGACTTTAAAGGGTTTTCAAGAACGGATTGTTGTGACAGAATCTCCTCAGGGAGATGAAAATGCTTGTCGTGGATGTTATAAAAAAGAAGCCATTACCAGTGTCAGCGCAGCCAAGGATCGGCGGGTAGAAGTTGTAAACGTAAAGATTACCAAAAATCCTTGTCAGCTAAAATAATTCCACCTGGAACAGACTAAAAGAAAAATTATGAATTCAAATATTAACAAATTGAAAAACGGAAGGAATACGGTCCTGAAGTACAGTATACTTTCTGGATTAGTATTGTTTTTGGTTGGAACAAGCATGGCCAGTAATTTTACTGACTTCGCTCTATGGGCAGATGCGGATGGTACCAATATTATTTGTTTTGGTGAAGAAAATGGCGAGGCTACAGTTACGCCAAACGACGGGGTCGCTCCCTTCTCTTACCAATGGAGTAATGGTGGAAATACCCAAACCATAACGGGATTGGCGCCGGGAGAATATGAAGTGACAGTTACTGATGCAGAAGGAAATACTGACACAGATATCGCTTATATTTTTGGCCCTTTTGCAGCGATGGAACTAAAAACTTCTTCTAATTTTGCTACCTGCGGGTCCAGCATGGATGGAAAAGTAAACGCGGAAGCAAAAGGTGGTTATACGCCTTACACTTATGCTTGGCAGGATAATGCGGGCAACAATTATGATGGATCTTTGGTAGACGGATTAATGGCGGGCACCTATAACCTTACGGTTACTGATGCAAATGGTTGTACAATTACAGGTGAAGAAACCATAGAATCTTCTCCGGAAGGAATCTGGATTATGACCACTGGTACCAACCTGACTTGTAGTGGTGATGCCAATGGTACGGCTTACGCTGCCGCCATGAGTGGAGATTTACCATATACTTATCTGTGGAGTGATCCCGCCATGCAAACGACGCAAACTGCTACCAATTTGTCTGGTGGTATATATTTCGTAACCGTCACGGATGCGAATGGTTGTACTGGGGTAGAACGTATAAAAATTCTTGAACCTTTACCATTAATATTTACAACCACCAACATTACTGAGGCTGATTGTGAGGAAAGTAATGGGATGATTAATACCGATCTGGAGAACGGTGACTATCCCGTTGAATTCCTTTGGTCGGATGGCCAAACCGGTTCTACTGCAATAAATTTAGCTCCTGGTAATTATAGTGTGACTGTAACTGACGAAGGTGGATGTACCGCATCTTTAACGAATCTCATCATAGTGGATGATTGTGTTCCCTTTACCTGTACCGCGGATGCTGGAACCCTAACGCTTAATCAATCATCTCCAGTTTGCCTGGAAAATGGAAGTGCAGTTATTTCAGCTACGCCAAATGGTGATATAAGTGTTCCTGGAAATTATGAAATAACGTATGTTCTTACGACTACCAATGATTTGACAATTATTGCAATTAGTGATGTCCCCGAATTCACCGTAAGTGATCCGGCACTTTATATCATTCATACTTTGGTAGCCGAGACCTCTGATAATAGTGATGATAATTTTCTTAATTTATCTATCCTCAACCTGGGGATTTCTACCGCAACTGATCTTCTTAGCATAATTGATGGTACAAATACTTGTGCAGATTTAGATGCGTCGGGTGCACCAGCAATGGTGGAAAATTGTGATACCTGTACCGCGGATGCTGGAACCTTAACGCTTAATCAATCATCTCCAGTTTGTCTGGAAAGTGGAAGCGCAGTTATTTCAGCTACGCCAAATGGTGATATAACTGTTCCTGGAAATTATGAAATAACGTATGTTCTTACCACTACCAATGATTTGACAATTATTGCAATTAGTGATGTCCCCGAATTCGCCGTAAGTGATCCGGCACTTTATACCATTCATACTTTGGTAGCCGAGACCTCTGATAATAGTGATGATAATTTTCTTAATTTATCTATCCTCAACCTGGGGAGTTCTACCGCAACTGATCTTCTTAGTATAATTGATGGTACAAATACTTGTGCAGATTTAGATGCGTCGGGTGCTTCCGTTACAGTGATAATATGTGACACGCCTTGTGATCTGCCGATTATTGAAAGTCTGGTCATCATCGAACCGAATTGTAATGAAAGCAATGGTACCGCTGTCATCTCTTTGATAGGTACAGAAACTGATTTTTCCTACGTCTGGACACCCAACGTCAGTGATTCTAATATTGCTGAAAATATTGCCAGTGGTGTTTATACTGTGGTTATCAAAAATAATAGTTCACCTGATTGTCCTTCCATTACAGAAACTTTTTCAGTAGCGAATGCCAACGGTCCAATGGTCGAAATCGTTTCTACCACCCCGGCTACTTGTAATGAGGCGAATGGTACCGCGACCATCAGTCCTTTTGGATTAGTGTACACCTGGTGTAATGGTGAAACGGGCAACAATGCGACGTCTTTAATGGCTGGTGAATGTTTTGTTACCGTGACCGATACGATTAATAACTGTACCGATGTGATTACTGTTTTTATTGAAACAGTAAATCCGTTAATGGTAGAACTTCAAGTAGATAATCAACCTGATTGTAATCAGGCGAATGGCGCGCTCAGAGTACTGGTAGGAAGTGGTAGTTTTATTTATAGCTATGAATGGATGGACGGATCAACTGAAAGTAGCAGAACCGATTTACCTGCCGGATTGTATACGGTAACGGTTACGGATAGTGGACCGACAGGTTGTACAAAGTCTAAAAGTATTATACTCGCAGATAATGTACCAAAAGCTACTGTCACTCTCAACGCGCCAGTTACTACTACTTGTGTTGGTAGTGATGATGGAATAGCAGATTTTACCGTTGCCACGGAAACAGGGTTTGCACTTCCGGTAAATGTAGGGATATCCGATATAAACGGAAACGCAGTAATGAATGGTAACCTGGCACCCGGAGATTATTGTATCAGTATCTTGGATGCAAATGGTTGTCTGGCTGGTGGAACATGTTTTACAGTTTCTGAAGTTTTACAAATTGACCTGGACGTAGCGATCCTTCCGGAAGGTTGCGCACCAGATGGCTCTATTACCCTTACGGATCTCGGAGGTGGAAATGGAGGATATACTTTTGACTGGTCTGACTTGCCCGGTATGGATGATCCTCAAAACAGAACAGGCTTAATGGCTGGTATTTACAATGTTACGGTTACCGACGCGAAAGGATGTGCGGTTGTAATTAATGGATTAAACTTATCCAAAGATTGTAACTGTCAGCCACCAGTACTAGAAAGTGTAGTAATCATTGAAGCTACTTGTGGAAATACGGATGGAAGCGCTTCTGTCAACGTAGCGGGAGGTTCAGCAGGATATATGTTTAGTTGGTCGGATAATGTGGGTGCTGGTAATGTAGCAGATACATTATCCGCTGGAACTTATACGGTTACAATCACTGATAGTACTGATCCAACTTGTATGCTTATAGAAATTTTTACAGTTGGCAATAGCGATGGTCCACAAACTGAAATTGCTACTACGCCCGCAGATTGTGGTAGCAATAATGGAACCGCTACGCTTACACCTGCGGACTATAGCTACACCTGGAATGACGGTAGTTTGGAAGCCAATCGCGATGATCTAAATGCTGGTGTATATCAGGTGACCATCGTTGACCCCGCTAACCCTGAATGTTTTGACGTCCAGGCAGTGGTGATTGAAGAGAACAGCAATTTGCTGGCCAATGTGACCATTAACAACAACCCTGATGTTGGGATGAGCGATGGATCAGCTACAATTGGAGTGACTGGTGGTTCTGGAAATTATAGTTATAGCTGGGGGATGGATGCTACCCGCGATGATTTACCTGCAGGATTATATGCCATAATAATTACGGATTTAGATACGGGTTGTGAAACCAGAATTATTTTTGTATTAAATAATGCTTCCGGCTTAGCGGTCATCAGTGTTAGTAATATCAGCCCTGTTCTTTGTGCCGGTGGCAACGAAGGCCAGATAGATTTTGATCTGGAATTGGCACCAGACTTTAACGGACCAGAAAGAATTGTAATAGTAGATGCAGATGGTAATACCTATCAAAATGGAGAACTTCCTACAGGTGAATACTGTGCGTTGGTTTATGATATAAATAATGTATTAACAACGAGTACCTGCTTCGTGATTTTACCAGTTCCACAAATTGATCTGGATTTGGCAATTGTCGATATGACCTGTTTAAATCCAGGAGGAATTGAAGTAGTTTCTACCATCGGTGGCTCGGGCGATTATAATTATGAATGGTCTGCCAATGCCAATGCTGGCAATGATCCATTGCTACTAACCAATCTGGAAGCTGGTAGTTATAACCTTACGCTTACGGATAACAATGGTTGTGCCGTTACCGAAAATTTTGATGTTTCTGATGACTCCTATCCTTTGCAGGTAATGCTGGAAGGCATCAATGTAGAATGTGATAGCACTGGAAATGGTGCGATAAATAGTACGGTGATCGGAGGAGAAGGGATGTTAAACTACAACTGGAGCAATGAGGAGGTCGATGCCAATCTTGGTGATTTGCCCGGAGGAAGTTATACGGTGACGGTTACCGATGAAAATGGTTGTACTGGTATTTCAACGACCACAATTGAAGCACCTACACCCATAACTTTCGGGATGCCCGCAGATACCATGATTTGTACTTCCCCTGTTATAATTGGCGCCAACACAAATCTTGATGGACTCGTTTATAGCTGGACGGATGCCAATGGAAATCTAATTGGAGATAGCGAGCAAGTTGTTCTAAATCTTTCCGGAGACAATACGGAAGTGTTTTTAACGGTCGTAGATTCTTTTGGATGTACCACCGTGCAGGCGATCAATATCATGAGCAGCGCCCCGGAAGTAGCATTGGATGACACGACGATTGCTTGTCTTGGAGCACCTACACAATTGAGCATTGATAACCTGGACCCGAATGATATTTTATCCTATACCTGGGAACCAGCCGCTTCAATTATTGATGGTGGCGATACGGGAAGTCCTACTATTAATATTACAGAACCGGGCAATACCATAATTACCGGAACGGTCACCAATCAATTTGGTTGTACCACCACGGTGACTTCTACCATCATGGTACCCGACCTGTCAATTAATCTTTTGGATTCCATTACTACTTGTGCTGGAGTACCAGCTGCTTTAAATGGTGATGCCAACGAAAATTTGGTATACGAATGGTCTCCTGTCGAATTTCTGGATAATCCCACGGCACCCAACCCTTTCGTTAACGCGCCTGCGGGAACCAATGAAATCTTTACAGTAATGATCTCTGATAGTGCCGGAATTTGTTCAAATACAGAAATAATCGACTTTATGGTTCCTGGTGAATTAATGGATCTGGAAATTCCCGCAGATAATTTTATTTGTGAAGCGGGTGAGGTCACCCTCAACGCTGGCGGACCTGGTGTATCCGTTATAAATTATTTTGACGAAACAGGCCTGCAGCTAGGTAGCGGAGAAACAATATCGCTTCCCGTAGGGGATGTGAGTGGAGAGGTACAAACAATCACCATTCAGTACATTGACGAATTTGGTTGTCCTTCTACCGAAACGGTAAATATCGGAAACGCTACCTTTGCTCTAACAATATTGGAGGAAGTATCCACCTGTCTGGGTACACCCGTAAATATTACTTCTCAAACTTCACTGGATATGGGCATTGAATTTACCAATCAGTGGATGCCAGCCATCGGGATTATCGAGGCTGCCGCAGATTCGTCAGATATTACCGTCAACCCTTCGTCTGATCAAGCCTATCAATTGATAACGACCAACGAATTTGGTTGTTCTGAAACGGCTACAACCGAAGTGTTGGTCACTGATTTAAGCGATTTTGTCACGACAGATACGGACAGAGATACTATTTTTAGAGGAGAATCTGCCGAACTGTTGATCTCCGAGAGTGATGAATACACTTACTTGTGGGAACCCGCAAATTCTTTGGATGATAATACTATTGCTAATCCAGAGGCTACTCCTGACGAAACGACTACCTATACTGTTACACTTACGGATGGAGATGGTTGTACAACTACGCAACGGATTACGATTACAGTTTTAACACCAGAATGCAATAGGCCATTTATTTTCTTTCCAAACGCGTTTACACCAAATAATGACGGATTTAATGATATGGTTTATTTAAGAGCTGCTTTTTCAGTAGAGGAGGTATTCTTTATGATTTATACCCGATGGGGAGAAAAAGTATTTGAATCCAACTCACTCGATAATGGCTGGGATGGTAGATTTAAAGGAAAAAAGCTAGGGTCAGATGTGTATGCTTATTACCTTAGAGTTCGTTGTGCCAATGGCGATGATTATACTGAAAAGGGGAATATTACGCTTTTGAGATAATGACAACGATTTACAAATAAAATATGCGAATTAAGGGCTGAAAAATCAAAACTGACCATACTTGCTGGACATTTGCGCGGGTTTGAAGCTACTCCTTCAGGGTGAGGGTTAAAGTTGGAAAAAATGTCCAGTAGTATGTCGATATTCATTGTTTTTTCTATAAAGTACTAGATATCAGTCAAATAAGCCTTTTGTATTTAGCAATTTGTTCTACGATTGCTTAACTTTGTATAGTTATTTCGGCCCCTGAATTCATTTTGAGACAATTTTATTGCCTTAATGCGTTGATATTCAGTTATTTAAATAATATTCCCATGACAAATCGAGTTGCAATGCTTTCCATGCTTGCATTATTCTTGTATTTCCCCCTTTCTGCTCAAATTATCTATATCTCCGAGAACGGCACTGGAGATGGTACCGCCTGGAGTCAGGCAGCAGGTGACCTGAGTGAGATATTGCTGACAGCCCAACCTGGTGACGAAATATGGGTAGCAGCTGGTACGTATCGTCCCGATGAATGCAGTGACTGCGATCAGGATGATCGGGAGGATCGCTTCGAGATTCCAAATCAAGTGCAGGTATACGGTGGTTTTGCTGGGACAGAAACCCAGCGAACGCAGAGAGATTGGATAAATAACGAAACCATTCTTAGTGGAGATATCAATCAGGACAGTCAGCCCGACAGTAATTCTTTTACCATTGTGTATTTCGAAAATGTAGACAGTACGACCATCATTGATGGTTTTACGATCAGAGACGGCTCCGCTAATGATGATCTGTCTAGTGCTGAAAGTTCCGGTCGCAGTGGTGCAGGAATTTACAACCGCGGATCTTCTAAATCCAATCCGGTTATTCAAAACTGTAAGTTTATAAATCACTTCGCAGATGCTTACGGAGCAGCGATCTATAACGATGGTCGCAGCGGTGGAAGTGCTAATCCTGCCATTCTAAATTGTTCTTTTACTGGAAATTATGCCATCCGCAGTGGAGGCGCTATTTTTAATGATGGTAGTTTTCAACTGGGAAAATCAAGCCCGCTTGTTAACCATTGTTTCTTTCAGGATAATACCTCTATTTTTGGTGGAGCGATCTATAATAATGGATTTGGTGGAACGTCTGCTCCCCGAATTCTCAATTCTACTTTTAGGGAAAATACAGGTACCAGTATCGCGGGGGCTGTTTATAGCTTTTCAAAAGATTCGCTTGGTTTTGCTGCACCTGTTTTTGGCAACTGCTTATTTGTGGATAATTACGGTAAATCTTCTGGTGCGGTCTATACGCTTGCCAGTGGTGGCAAAGCAAGGCCCGTACTTTTTAATTGCGTTTTTTACGAAAATTCTGCCAACACTGGTGGGGCTGTTTATTGCAATGAGTCTACTGAAGGCGATATGGAGGTTACCATGTATAATAATATTTTCTTCGGAAATACCGCCAACCATAATCCCATTTTTCATATGAGTGGAAGTGGTACCCCAACCATGAAACTATACAACTCAATGGTCCATGCTTCAGATTGTGAAGATGTCGCTCAATTGGATGATAATGATTCTCTGTTCTGTGGTGCAGGCCTTATTTATAATCAGGATCCGCTATTTGTGGATGCTGCTAATTTCGATTTCCGCTTACAACCGGGTTCTCCTGCGGTTGATGCGGGAGAAAATCAGATTGTTTTAGACAACGATATCTCTTACGATATAGATAGTATGATCCGAATTCTGAACGGAACCGTGGATATGGGCGTTTTTGAACTTAACAATAGTGTCTACGTTCCTACCAATTTTGCCATGCAGCCACTTTCGCAGAATGTATGTGAATTTGAAGACGTTTTTTTTAATACTCAAACCAATGGTACCGATCCGTTGAGTTACCAATGGTTCAAAAATGGACAACCGCTTCCGGGCGAGGACAAAGAAGACCTTTTTATTAATAACCTAGTTCTTGGTGATACCGGAGCGTATTATTTAGAAATTATAACCGCAATTGGTGAAATACTAACTACTGATACTGTGTTACTTACGGCAACAGAATTTGCTACACCTGCTTTCGATATAAGCGCATCCAGAGAAGATATTTGCGCCAATACACCCGTGACTTTCAATATCAATTCCATGGCCTTTGAAGGCGAAAATCCGACCTATCAGTGGCTCCGAAACGATGACGAGGTTGGTTTAAATCAAACTACCTATACGACACAGTCTTTATCTGACGGAGACGAAGTGAGATGTGTGCTTACCTCATCCAGAGTTTGCGTAACCACCGAACTGGTATTTTCTAATAGTATTTTTATAGAGGTAACCGATAGAGTTACACCTACGATCGATATTATGGCAGACGCTGCTGAAATTTGTAGTGCGGATCAGGCTACCTTTACTGCCAATATTACTAACGGAGGACCTGCACCACAAATCGATTGGTTAAAAAATGGTGCGATCATTAACCAAAACACGACTACACTAACTCTAAATGATTTGAGCAGTAGTGACGTAATCGAAGCAAAAATTATCTCTTCTGAACTTTGTGCTATTTCACAGCCTGTGTTCTCCAACGAAATTATGTTGGAGGTTACGGAGACTGTTAATATGAACGTAATGGTTAGTTCTGGTAGCCAGGATATTTGTCAGGGGGAAACGGCTAACTTTTCAGTAATCTCTCAAAATACCGGACCCAATCCTGCTTATCAATGGTTGGTCAATGGAATTGAAGTAGGCGCAGATATGTATACTTTTATCACAGATGATCTGAACGATAATGATCAAATTAGTTGTCGCATAACTTCTAGTGAGCAATGCCTGGAAGAGAATACTGTCGTCTCTGATCCAGTCACAATAACCGTAAATACACGCCAGCCATTTTCTATCGAAATTACCGCAGATCAAACGGAGATTTGTGCTAATGAGTCGGTAAACTTTACTGCTGTAAATCTCAATGGTGGATCAAGTGTTACTTACCAATGGTTAGTAAATGGAACTGAAGTAGGAGGAAATATGTCCACCTTTACCACTGATAGTTTAAATAACAATGATCAGGTACGTTGCCGGATAACTTCTACTGATTCTTGTCTGGAAGAAAATATCGTTGTCTCCGATCCAATCGAAATAGATGTCAGTGCACTTCAGGCACTTTCTATCGAAATTATAGCGGACCAAACAGAAATTTGTGCTGGTGAGTCGGTAAACTTTACTGCTGTAAATCTCAATGGTGGATCAAGTGTTACTTATCAATGGTTAATTAATGGAACCGAAGTTGGCGAGAACATATCCACCTTTATCACCGATAATTTGAGTGACAATGATCAGATTGGTTGTCGGATAACTTCCACTGAACCTTGTCTGGAAGAAAATACCGTTGTCTCCAATCCAGTCGAAATAGATGTCAATGCACTTCTGACACTTTCCGCTGAAATTACCGCCGATCAAACTGAAACCTGTACTGGTGACCTGATAAGTTTTACTTCCACGATCATCAACGGTGGAACCAATCCTACCTATCAGTGGCTGCTAAATGGAAGCGAAGTGGGCGATAATATCGCAACTTTTTCCAGTGATAACCTAAATGATGGGGATAACATAAGTCTTCTGGTTGCTTCCTCAGAGACCTGCTTGTCAAACAATACAATTACAACTAGTGAAATAGCTGTTCAGGTAGCACCTGTTCTTCCACTGACTATAAGTATTTCCACTAATGTTACGACTATTTGTGAAGGTGAGATGGTCATCTTTACCGCAAACCCAACCAACGCGGGAAATAATCCGGATTATCAATGGTTCATAAATGGTACCGAAACAGGAAATAACTCATCCAGTTATATGACAACGGATTTGACCGAAGCAGACGAGATCAATTGTCAAGTTACCGCTTCTGAATCTTGTTTGTCTACGAACACAATTACTTCGGAGGCTCTTAGTATTGGTTTTGTAGAATTAGTAATTCCTGCAGTTTCTGTCTTGACCAATGCTGTTGAGGTTTGTGAAAATGAATCAGCTACGTTTACAGTACAAATTGTGGATGGCGGCAGTAATCCGAATATTCAATGGTTTTTAAATAGTGTAGAAGTAGGAAATGGAGAAACATCTTTAACCCTTGACGAATTAAATTCCAGCGACCTCATCACTGCAAGTGTAGTTTCCTCTTCTAACTGCGCATCACCCGATCCGGTGCTTTCCGAAAGTGTCTCTATTGATGTCATAGCGCTTCAGCCTTTAGTTGTCACGGTCAATGCAGAAAACCAGACATCATGTATTGGCGAAACGATCACCTTTACCGCTATAACGGAAAATGAAGGAGAAAATTTAACTTATCTCTGGACGGTTAATGGAACAGCAGTCGTCGACAATAACGCTCCTGCTTTGGAACAAACGCTGATCAATGATATAGAAATTACTTGTACCGTAACCAGTGATGGAAATTGCCTAATTGAGAATACAGTAACCTCTGAAACTTTACTACTAGAAGTCACTGATGTAATTGATCCTTCTATTGTTATCTCTCTGGCGCAGGATAGTATCTGTATGGAAGACGTGCTTAATTTTTCTGCCAGTATCGCTCAGGAAGGAATTAATCCGGAAATTGATTGGTTGATAAATGGTTTGACTACAGGTAATAGTGGAGAGTTTTTTACAATAGATGATTTAATAGAAGGAGACATAATAACTGCGGTGTTATCAGTGACCGAAGAGTGTTCAACTGCTCAATCGGTTTCTTCTAACGAAATAAATATCGACTTTTCAAATTGTAATACAGTAGGTCTGGAAAATATCGTAGATAATGAAAACATAAAGGTATTTCCCAACCCGGCCTCAGAAAATTTTGAGATATATATGACCGGCTTTTACGGAGAAATGAATCTCAATATTTATGATCTTTTTGGAAGATTGGTCTTTCAAAAGGAAGTTTTTATCAACCAGAATGCATTTGTTATTCCGGTAAATAGTGACTCCTTTTCAGCTGGAACTTATTTTATAAATATGCAAAATAAAGAAAGTAATAACGTTACTCGGATTATTGTTAGGAATGGCGATTAAATTACTGGGCATATTGATCAACGCAGGAACAAGGCAATGCCTTGCTCCTGCGTTGATCTGTTAACTCAACTTTCTCCGCGGTCTTTTTTGAGTTTTTCAAATACTTTAGAGGGCGATACCTATGCGTTGGAAGGACCGATTAACTAATCACTAATCAGCTGTTCTTATTCTCTAGGAAAAGATCAACAATTTGAAATGCATACCAAAAACCATTGTTAACTAAATAGCCCCAAAACAGTGGTGTATAATTATTTTATTGGTATTAAACACCATTTATACTGTCACTTATTCTCGTTTATTTTGAAACATAAATGATCAACAAAGCCACTCTACTCCAGAGTGGCTTTTTTTTTAATTTCTTCCATAGGATTCGTCAGAATTTTTACATATAAATTTTAAAAATATATTTAGGCACAACTATTGCTCCCTTACTCATAGAAAATACCGACTGGTTAGTCCCTTTGGGGCAGATAATAGATGAGATAACGGATAAAATCTCTGTCTTCAGTATTCTGCGTACCCCCCTAAGCTTATAACTGCGGACCTTTTATTTATCACTTGACCAGGAATATATGTGTAAGAAGATTTACATTTTAGTAGTAGTAATTCTATTGGCTATCCTAAGTCCTAGTAGAATCAGTAGCGAGAATAGTTATGGCCTAAATAAATCCCTACCGGATTTAGAGGTACTAACTACTACCTATACAAGTACGGACGTAGGCGAAAGGATTGATGGCAATCCTTCGCCTCATACCTCTATTATTGTTGTTCCTACCAACGAATGCATCCAGGATATCAATATACTGAATCTTAATATCAACCATAGTTGGGTCAATGATTTAAATATTCGTTTGCGTAGCCCTGAGGGGACTGTGGTCAATCTAATGCTGCGTCCCTGTTGGAGTCAAAATAACATACGAATTGGTTTTGATGACCAATCGCTTTCCCCACCAAATACCTGGCCTTGTCCACCAATCGATAATCAATCATACCAACCAGTTGGATTGCTGGCTGCTTTTATTGGACAAAATTCCGGTGGTACCTGGACACTCGAAATAATTGATACTTATCCCTCTGCTGATAATGGAAGATTAAATGCCTGGCAGCTACAGGTTACTACGCAACCTTGCGCCATTCCCGAAATTTGCGGCAACGGAATTGATGATGATGGAGATGGTGCGACGGATTGTGAAGACAACGCTTGTGCTTGTAATATTCTTTGTGTAACCGCAGAGATTTGTGATGATGAAATTGACAACGATTGTGATGGCCTGATTGATGGATATGATGGAGATTGTCCTTGTGATAATACCAATCTACTCGAACTTTGTGAACCGGAATGTGAATACACACCACCCGTGATTCCTAACTTTGATATTGAAGAAGAATGGGCATCAACAGATAATGTCAATACGCTGGTCCCTTTTGTTGTTGGTGAAATGGATGACAATCGGGACGCTTCTGAAGTACTCGCAATTAGAGATATTGGAACTAATGATTTTTCTTTACCTAACATGTTTATGATTTTTGATGGAGCAAATGGAGAAACCAAATTTCAACCCAATACGCTCCCGATTTCTTCTTTCACAAAAGGATTTTCTATTGGAGATACCGACCGGGACGGATTGACTGAGTTTTTCTATATCGTATCTGGTGTAGACGCTAACTTTAGACGCTTGGTTTCTTACGAATATAATCCAGCAGGAGTAAATCCAAATGGAACAGGTACCGGAACATTTGAATTACAATGGACATCCAATCAAAGGGTTACCGCTGGACTACCAACGAATCGTCAATGGTTTGCGGAGGATTTTTCTACTGCACTCGCTGATTTTAATGAAGATGGTGTACCAGAAGTGTATATTGCCAACGAAATCTATAATGCCGTTACCGGACAGCGTATTGCTACGGGTGGTAGTAATTCCATTGGGTCTTTTCTTTATGATATTTATTCTGGGCACTCGCATCCGCATTCTTATCCGGTAGCAGTCGATGTACTCCCCGATGGGGACTGTGGTGATTGTGGTGGCCTGGAATTGGTAGCTGGTAACCAAGTGTATACTGTTAATATTGCTACGGGAACAATGACTGTTGCCAGACAGGCACCAAACGGATTACCCGACGGGATGACTTCCATCGCTGATTATGACTTGGATGGAGATTTAGATGCAGTAATCACTTACACGACTAGTAATGGATCTTACTTATATGTGTGGGATTTACAAACGGCTACCCAAATTGGTAGTACACATACAGTAACTACTGCTGCACCTTCCGGAGTTTTTAGAAGATCAGTTAGTAATGTAACCATCTCTGATTTTGATGGTGACAATCGCCCTGAATTAGGTGTTTGTGGTAATGGTGTTTTTCAAGTTGTGGATGATTATACGATTAATATAAATGGAACTGGAGGAGTTGTTTGGAGTATCATTACTTCTGACCGTTCTGGACTTACCGGAGCAACTTCTTTCGATTTTAATGGAGATGGTATCAATGAAGTAGTATACCGGGATGAAACCAACTTAAGAATTATTTCCGGACCTTCTGGTGTGAACTTGGCTACTTTCCCTTGTGGGTCCGTAACTGGAGCAGAATATCCTATCGTTGTAGATGTTGATAATGATAATGAATCTGAAATTGCTTGCTCTTGTGGTGCAGGAACCTACGCTCGATTTGGCTTAATGAAAACGTTTCATGCACAGGATTTTCCCTGGGTTCCTACCCGAAATATATGGAATCAGTATCCTTATTTTATTGTTAATATTAATAATGATATGACCATTCCTATCCAGCAGCAACAGCACCAGCTGGTAGGAAATCCTCCTCCGGGAGCCACGGGTAGATTAAATATTTTCCTAAAACAAGTTGGACCGTTTAATAACGATGGCGAACCTATTTTTCCTGCTGCCAATATTCAAACGGATGCTATCGATATTGAAAGAGACGAATGTGAAAGTGATTTATCCAACGTTATAATTAATATAGAATTGACCAACGATGGTGACCTGACTTTTCCTCCTAGAACACCAGTTGCTGTTTATGTTGGAGATCCTGAGACAACAGCTGCAATCTTTG
>Ga0209831_1000503_pt1 | contig 37749 bp, 37 predicted proteins | sample Maine_Asex4_meta_FD_187451 | JGI IMG/M metagenome (GOLD analysis project Ga0209831, IMG submission 187451) | Marine algal microbial communities from Maine, USA - Maine_Asex4_metaG (SPAdes) (version 2) | ecosystem: Host-associated > Algae > Red algae > Unclassified | place: Maine, USA | collected... | reverse complement strand
GCTATGGCATTTTTGATGTGGATCGTCTCTTTCAACGACTTACACTTGATATTCATGGCTATGAAAGATTTAGCCTTACTTGACTCACACCATATCTAGTGCTTACCACGGGAATTACGGTAGAGCCATTAGATTTACTGGCATATACCTTTCCTGTAGGAGAAAGCCTAGAAATAATTATTGGCGCGACGGGTTTGGCTGCGGATGATATTGCCAAAACGATTAATTTCCTAGAAGGAGATGACGGTGCAGACGGGGCAATTTCCAGGTTTGCTAGTTTAAATCCGATCTATGAAACTGCCGAAGATGCGGGTATTGGGATTGTCTATGAGTTAAATGAAGCTGTTGAACTGAGTGCGGGATATCTGGCTGCTGCTGCCAATGAATCTACAGATGGGGGTATATTTAATGCTCCCTACGGTGCGATCGCCCAAGCAATAATTAGTCCGAGCGATCGTCTTAATTTGGCTTTTACCTACATCCATAGTCGAGATCTTAGCGATACCGACACGGGTAGCGACTTGGCTAATTTACGCTCTTTTACCGAATCTGAATTCGATCGCGAAGTCCCTACCGTCAGCGATTCCTATGGTGCAGAATTTACCTATGAATTAAGCGATGCTTTGATAATTGGTGGCTGGGGTGGATTGTCAAAAGTTACCACGCTCTCTACTCTCTCTGGACAACTCGATCGCGGTACACAATCTATCTGGAATTGGGCGATCAGTCTGGCTTTCCCCGATTTGGGTAAGGAAGGTAATTTAGGAGGTTTCGTTCTTGGTGCAGAACCGTGGATAACGAGTTCGAGTCTCGATACTCTAGGAGAAGATGAGAATATGTCTTTGCATCTAGAAGCTTTTTATCAACACCGCTTGTCGGACAATCTGGCAATAACTCCTGGGATTGTTTGGATTGCAGCATCCAACAATAGCAATCTAGAAAAGGATTTGGTGATAGGTGCAGTGCGTACAGCTTTTACTTTCTAGACGTAACCAAAGCTGAAATTTACATTACCGTCGCTTAAGATCCCGATTGAGCAAGGTATTTTCTCCCATAAAGCCTGCGGATATTACTACCCTCGATAGAGTCAAGATTTCTTAAAATTTGTTTACAATAGAAGAAACAGACAAAAGCAAATAATGGATAAACTACAAAACAGCCTTTCCATCGAGCAAAAATTAAGTCAAAGAATATTTAGCGATCGCGTGCAGTTGCTTTCTCACCAAGAAACTCAGGATTTACTGGTGGAAATGCATCGACAGATGATGATTAAGGAAAATTTATACAAAGAACTATTCGTTAGTCAGGAAAGAGATATCGTTGATGTTCTCTTTGGTGCAGAGAAGTAATAGGGTTAATCTCTGTTTTATAGCTAAAGGAGGATGTGTAATATCCTTTTAAGCTGATACGTATAGATAAGCAACGAGAAATTGGGCGTAAGGAAAATTTTCATGAAAGGTTTAAAGGGCAAAAACGTATTAGTCACAGGAGCAACTTCAGGCATCGGACAGGCGATCTCAGCCTATTTTGTGGCAGCAGGTGCAAATGTTGCTCTTAATTATCGTAATGACATTAGCAAGCTAGATAAGACAAAAGATTTAATTGCTGAAACCTGTGGTTCGGAATCGAACTGTAGTGGAGAAACATTTCCAGTAGAGGCAGACGTTTCGCAGGAGGCAGATATTGTCAGGATGTTTGAAGAGACAATTAATAAATTCGGCAGTCTTGACATTCTAATTAACAACGCGGGTATTCAGATAGATGCTCCTTCCCACGAAGTAACCACGGCTGATTTTGACAAGGTGATGCAGGTCAACCTTAGAGGTGCTTATCTCTGCGCCAGAGAATCTCTAAAGCACTTTATGAAGAGAGGGAACGGAGGCATCATCATCAATGTTTCTAGCGTCCACGAAATTATTCCTCGTCCTACCTATGTGAGCTATTCGATGAGCAAAGGGGCAATGGAAAACATGACTAAGACTTTGGCTTTAGAGTACGCGCCCCACGGTATTCGAGTTAATGCGATCGCTCCTGGCGCGACGGTAACGCCAATCAATAGTAGCTGGACAGAAGACCCGAAGAAGCGTGAAGTAGTAGAAAGTCATATTCCGATGGGACGAGTAGGAACCTCGAAAGAAATGGCTGCAATTACTGCGTTTTTGACATCTGACGATGCATCTTACATAACGGGTCAAACTTTGTTTGTCGATGGAGGTCTAACGCTATATCCAGATTTCCTCAAACCTTGGTCAGCAGGAGAGTAGTAAGACAGGATAATTAGAAATGACACAAATATTTTTCCCTCCCAAATTAGATAAAAATAGACAAAAGACTTACTGCTATATCAACAGGCTATCCACAGTTGTCATTGCCAAGCTTAGCGGTTTAGAGAACAGAGATTGTGAAAGGGTTGTATTCCCGACTCAAAAGTTTCTTTTTATGGCTGATGATAAGTGCGAATTGGAAATTCATCAGCAGACGGATATTGGCATCATCAAAGATATTATTCCTTGTCCGAGATTAGAAGTGGCGCACGGCTAGCGCTTTAAGCAGTAGATAATACTCTTAAATAAAGAACTCAAATTACAAACTTATATACTGTATAAACTAAACCTAACTATGGCTAACAATTCCCACAATACCGTCAGAGACTATCTTAAAGAAATTGGTCGTACACCTTTGTTGAAAGCAGAGGAAGAGGTAGGATACGCCAATCAAATTCAGGCAATGCTACCTCTATTGGAGAAAGAAGAATTGACTGCGGAAGAGCAAAAGCTCATTCGTCAAGGTCAAGTAGCAAAGCAAAAAATGGTAGAGGCTAACTTGCGCCTAGTTGTCTCCATTGCCAAAAAATATCAAAATCGTGGCTTATCCATGCTGGACTTGATTCAAGAAGGTAGTATTGGCTTGATGAGAGCTACCGAAAAGTTCGATGCGGGCAAAGGTTATAAGTTTTCTACCTATAGCTACTGGTGGATCAGACAGGCAATGACCAGAGCGATCGCTAATTATGCACGGACGATTCGCCTGCCAATTCATATTACTCAAGATTTAAACAAAATCAAAAAATCTACTCGTAAGCTGTCACAAAAGCTGGGTAGAAAACCCACCGATTTGGAAATCGCCGAAGAGTTAGATATGGATCTTAAAAAGCTAAGAGCTTTGGCACAGTCAGCAAGAATCACTAAACCAAAAAGTCTCAACGCAACCATCGATGATAATCAAACCGAACTAGGACAAATCTTAGCTGATGATTCTGCTTCTCCCAGTGATTTTGTCGCTAGTCAAGAAACTCGCGCTCACATTCAAAGTTTGTTACATACTCTATCTCCCAAGCAGCGCGATGTAATCACTCTGCGTTATGGCTTAAACGATGGCAAAACTATGACCTACGAACAAATCGGCGACGTTTGTGGCGTAAGTCGAGAAAGAGTCAGACAAATTAAAAACAAAGCGATGAAGCTACTAAAAAAGAGAGCGATCGAATACTCTAGCTTGGCAGGGTAAAATCAAGTAATCCCAAGATTTCCCTAGCGAAATGAATACCGATGAGTACCAAACTAAGCAAGGTCAATCAATTGCCGATAGATTGATTGAGGCAATTGAAAAGGATGACAGGATAGTTAGCACCTGTTCATTATCTATTCAAGCAATTAGAGACAATTTGCCTGCTGTCTGCGACACTATTGTCAAGGCAATCTCTGAGAACAATCCTGCCTTAATCGGCATGGCAAAACTAGATCGGGGAAATAAGCACGGCGAAACTAGATCGGCACAAGACTTTGAGCCAGCAGAAATAGTTAGAGAGTTTTTCCTTCTCAAGCAGATTATTTTGGCAGAGTCAAAATATCTATCGCTTGAAAGTTCTCCTGTCGAAATTTTAGATCGAGTTGCCTTAATCGATATGACGATTAACAAGGTGATGGAAAACTGTTTCCAGAGCTATGCAAAATGTCGGAAACAACAGATAGATAGCCTACATCAGCAAATATTTTTAACTAACCAGGAGATAAGTCGCCTGTTAGCAGAACATCAGGATAGTTTGCACTATCTCGTTCACGAAATTAAAAACCCTTTGACCTCTATTATTGGCTATTCGGATCTCTATTTACGCCAGCAACGTCAAGATGCTAAAGAGAGCATTGTTACGGCAAATTTAGAGCATGTTCAGCAGGTTTTGTATCAAGGACGCAATGTTTTGCGATTAATCAACGATACTTTGGAACTTTCGTCTTATCAGAAAGGAAATCTGAAATTACGAATCAGGAAGATTGATGTTTGTCTTTTACTTGAAGATATTGCCATTAGCCTAAAACCTACTTTAGAAGCAAAACAGTTAAAGCTTATCACTAGCTGTTTACCCAATAGATTAGCGATCGAATCCGATCCTTTGCGTTTGCAGCAAATTATCACTAACTTATTGACCAATGCTATTCGCTACACGATTAAGGGGAGCATTAGTTTAAGCTGTTCTAGATTAGAAAATAATTTGGAAATTAAGATTATTGATACGGGTGTAGGTATTTCTGTAGAAAATCGCGCGCGCATTTTTGAGCCTTATTTTAGAAGCGACTTGTCTCAAGCCAGCGTTCCAGAGGGAGTTGGTCTGGGTTTGGCGATTGTCTCTCAGCTAGTAAGTCTTCTAGGAGGTGAAGTTAAATTAGACTCAGAGCTAGATATCGGCTCTACATTTACAGTTGTGATTCCAATTGTTATCGCCGACAATCAAACGGATTGAACGACCGACAGAAAATACTGGTTATCACATTACCATATACCGATCTTTGCTCGAACTAATAGTAGTTAATAGCGATCGCAAATATCTTTAACCTGGGATAGTAATAGTTCATCTTCAGAACCATTAGTAATTATTTCTAAACGCACTTTTGTCTGAGCCGACGTAGGTGATTGAGCTAGCGTCGATAACAGTTCCCGCGCAGTAGATAAGGAAACAAATTTGCTTTGATTAATATCAATATTGTTATTTCGATCTAGTTCGTCGTATTTAATACCATTTACGGTTTCTTCAGTCAGAACTATTTCGGCTAAACGTTCGGGATTTTTACCCACTTTTTCGACAATTAGTTTTTCTCGTCGAATTGGTAGATGAACCATGCGAGTTTCTACCTGCTTACGAATAACGACTTCGCCTATCTTTTCTTTACGTCGTGCAACCTGCAGTTTTTCTTCTAAAAGAGATATCTGATGAATCTCCAACGAGCCTGTTTCAGCCTGGCGATCGTTACTTAAGGTCATAGGATTTATATTTTAAATTATTTTAAATAAGTAGAGGTAGGGAAAACTTCCCTACCCAGATTTATCGATTAGACGATTTAAACTTTAGAGACTAACGATCTAAGCGATCTTTGTCTACTACTACGTCACCTTCATTCTCAACTTCCAACTCTTCTCTACGAATTGTTTCTCTTGCTGAGACAGTATCTTTTTCTACTTCTTTGCGAACGCTTACTTCTTCACGAACAAAAGCTTGCTTAGAAATATCCGCAGTCTCTTCAAAAACTTCAACTCTCGCTACTTCACCTTCATTAAAGGCTGTTGCACCAGGAGTAACCACTGTATTGCTGGTAGGGGTGGTACGTTCGATTACCACACGCTCTCTTTCAACAGGAACAGAAACATTTGCAGTTTCAGTCTCAACTTTCTTGCCAACTGTTACAGTTCCTGCACGGAAACGCTCTTTATTTGCAACTAAGCGCTCTTCGTAGAGTTTAAGAGTTTGACTTCCCTCTGCTGCTGGTTCTGGATGGTTATAAAGACTTGGTTCGCGATCGTAGCTATATGCGTTATTGGCTTGATTATAAGCGCCACTGTCATAGCCTGCAGTTTCGGACTCATTTACACGTACAGTTTCATCAGGATTGTAATCTACTCCACGATAAACCGTTCTGACTCTTTCTTCATAGTCATAGTCGATAGTCATATCGTCATCATATTCTGGCAAGCTTTCTGCTTGTTCCTTAGTTAAACCCTTGGCATAGATTCTAGACTGACTGTAATCAATACTCGCTTTACCGACGGGCAACAATACCTTTTTACCAAAGATCCAAAATCCCGTGTCTATAACTAAATAGCGAAATCTGCCTGTTTCATCGACGATAATGTCGTAAACAGAACCAATTTTGTCGTTAGTATTATCATATACGGAGAAACTTTTGATGTCATCGCCACCAAAGATATCTTCTTTATAATTAGGATATAAATCTGCAATTTTTACTAGAGTCATAATTTTATTAGTTTCTACTCAAATTACTTTACTGCCTTGATATTAGTAATTTAAAATATTTTTTTCATCTAACTTATGAACTATATAAATTTGCCGATAACTACTTCTATCGATATAAAGTACATCATGTTATGAACGAGATACTAACAGCAAACCGTTCGCTGTTTTCCCCCAATGAGATAATTGAGTTGCAAAATTATCTCTTTTGGTAGGTTTTATCGATCGCAATATCTTAGATAATTGAAGCCATTAAATCTATAAATTAGGTATAAAAATGGATAACAAACCAAAAAACGAAGAAGGAACTCCAGCAGCTGCTGGTGGAAAGCAAACCCCTGTTAATCCTAGCGAGCGCAAAACTGGGCAAGGAACAAGCCAAGAAACAAGTTCTGGTGCAGAACCAGAAGCTCCTGGATCGAAAAATACTGACGTAGCTGGAAGTCCCAACCAAGGTACAGACGCTCGCTAATTAATTGTCTCAAGCGATAGACAAAAGTATAGTTAGATTCAAATCAATACGAATAATTTTATAGCAGCGATCGATCAATGCTTACCAATAGGCGATCGCTGCTTTTTGCTATCAATATAATTTTAAAATTTGCGTTGCAAGAGCTACCCCATCAAGCATATTATCGAGATTGAGGACGTTTTAATTTCGTAAAAAAAGGGCAGAAAGCAGAAATAAAAGCCTGTATAAATATTTTTCTAACTTTGGGTTTTTATTGGAGATGACTGTAATTTTCATCTCTTTATTTCGTTTCCAAACAGATAAAAGCTCAAGTAAAAAAGAGGACAATCTCTTGTCCCCTTGTATCAATTTAAGGTCTTGGTGTCTACGATCGGATCGTATAGATGTTATTTATAAACATTGGTACGATTAACACCATCAATATCATTGGTGCGGTTGACACCATCGACATTTAAAGGATCTAGTTCGCGGCGTTCTACTACCTTTGTGGTTTTGTTTTTACCAGCTAAACCAAATAGTCCTAACAAACCAAGTAATCCCAACCAACCCCAGTTAGATTTTTGCTCGATCGCATCTGCTGCTTTAGCAACTCCTGCTTCTGCTTCAGCAGCAGTGTCTCCTATCGCGTTTCCTGCTTTGTCTAATCCACCTTCAATAGCTTCGCCAGTGTTTTTTAAACCTTGTCCTGCTGCTTCGCTAGTGTTTTCTGCACTGTTGCCAAGAGATTTTCCTGCATCTTTGAGGTCATTACCGACATTATCAATATTTTCTTCTGCTTGATTTAGGTTTCGATCTACAGATTCTCCTTTATCTTGACTTAATGCAGAACCTGCTGGTAAAGCAACGCTAAGGGCAATAATGGCTGCTGTAGTAAATTTAGTTAAATTCATATAAACTCCCTTCTAGATTTAATTTTAAGATTATCGTGTTGCTTACTGTAATATAAAGGTCACTGAGATACATCTCTCATTAGCCGTATATCTTTAGAAAGAGACCATTAAAACTATTCAAATACCTGTCTCTATGTACCTGGCAAAATATCTGTTGCGTAGTGCCAGAAAGCTCGATCGGTAAGTTGAAAAGAGAACGCGACTGAACCAAAGAAAAAAAATAGCAACCCATACTCAAAGTTGAGAAGTACAGATTGCCAAAGCCTTTCTCATCGAGATGAGAGTTACGAGCGTTTGATTACCACTTGCGATCGCCTGACTCATCATCAACTCTAGCTTGGCGAATCACATCAGAAATTTCTTCAGCATCTTTAATGTGATGTAATGCCTTTTCTTCGCCACTTTCGCCTTCTACAGGGAAGTAAGTAGGAACTTTTACATGACCGGCAATATCCCAACTATCCACTGCTACCTGCTCTTTCTTTTCTTCTAGAGACTTGGAATCATCGATAATGTCGCCTTTGTTAGCAGTGCGAAATGCGTCATCTTGATTGCTTTCTCGGTAGACTTTATCGTGTTCTTTATTACTCATAGTTACTTGGTTACTTTTTATTTCTATACAAACACCATTAAACAATATTCAATCATTTATTTAATCTTGCTATTGATAGAAATGAGTACCAGACTAAAGATAGATTTGTTGAAAAGTCGAGTCTCAATTAGGACAACGTTAAAATATTTATAATTGCTTTGGCGATCGAGATTATCCGCAATCTATACTGCTTCTAGAGCTGAATTGAACTTTAGTTTGTTGAATGGGCGCAAATATTTTATGCTGTTCTCTTCAAATTGTTTAAAGCGCTCGTCTTGCTTCTAAATCGCAATTCGCTCCAGGCGTATACGAAAAAAAATCAACATTTTAAGGCAGCATTCATAAACGTAAGCCAAAATTCGGATAGTAATATCGATCCTTAGCAAATTAAGATTTTCGACTCATGAGGGTTCTTAAATTTTTATCACTTCAAGTTAGAGAAACAATACTTCATCGTTTGGGCAAAAAACTGCTCTGGAACTTAGAGAGATTTATTACTCGCAGTTCTTTGGTGGAAAATACGCCTTTTTTAGCTTCAGAACAATTTAGCTGGAAACCAATTTTAGAGAAAAATTGGCGAGCTATCAGCGAAGAACTAGATAGGCTTTTAGAATATGCCGATGAACTACCTCGGTTTCAGGACATTTCTCCCGACCAAGCTACAAACATTAGTAAAGACAATCTGTGGAAAACTTTTTTTCTTTATGGCTATGGCGTAAAGCTACAGCAAAACTGCGATTTTTGTCCGCAAACAACAAGAGTTATCGAGCAAATTCCTGGATTGAAGACCGCCTTCTTCTCAATTATGCTGCCAGGCAAGCATATTCCCGAACACAGAGGTCCTTACAAAGGAGTGTTGCGCTGCCATTTGCCCGTCAAAGTTCCTCAAGATTATCAGCAGTGCGGGATCAGAGTCGATCGCGAAACTAGACATTGGGAAGCAGGAAAAATCCTTGTATTTGATGATTCCTATCTCCATGAAGCCTGGAATAATACCGACGAGATTCGAGTCGTGCTATTTCTCGATATTGTACGTCCGATGAGCTTTCCTGCATCAATCTTGAATGAGCTACTAATCGGCGCAATTCGCCGATCGCCTTATATTCGCGATGCTAAGAAAAATCAAGAACGGTGGAATCAGCAGTTTGCTCATATATTAGAGCGATCGCCAGATTCGTAAATGCGACATTTGACGATCTGTTTTATTCACTGGCACTTTCTTCTCAAAACTAGAAGTTTACAGTTCTTAGGTTGCAGTCTACAGATTGATAGTTGCCTTCGCTACCGCGATATTCCTCTGAATCAATAGAAACAATTGGTTCGTACTTTACTATTGTTCCTGTCTTGTCTATGTAGGCATAACCTAACGGAGATTTATCATAGGCAGGACAGACCCATCCTGATTCTAAGCTTTGAACGTTCATGTGCGTAACTCTTGCCAAACCGTTCTCAAATTGAACGAATTTTTCGGGATAAAATACCCAGTCAACACCTATTATGTGATGATTACTAGGTTTACTGCTGTAGTCGGCAGCAACCAGATCGTCATCCAGATAAAATACTATCTGACCTTGGGGATTGATGAAACCATAGCGATTATCTTTGACAAAAGGCGCTAAACCTTCAGAAAAATTTCCCACCTGGTCAAACTGTTCGAGCCAAGTTACCAATTCTCCAGTTTTGTATAGCAGTTACAGTCCTCTCGATATTTGCCAATATTTCTGCACCAGCCGATAGCGAAAGGTATACATGCTGCCTGATAGATTATCCTCCTGCACTAAATAATAATCTTTTAATAACAGACGCAAGACGCTTCTAGCCATTTCCTTATCTTTAGTGTCGGGTTCGCTCTTAAGATATTGCCACAGTCGAGTAAAAGAGGTAGAAGGATTGATCGAAAGAATGTCGAGTATTTCTAACGCATAGGGTTTCTGCTCATCACTATAATAATTATCGATGCGCTCGCGATAGTGATCCATTTTCCAGAGATTGACCGAGCTTCGTAGACATTGATTAACGGTTTGCTCGATCTCTTCGGCATTAATCTCGCTTTCAGTATCTTTTAGCTGATTGATTAGATGGTGAATATAAAAAGGGATACAGTCTACTGCCAAAGCAATATCGATCGCCGTCTGTTCTAAATCTTCAACAGCTATTTCTTCTCCCTGCAAAAGATTCATAGTTAGCTGGGTTGCTTCATCCAGGGATAGGGGTTGTCCCTCGATTGGATACATATCGTTGGTCGGATCGTTGCTGTAGCCAGCTTTTTGGAGATTTTTAACAATGTGGTGTAGACCGATTGAACCAGAAAAAATCATGCGGACGTCGGGATAAGTCTGACGTAGCGATCGCAAGCTGTCTAGAACTTCCATTGCCACCTCATCGCTAAAATTGCCCAACATATGAGGCATTTCGTCCCAAATTAGGACTATCTGCTTATCCTGAAGAGTAACCAGATCTTCAATCGTTTTGGTTAAAAGAGTTTTCCAGTGTTCGGCAGCAACTTCGGGAAATTCATAGCCATCAAAATAACTGCCTGTCAGTTGACTAATACATTCCCTAACTCTTCTTGCCTTACCTACTCCCCGCAGATATGTCTCTGTATCTTGCCAAACCGCTTCGACAAATTCGACTGGGGTTCTAATTCCTTCTAAATCTCGATAAATTGGCAGCATACTAGGATCGGCTTCGGCAGTCATTTTCTTGAGGATGCTGCTTTTGCCAATACGACGCTCACCACTAAAAATTAAGCTCTGCTGCTTGAGACGCTCCCAAAGTCTAACGATTAACTCTTCCCTGCCGACAATTTCGTCAGGCGGAATTTGTCCCCCTGGGTTTGCTTTGAATTCTTCTTGTTTAAACTTAAATCGCTCTATATCGTCATTCCACTCTCGTTCGGGCTGAGAAGCGCTATTCCAGTCCAAATTTAGCTCTTGGCAGATGCGAATAAAGGTATTCAAAGCCACGGGCTTACAGTTAATGAATTTAGAAACTGACGATCTCGATACCTCTAGACGTTCGGCAAGAGAACGTTGCGTTAACTGCTCGCTTGCTAGAGATTCTTCTACCTTCGGTGTCCATTCGCTGTTTAACTGTAGGGAACTACGTGCCATATTGCTTTACTGGTGTTGTTAAAATAATCGCCGAAATTGAACGCGAATTTACCGCGCATATTCAACCACGCTACTGAGATTGTCTTAAGTTATCACAAGTAATCTTACTAAATAAAAATTGTTGGAAATCGTTGTCTCGAAAGATTGAGACTCTTTCAACACGTTTTTACCCGAAAAATGAGCAAATTACTCTTTGCCAACAAAATGCTTAATCAAAAGATCTGCTGTTTGATATCCTGTTTTATCTCCCTGTTGAGCAAATAAATCCCTAGCTCTGCGTAAGTCTAAGATTGCTCTTGCATCTCCTCGACGATCGCTAGTCAGACGATCTAAATTGTAGTTGAAGCCTCGATAATCGGTGATTTGAAAGCTCGAACCCAGATCGAATGACATTCCCCCTCTCTGGAGATATGCCCTAGCATGATTGGGATTGCGCGCAATGGCATCATCAAAATCCCTTACTGCGCTTTGCCTGTCGGAGAGTTCACCCAAAATTAGCCCGCGCTGGTAGTAATAATCCGCTTCGTTGGGGTTAAGCGCGATCGCCTGACTTAAATCGGCGATCGCGCCCCGATAGTCCATAATCTTGGCTTTTGCCTGTCCCTGCTGAGACAATTTTTTGGCAGTGGCGATCGATTCTATTGAAATAGATTTTTCTAAATTGCGTTCTTGCGCTACTAGAGGCAGGTTGATTCCAGACAGCATAATTCCTATGCTTAAGCACCACAAGAGTCCTAGCCTAGTTTTAGATTGCATAGACCTAATTTTTATCCAAATGCAGCTATGACTTTATTCTATAAAATTTACTCATTCAATAAACGTTTAGTGTTAAATAGCTACATGCGGACAAGTCCTCTGTTGGCGCATTCGCTCTTTCTTGAAAACCAAGCAGAGCCTCTGGCTCAGATCGTCGTCAGACGACTGGCAGAACAAAGTTTCGCGCACCACGATGCACCGCTTTCAAGCAAAAAGCGATCGCAAAGTAAAATTGCGATCGCCTAATAAAACCAAACTGACCTTAAGAAGCTTCTTTTTTAGCTGCTGTTTTTTTCTTAGTCGTAGTCTTCTTCTTGGCAGTGGTGGTCTTTTTCTTCGTCGTCTTTTTCTTAGCAGTAGTGGTTTTTTTCCTCGTTGTCTTTTTGGTAGCTGCCTTTTCGTCGAGCAGTTCCAAAGCTTTTTCCAAGGTTATCTCTTCTACCGTTTCCCCTTCAGGCACGCCGACATTAATCTTGCCATGCTTGATGTAGTTGCCGTAAGGACCTTTATAGATGTTGACGGGTTCTTTGTCGGCTGGATGCGCGCCCAGTTCTCGTAACGGCGTTTTCTTGCTGCCACCGCGTCCCCGTTTTGGTTCTGCTAGTAATGCTAAAGCCCGATCTAAACCGACGGTTAAGACATCATCCTCTTTCTTTAGCGATCGATAGTCTCGCTGTATTTTGGTATCTTCTGGTCCTTTAAACTCATGCACCACATAAGGACCAAAACGACCTAAAGCTGCTTTGATTTTGCCTCCTGTGTCTGGATGCTGCCCCAACAGACGTGGTAGAGACAACAAGCCTACTGCCATTTCTAAAGTTACGTCATCCTTGGTAGCATTAGTTTTACTATCCTTTTTGGGAATAGAACTCATTTTTGGCTTGGGCAGATCTTCACTTTTATCTCCAAGCTGCACATAAGGACCATATTTGCCAACCTTAAAATAGATTGGATCGCCAGTTTCGGGATGAAAACCAACTTTTTCGGGACCTTCTTTCTTTTGACGAACTAAAGCTGCAATTTGTTCTGGATTGAGATCGGCAGGGGTCAGATCGTCGGGGATCGATACCTTCAGAGCTTCTGTTTCCCCATCCTCATTGACTATTTCGATATAGGGGCCATATTTTCCAATACGGACGGTAGCATCGAGATTATCCAAATGGATCGTTTTAGCATTTGCAGGCTCAATCTCCTCTGTTTTTACGTCAATTTGGGTTTTTAGACCAGTTTTTCCCTGGTAGAACTTTTTCAGGTAGGGTATCCATTCCGCACCACCACGGGCAATCTCATCTAGGGTATGCTCCATTTTGGAGGTGAATTCAGTGTTGACCAAATCGGGAAAATGTTCTTCAAGTAGCGCCGTGACGGCAAAGGCGGTAAAGGTAGGAATTAAGGCTTTGCCTCGCATCTGCACGTAACCGCGATCGACAATCGTACCCATGACGGTAGCATAGGTACTAGGACGACCGATGCCTTCTTTTTCTAGGGTTTTTACCAGAGATGCTTCTGTATATCTGGCAGGAGGTTGGGTTTCGTGTCCAATTGCCTCTAGTTCTTTGCAGTCGGGCTTGTCTCCCTTTTTGAGGGGAGGTAGGGGAATTGCCTGGTTTTCCAAAGCTGCATCGGGATTATCAGAACCCTCTACATAGGCGCGGAAGAAGCCAGGAAAATCAATTCGTTTACCGTTGGCACGAAAAACTGCATTCTCGACGTTTACGTCCACGGCAATCTGAGTCAAACGAGCATCCGCCATCTGACAGGCAACGGTACGCTTCCAGATTAAATCATAGAGCTTGAATTCTCTTTCCTTGAGCTTGGTTTCTTTAGGCGTACGGAAACTTTCTCCCGCAGGACGAATCGCTTCGTGTGCTTCCTGTGCGCCTTTACTAGTGGTGCTATATTGGCGCGGTTTGGGACTTAGATATTCCTTGCCATATTTCTGTTCGATACATTCTCTCGCAGCAGATATCGCCTGTTTGGAAAGATGTACGGAATCTGTACGCATGTAGGTAATAAAACCCTTTTCGTAGAGCTTTTGCGCCACGCTCATCGTTTCCCGTGCCGACATCCCCAGCTTGCGGTTAGAGTCGATTTGCATCGTTGAAGTAGTAAAGGGCGCGTAGGGCTTACGTTTAGAACCTTTCTCCTCGCGATTAGTTACCGTCCAAGTTTTATCAATAACTCGTTCTTTGAGCTTTTGCGCCTCCGTTTCATTGAGCAGCACGACATTTTTGCCTTCGGCAATTTTGCCCGTATCGGCATCAAAATCGCTGCCCGTAGCTATTCTTTTACCGTCGAGAGTAATTAATTTTGCTTCAAACGGTTTTTCATCCTGTTCCAAACTCGCCTTAAGATCCCAATATCCCCCAGACTGAAAAGCCCGACGCTCTCTTTCTCGCAAGACAGTTAAGCGTACTGCTACCGACTGGACTCGCCCTGCAGATAATCCCCAAGAAATCTTTTTCCAGAGCAAGGGGGAAACAGTATAGCCCACTAAGCGATCTAGAATTCGTCGCGTTTCTTGAGCATGAACTAGGTCTTGATCGACTTCACGACAGTCCTGTAGAGCTTTTTGAATTGCCTCTTTGGTAATCTCATGAAAGACCATGCGCTTGACAGGCACTTTCGGCTTGAGAATCTCTAATAGGTGCCAGCTAATGCTTTCTCCTTCACGATCTTCATCTGTCGCCAGAATCAACTCGTCTGCAACTTTTAGCGCTGCTTTTAATTCTTTGACCACCTTCTTCTTCTTTTCAGGAACAACATAAATGGGCTGAAACTTGTCTTCTATGTTGATGCCCAAAGTTGCCCACTTCTTATCCTTGAAAGCGGGAGGGATTTCTTTCGCCGAGGGTGGTAAATCTCGGACATGACCCATTGATGCTTCAACCTGATAGCCAGAAGGTAAATAATTGCGAATAGTACGGGCTTTTGTAGGAGACTCGACGATAACTAATGTTGACATATGAGATTGAGTTAACGAAAGATGAATAGCTGTGGCTGATTTTCTATAGAGATTTTTCCGTTCTATTTTTCTAATCTATAGTTATATTCCCTCAAACGACAAATATCTTTTTTGCCTGGCTGAGTCAGAAGATCGATCGATTAGTAAGTGGAGACTGGCTTTGACCTTGTTTCTAACATAACTAAAATTAACTTCTCGTTAACGTTTGATTTATTAAACAGCCAAAACATAATAAGCTAAAGCAGAATCAGGATAGAGAGTTACAATCCTTTGTATAGCTCCTACAGCAATTTTTCAACCGTATTTATATCTGACTGTATCTAAATCTATGGATTTTTCTAGCACTGTAGCCTCTCAGCTTCATGCAGCGACAATTTTACCCGAAGCCATCGTAATCGCCACGATTATGGCTGTTCTAATTGGCGATTTAATCTTTGGGCGTAGTTCCTCGCGCTGGTTGCCTTATCTTGCTCTCTTCGGCTTATTCAACACTCTTGTAGCTCTCTTTTTCCAGTGGAGCAACCCCAATGCGATCGCCTTTTTAGGATCGTTTAACGGGGATAATCTCAGCATTGTCTTTCGAGGGATCGTCGCCCTATCGGCAATGGCAACGATCCCGATGTCTATTCGCTATATTCAGCAGTCGGGAACGGCTTTATCTGAATTTATGGCTATTTTGCTCACCGCTACTTTAGGCGGAATGTTCCTCTGTGGGGCAAATGAGCTAACAATGGTGTTTATTTCCCTAGAGATGCTCAGTATCTCTTCCTACCTAATGACAGGGTACATGAAGCGAGATCCCCGTTCTAATGAAGCAGCTCTTAAGTATCTGCTAATTGGTGCTGCTAGCTCGGCAATCTTTCTCTACGGCATGTCTCTACTTTATGGTTTATCGGGAGGCGAAACAAATCTTAATAGTATTTCTACCAAGATTACGGCGATTAACGGCGTACAGTCTTTAGGAATGGCTATCTCTCTCGTATTTATCATTGCGGGTATTGCTTTTAAAATTTCGGCTGTTCCGTTTCACCAGTGGACTCCCGACGTTTATGAAGGTTCGCCCACTCCTGTCGTTGCTTTCCTTTCCGTCGGTTCAAAGGCTGCGGGTTTTGCTTTAGCGATTCGCCTACTGACTACCGCCTTTGGTTCTCTTTCCGAACAGTGGCACTTTATCTTTACTGCTCTAGCAATCTTGAGCATGGTGTTGGGTAACGTGGTGGCACTGGCTCAAACCAGTATTAAACGGATGTTGGCATATTCTTCCATTGCCCAGGCTGGCTTTGTGATGATTGGCTTAGTTGCGGGTACAGATAACGGCTATTCCAGCATGATCTTCTATCTGTTCATCTATCTATTTATGAACTTAGGAGCATTTAGCTGCATTATTCTCTTCTCTCTTCGTACGGGTACAGATCAAATTAGCGAATACGCGGGGCTATATCAAAAAGATCCCCTGCTTACTCTCTGTTTGAGTATCTGTTTACTTTCCCTTGGTGGTATTCCGCCGATGGCAGGCTTCTTTGGTAAAATTTATCTCTTCTGGGCAGGTTGGCAAGCGGGATTATATGGCTTAGTCTTGCTCGGTCTAATCACCAGCGTTATCTCAATTTACTACTACATCCGCGTCGTTAAAATGATGGTAGTCAAAGAACCGCAAGAAATGTCCGATTCAGTTAAAAACTACCCAACGGTCAATTGGAAACTACCAGGAATGCGCCCCCTACAGATAGGCATTATCTCTGCCACAATTATTACTTCTATAGCAGGAATCCTATCGAATCCTCTGTTTACTTTAAGCGCCAATTCTGTAGCGAGTACGCCAATTCTACAGAAAACTGTAATTACTCAAGAAGTACCTAAAAGTCCCATTCAAGTTTCGACGATTAAAGACTTAGTTGATAAGTAAACTTTTGACAATAAATTGTTTGCTTAAGCTCGCTTCGGCGGGCTTTTTTTATGAATGCGATCGCGATAACTATCCATAACATTTTTCTTGTTGCGATCGCTAAAGATATTTAATTACTGCTTCATGCAAAGTATTTTCAATATTTTCTCGCATAATATTGTTTCTCATGATGCTTTTATCGATCGACCGAAGAGGTTAAAATCTAAGTCCTGGCATTGCGCTGAAATTGTGACAATTAGCCTGAAATTTGAGATTGCAATCGCTTTATTTTGCTGCGATTTGAACAATATTTGAGCAACATAATTATTTACTACCTGCTACCTATGAAGACGCGATATATCGCGTCTCTACCTTCCTTAAACCTGCTGTTCGATCGCTGCTTTGTAAACCTTACGAATCTTCCTTAAAATCCGATCCCAGACTGAATTCTTACAGTCGGGGTTGGCAGGATCGCAACTTTGAATTGCCTCAATTAATTTTGCTTCTCTTACGTCTACATAACCATCGCTATAAACTAAAGCGCCGATCTTTTCTAATAGCTGATGGTACTCTTCTGCCGTGTGGTTCTCACCAAAATATTCTTCAAGCCACTGATAACATTCATCGGCTTTAACAGGTCTTAATTCTGATAGTAAAGGTTTGATTTCTGGATCGTTAGCCAGCTGAAAATCTTGGGCTACATGACGTAAATAAGTTCTTTCCTCTGGTTGAATTACACCATCAATCCAGGCGGCAGCAATAAGAATTTTGAGAACTTGCTTCATTTGTTTCATCTTTCTAACCCCCATATCATCTATCTCGTACTAGTCTCACCATAAAGAATCCGTCCATATTCGATTGGTGAGGATAAACCTTAATCCAGCCGTCTGATGTTGCCCAATTTTGAGCGACAGTATCTGTAGTCGGCTGAACACTCCAATCTGAATTACTTGCCAAAAATGATTGTATTACTTTTTCATTTTCTGAAATATTAAGAGTGCAGGTAGCATAGACTAACACACCTTTTGGCTTAACCCGAAGTGCTGCCTGCTGTAATAGTTCGGTTTGTAACCCAAAAAGTGACTCAATGCTTTGGGATGTTTGTCGCCAACGGATATCAGGGCGTTTGTGCAGCGTACCCAAACCCGAACAGGGTACATCTAGCAAGACTCGATCGGCGAGGTTATGAAAACTAGTAACATCGCGACTATCTCCTACCTCGATTTGAATTGAGTCTAGCTCTAACCTTGCAGCATTTTCGCGTACCTTTTTCAAGCGCTTTTCGGCGCGATCGCAAGCTACAATATGACCATTATCCCCCATCAATTCGGCAATATGGGTGGTTTTGCCTCCTGGGGCAGCGCAGGCATCAATAATCGTCTCTCCAGGCTGAGGATCGAGCAGATGGGACACTAATTGAGCGCTACTATCCTGAATCATCCACCATCCCTGTTTGTAACCAGGTAAACCAGCAACCGCCCCCGCACCTTCGATGCGCAATCCTTGAGGTAGGTGAGGTATACGCTCGACAGCTATACCAGACTCCTGTAGCAAAGCTTCTACTTTAGCGACTGAAGTCTTGAGAATATTAACCCGCAGGTCGATTTTGGGCGAGAGATTAAACCAGGCTAATAGTCGCTCGACTTCCTCAATTGGTAATTGCTCTAGCCAAGTTTCGACAATCCAGTCGGGAAAACTATGCTCGATTCCCAGTCTCGTAACTGGATCTGCTGGTAGCTGGAGTGGATCTTGCGATTCTGATTGACGAATATAGCTACGCAGTAAGCCATTAACTACGCCACTAAGTTTACCCAAGCCATTCTCTTTGGCTATTTCAACGCTAGTATTTACTGCTGCGGAGGCTGGAATGCGATCGAGATAACGCAACTGATACAAGCCCAGATGCAGGGCGATCCGCAGTTCTGGAGGTTGCTGTGCTGCTTTTTTCTTACCCAGAACATCAATTAAACTATCTAAGGTGCGCTGACGGCGAACAATACCGTAAACTAATTCGCAGGCGAAACTGCGGTCTTTCTGGCTGATATCCTGAGATTTACTCACCGACTTAATTACACGATTGAGAGCAACGTCTGTATAGGCTTTTTTCTGATAGACATTTTTAAGAGCAAAAAAAGCGATCGAGCGTGAATTATTCAGAGATACCATGCTGAAGAGAGGAAATTGCCCTATTCATTCTACAGTGAGCCTCTGGCAATTAAAATTATTTAGGGAGCGATCGCTCAATTAATTTCAACCGAACATCAAACAAGCTGCAAAAAGTTATGAGAAAATCAAAACAGCGCTATTTGCAGGTTATAACGGAGATGATTATCAAATAACATCTTTTATCGATAGGGAAAGTATTTCAAATGGATCGTCATTATTCAATAACTATTCAGTGGTCTAAAAAAGACGGGTGTTTTGTGGCTAGTCTCCCAGAATGGGGAGATTACAAGGTTGAGGGCGAATCTTATGAAACCGTGTTGGCTAATGCCCAGCAAACGATTGCTCTACTTGTAAAGTCTCGTTCTGATAAAGGACAACCATTGCCCTCACCTCAAGTATTTAAAACTCCCTCAGTAGCTTAATGCTAACTATCAATTGACTAGCTGTAGCTCCTGCCACGCCATTTAGTAGGCTTTTTTAACGAAGATAAAAAGATTCTTAGTACGGCCAATACGTCGGCAAGGGGAGACAGCCAAAACCAGAAAGACGAGCCAGAATAAGAAGATGCGATCGCAATTAACATCCCGCAACGTAAAATGAATAAAAAACTGTTTAAAGCTAATAATATAAATAAGATCGGATAACTATTGCCCAAATAGAGTAGATAGCTGCTTAAAAGCAACAGAGGCAAGGGCAAAGCCTGAACGCAGAGTAAAAATAAAACATCTCCCCAAACTTGAGCGGGTTCGGCTGCATCCTTTAAATCTAGAGATCGCCCCCACTCGTCCCAGGTTTCTTTTGCTCCTTCATACATCCTGACTTTAATTACCTTCGAGCCGTCGAAAAACCCCACTTTGTAGCCCGCAGCAGCAATATTCCGTGCCAGGGTAACATCATCGCAAAACGAACCCGCAGCCGAGGTGTAACCATCAAACTGTTTTAATACTGTTCGACGGCACAGAAAGCACTGTCCATTTGCCATTACCCGACTGGGACTGACCGCATCGACCCCAGCCGAATCAAAACGAAAAAGCAAGGTCATCAATAAAGCAGGCTGCAAACACCATTCTCCAGAATATTGCAGGATAAATTGAGGCGCGAGAGATACCATGTCGTAACCCTCTGTTTTCGCCGTATTAACTAAGCTAGCAATCAAACCAGGTTGAGGTTCGGTATCTGCATCAACCCCCAGAAACCATTCGCTGTGGGGAGAAATATGGAGATACCCAGTATGTAAAGCCCAAGGACGACCAACCCAGCCTTTTGGCAACGGATCGTCGGTAATCAGACGCAGCCGAGGATCGCTTTGTCCTGCAGCCTTAACTATTTCTTGTGTACCATCCTGAGAATTACTATCGACGACAATAACCTCCCGCAGTTCGTAACTTTGCTGGCTCAAACCAGTCAAGCAGGGAGTAATCCGCGCTGCTTCGTTAAGAGTCGGCACAACCACACTTACCTTGCCCAACAAGCTTGGATCTGCTGTTTGCGGTACTAAAGGCGATCGCCTTGTCGCTCCTTTGAGCAAGCGCGATAATAAAATTGCGGTGGCTACTAGCTGAGAGAGCAAGACCCCGAAAATGAAGCCGTAGAAAAGGACAGAATTCACAAGCTGTTAATGATTAATTATTTGTCGCTAAGGTATTACCTTCAGTAATATCTTGATTAGTTGCTAACCAATACAAAAGCAACAATGGCAGAATGCCTAGAACAACTCCTAACAATACAGGAATATAGAATCCTGCTGCTAGACTCAACACGGCAGCAAAGACAAAATTAGCTAAATAGATCGCTAGAGGTAGCTTGAGATCGCTATTGGGAACTAAAAACGGTTTTACTCTCCAGAGCAAAGTTGCCACGGTCATAAAGATCATTCCCGTACCCATCCAGCCTGCAAAATTCTGATAGGGCATGCCAAAAAATGCGCCAGGAGTGTCCCAAATCCAAAAAGGTACTGGTGCTTGACTCATAGCAGGATCGAGTACAAAATCCCAGGAAGTAAGGCACAATGAACCAAATATAATTGCTCCTAATTCACACAGCCAGTTGCTAATTTCCAGCTTTTTCAAGCCAGCCAAAGCAATGATGTAGGCGCTAAAGCCAAGATAAAACCATGACAGAGGAATAGTGAACGGAACTAAACCCGCAATCTTGTAGCCCAACCCGCTTAGATAGCGATATTCGCCAAAAGGAAAACCCGTACTCGTACCTAATAACTCACTACCCAAAGATAGTGCGATCGCAGGAATCATAAAGCTCAACCAATGCCAAACTCCCAGGGTACGATAGGCATACAAAGCCACCGCTGCCGTCGCTAACAGCATGTAGACTACTCCCCCCCCAGCCATTGACCAGCCAAAAATCCGAGGACCCCAAGGAAACTCAGCAAGCTTTGCCTGAAACTCGATATTCGGCAGCACGAGGGCAATTCCCGCCAAGCCAAACGCCATTGCCAAAACGTGACCGATCAATAAATAATTTTCTGTTGTGGATGCTCGCTTCATAAACTAACTACTGTAAACACTTATTGTATAAAATTTAGCCCTTGCAGTTAGTTTACAAATATTCATCAAAAAATGTGTAGCAAAATCGGAATTAATTCTCAATTCAGGCGATTTTGTCCTATCTGACTAGAAAATAGTCGAGTTTGGGTCTTAAAATTGACTTTAAATCCAAATAGGCTATTAAAAACGATCGAAGGATCGGGTCAAGCGAGAATTTTGGTCGAGCAGATAAAAATGAAAATGGTTTGATATTTAACTTTTTCATCTGGATCGGTTGAAATGTTGTTGTCTAAATTAACTTTTTTTTTATTTATGGAAGGGAAAAGAAAGGAGCGATCGCAATAGTTATCAATTAAAAATGACCAATGAGCAGCAGTACATTCTTAAAATCACACCAGTCATCAAGGCGATCTAAGATATGGCAGCAAAATAACAGAGGATGACATCTGTTCGCTTCTTCGCGCTTCTGTATCTCTGTACGAAACAAAACAAAGCCAACATTGTTTTAAATAACGCGCCTGTTGTATCGTGAATTGTTGATAGAAATATAATCTTAGATAGATGTACCAAGGAAGCATAAAAGAGCTACATCAGCAGCTAGTTAGCAAAGAACGTTCGGCAGTAGAAATTGCCCAGGCTACCCTCAAGCACATCGAAGCAGTAGAACCAAAGGTTAAAGCGTTTATTTCTTTAACTGCTGAATCTGCACTAGCTACGGCTCAAGCGGTAGACGATAAAATTGCTGCGGGGGAAAGTATCGGCATCCTTGAAGGAATTCCTTTAGGCGTTAAAGACAATATGTGTACCAAGGGGATTAAAACTACCTGCGCCTCCCAGATTTTAGCGAATTTTGTGCCTCCTTACGAATCCACCGTTACCCAAAAGCTCAAGGATGCAGGGACAGTAGTTGTCGGCAAAACTAACCTCGATGAGTTTGCGATGGGAAGCTCTACCGAAAACTCTAGCTATCAAACCACCGCTAATCCTTGGGACTTGGAACGAGTACCTGGAGGTTCTTCTGGCGGTTCGGCAGCAGCAGTGGCAGCAGGGGAATGTGTAGTCTCTCTCGGTTCGGATACGGGTGGTTCAATTCGTCAGCCAGCTTCTCTTTGCGGAGTTGTAGGCTTAAAACCCACCTACGGCTTGGTGTCGCGCTTTGGTTTAGTTGCCTACGCTTCTTCTTTAGATCAGATTGGTCCTTTTTCTCGTACTGTCGAAGATTCGGCGATCTTATTAAATGCGATCGCAGGTTATGACCATAATGACTCTACCAGCCTAAAAGTAGACATTCCCGACTATACAACCTATCTTCAGCCCGAACTTAAGAAGGGTTTGAAAGTGGGCATCATTACCGAAACATTCGGAGACGGTTTAGATCCCGTAGTAGCCGAAACAGTACAAAAAGCGATCGCCCAGCTAAAATCAATGGGTGCAGAAGTAAAAGAAATTTCCTGCCCTCGTTTCCGCTATGGTTTGCCCGTCTACTATATGATCGCTTCCTCTGAAGCCTCGGCTAACTTAGCTCGTTACGATGCGGTTAAATATGGAGTGAGAGAAGAGTCAGAAAACCTGCTAGAAATGTATACCAATACTCGTGCTGCGGGTTTTGGTGCAGAAGTAAAACGCCGTATTATGCTCGGTACATATGCTCTTTCGGCAGGGTACTATGATGCCTATTATCTCAAGGCGCAAAAGGTACGAACTCTGATCAAACAAGACTTTGATAACGCTTTTGCCGATGTAGACGTTTTAGTATGTCCTACTTCTCCCTCTACAGCATTCAAAGCAGGAGAGAAAACCGACGATCCTCTATCAATGTATCTCTCTGACTTGATGACTATTCCTGTCAATTTAGCAGGTTTACCTGGAATAAGTATTCCCTGTGGTTTCGATAGCCAAGGTTTGCCTATTGGCTTACAGCTTATCAGTAACGTACTGCGGGAAGATGTTCTGTTTCATGTGGCTCATGCCTACGAACAGGCGACAGAATGGCATAAAAAACAACCCGAATTGTAATCTGTAGAGGCGTATCATGGTACGCCTCTACGATGGGTTAAATTTCGTCGGGAATCACCCATTTTGGCGGTTCTGACATCTTCTTCATTTTGGCAATCTCCGCTATCTCGATCATCTTGTCTAGCGGAGTATCGTTAATAAAACTAGAAGCTTCATTTTGATACTCTTTATTCGGACAGCGATCGCCTAAAACGCAGCCGTTAGTGCAGTCTACTGCACAGTTTACTTGTTCGGGAGTCATGTTCTCACGCTTAAAATTCATCTCTAAGCATTTTAGTAGTTTTTAGGGGTGACACAAGTTTAATACGTCTGTTCGCTAATCGATTCAGACAAACAAATTTTTCCAGAATATGAGTAATATGCAATCGAATCGTGCTGAAACTTCAATTATCCTCAGACAGAATTTGTATAAAGCGGTCGCCGATAGATTTAGCTTCACCATTTAGGGTCTCATTATATCCATCGCCATTACTCACAACTGAAAAAATCGAATTTTGTCCATCTTGAATACACATTACGCTAGCGCGAGACTCTGATGTTCGAGCCAAAAAGCCGATGATGCCATCGTCTGGTGTGTAGTCCTCATCTACCTCGCTCAGGATGATACCTGCTGCTTGACGTGCTTCTATCGCACACTGTTGATAATCAACGTCAAGATTGAGAAAATCTGCATAACTAGCAGGGGGAGGCTCTGCTAACACTTTATCGGCAGGAAATAAAATTAGAGAATTAAGTCCGCAATTTAGGAAGACAGTGGTGATTAATAAAAATCGATTTTTACTCATACTGAAGATTGCGATGCAGCTCTGAATAATGAAACTAAAATACAAGCAACTAATTCGATATTACAATATATCTTTTGATGACTAGCTTTATTTCTTACTAAAAAATATGAACATCAAGCTACAAAATTTATTGATAAAAAATAAGCTGAGTATTTTGGTCAGTCTGTTCTTAGGGGCGATAGCCTTTCCCGTACTTTTTTACCAAAATAAAGCTTTAGCTGGATATCCTAGCGTTTATACATATGCTGTTAACTTGTCTTTAGATTCCGAACAGTGTATAGAAAAGGCAAGCAAGGCTGCAAGCCTGATATTACCAAGGCTAGAAGAACCCATTGTTCACGAACATGGTATTACTCAATTTGGGATAACAAAAGCTACTAGAACCACAATCAACTGTATTCAAAAAAGTCAGGGTTCAACTTTGACCGTATTTTCGAGTGGTGATAGCTGGAACGATAGCGTAGCAAACGAAGCCGAATCAATTCGCGATCGCTTTGTCCAAGTTTTGTCTAATGGTCAGTAGTTCAAAGCAAGAGCAGAGTAGGCTGTAAATCTCTCACTGATAGCTATAGATAAAAAGAGATCGTCATTCTCCAATTATTAATTCCTCAATTTGTTTAAAAAAATCAAGATAAGTAGAATCTTCAACTACTAACCTTAGCTTGCCGATCGCAATTATTTTCTTCCTGGCTGCCACTGCAAATTGCCAAATACACTGTGCCAAAGTTCTCTGAGGCTTTTGGACTGGAGAACATATCTCAAGATACACTGATATTCGAGCGCCTGTATCTTAAACGGATTATTCGTATCAATATTCTCGGTTAATCCGTAAACTGGCTTCTCTCTTTCTGGTTGATATGTGCCAAACAGCCGATCCCAAATTATGAGAATGCCACCAAAGTTTTTATCTATATAGCGCGGATTGGAAGCATGGTGGACTCGATGCAGTGCGGGAGTGTTGATTATCCTCTCTAATAAACCCAATTTGCCGATCTTTTGCGTATGTATCCAGGTTTGATAGGCTGCACTAATTTGCACTCCCAGAAATACGAGTAGAGGATTGAAACCTAGTAACGCCATCGGGATATAAAAGATCCACAGAAAGCAGCTTTCTACCCAAGATAGCCTCGATGCGACGGTGTAGTTATAGTCTTCCGAACTGTGATGTACGTTGTGATATGTCCAAAAGAAGCGTACTTGATGTTCAATACGATGTTCCCAATAGTAAATAAAATCGGCAACTATCACCGCCAGAATTAGCGTCCATGCATTTACAGGAATCTCATACAAATTAAACCGAGCAAAAAACTGGAGTCCAGTTAAAGCGATCGCATAGCCAAACACTGCACTTGTAACAGCATAGATAATTGCGATCGCGATATTTGCTCCCGTATCCTTGTAGTTACGCTGGCTACGAGAAACTAGATCGATACCGATCTCAATAACTGCTACCGCAACCAAAAACAGAAATTCCCACTCTTCTATCTGCAGACTCAACTCATTAATATTCATCTCAATATCCTCTTTAATTTAATTGATATCGAACGTTCGTTATAAATAAGGCAAAAAAATCTTACTTAACTTAGAGATGCTTTTCAAAGTACGCAATCAACATTTGAGTCAGCAGCTCAATTTGGGTTGCAAAAGAATTTTCTTCGTCATCAATCTGACTGAGAGAAATACCATCAACCAAAGTCCAAACAAACTTAGCTAGCTGTGGATCTTTCAAATCCAACAACTCAGTAATAGCCTGCTGATAGCGAGAATCAATTTGCTGAAACGTAATATTGTTTTCAGCCTGCTGCACTGCAAGCTGTTGACGAAAATCGATCCAGATAGCTGCCTGCTTGACAACGTAATCCTGATTCTCAATTAATAGTTGCCCTAATGCAGTTATTCTCTCAGAGATCGTTCGGCTTTTATCCAAACTGGCGATCGCTTCAATATCTTGCAGACATACCTGTTCTGCTAACTGCTCAAACAAAACCTGCTTATTGGGAAAGTAATGATACAGAGTACCAGTGGACACCCCCAACTCTGTGGCTATTTGTCTAGTCGTCACGTTGGCATAACCCATTTGGGCAAACAGATCGAAGCTTTTGCTTAGAAGTTCCTGACGATATTTTTGAGCATCAACTATTTTTGGCATGATTTTTAGACAACGGCTGCGCGGGGAAACTCGCAAAATCACCTTGTTTTATTTTATATCGAACGTTTGTTATATTATAAGCCAATATTTCTGCTAGAAGTAAACTTTTTGTGTAAGCTATGTTGCGATCGCGATTTAACAACAAATTGGGATAAAAATCACTGTGTCATAATTGCGTTGAATAACTGAATGTATTTCAGCTTAACCTGACGATGAAATCTAAGCGATTATTGATTCCAGCCATTTTAGTATCTTCATATTTAGCAATAAACTATCGTTGGCTTCGCGCTGCCAGTGCTGCGGTACTGTCCAAAAAAAGTTGTAAAGTCGAACTAATAGAAGCAGCCCATAAATCTGTCGAGAATCTATTTGTTTCGGTAGTAAGTCAGCCGATTTTTGTCTGTTTGAATCATCCAGTATTAGGCTACAAACTTACTCACGGTCAAACTGAATTTGCCCCTGGATTGCCCTCTGTTATTTTGCTCGGTAGAGAAGGTATGAATATAGACGTAGCTGCTCATGAATGGGCGCACGCAGAATTCGCCCAGCGGATCGGCATAATTAATAAGGTAATTTTTATTCCTACCTGGTTTGATGAAGGTTTGGCAATGCAGGTAGATTTTAGAGAAAAATATAATTATGAAGCTTACCTAGCTTACCGTTCCCAAAACAACTATGAGCCTATTGCTTTAGAAGATATAAGCAACTCAAAATTTTATGCAGCAGGCGATCGCGTCAGGTATTATTACGCCTACAGTCGATGTGTAGTGGGTGAATGGCTAAAAGATAATCCAGGTTGGCTACAACAAATTAAAGAAGTTGGATTCTTCTCTAAATTTCCCATCCGAGAATTTGATGATTTGTGCAATCTAAACTAAAAACTAGGATCGGCTAACTGGGGTAATTGATTTAAACGTTCTGGCTGAAGATCTAATGCGGGCGTGGGAGATGATACAGATAAGCTATCCAACCATGAGACTTCATAAAGGATTATTGTAAAAGTCAAGATTATTGCAGTTAAGATTAACTCTGCAATACCGATTTAATAAGATCGTCGAAAGCTCATTTTTCGTTTCTATAGCCTTGAATAAATCTCAAAAAAGCCCTAAAGGATTAGCTTATATGCGAAAGTGTGATACATATTTTGTATAGTAGCCTATACTTTCAAGCCACGATCTGAGCAAGCTTTAAAGATCGATGAAGTTGCACTTAAGTCTTTTTCTACAGGAATACAATCTTAGTGGCAATTTAGCTCGTATATAGAAGACGATAAAGCTATCCTCTGATAGATTGGTTTTACCACAGTCTATAATTACAATAAAATAAAAGTGAAATAAAACTATCGAATAGCTCTTGTCGATTTGTTGTGACAGGGAAGTTTGGGTTTGCTTACCAATCTAACTATTTGGTGAGCCAGTAAATGTTGTTTCGTCTATATAGATAATCAAGATAATGGTAGCAAATCTTAAAAGTTATAGTCTTCCCAGCATTCAGATCGCGCAAAAACCCAATAGAATTATAGCGATCGCATCTTCGATGGGAGGTATTGAAGCATTAATTAAAATTGTTTCAGATTTACCAACAAATCTACCTTGTGCCATCTTGCTAGTGCAGCATTTATCGCCTAAGCACGAGAGCTATTTGACACAAATCTTAGCTAGGCATACGGATTTGAAGGTGCAAAGAGCTGAAGAAGCAATGAGTCTTAATGCAGGAACAATCTATGTTACGCCACCAGACAAACATCTGGTCGTCAACGATAATTATACGCTGAGTCTTTCTGATGCTCCCAAAGAACACTTTGTTCGTCCTTCAGCAGAATATACTTTTAAATCCCTCGCCCATAGCTACGGTAAAAATGCGATCGCCGTTGTCTTAACTGGTTGTGATGGTGATGGTAAAGAAGGAGTACAGATAGTTAGCAAAATGGGTGGTAAGGTAATTGCCCAAAACAGAGAAACAGCAGAAGTCTTTAGTATGCCTGAGAATGCAATTAAGACAGGTTGTGTAGACCTAGTATTGCCTCTTGATGAAATTGCCGACGGTATTGTTAATATCGTCTATTCATAAAATAGCTTGTATTTATCATCGGCAAAATGCGATCGCTTTCACATCTTGCATACATACCTGTTCGGCTAGCTGCTCAAACAAAACCTGCTTGCTTGGAAGATAATGATACAAAGTACCAATAGATACTCCCAACTTTTTGGCTATTTGCCTGGCAGTCACATTGGCATAACCCTTCTAGGCAAATAGTTCGAAGCATTTGCTTAGAAGTTACTGGCGGTATTTTTGGGCATCAACTATCTTTAGCATATTCTATATCGAACGATTGTTATATTACATGTTTTCTTTTTAAAAGAATCAACGATGAATTTAGTTAAGACTCGTAGATACTAATCAGCAATCTTTCACATAGCAATTGTCCAGGCTGTATTGTAAAAGTTACGCAGCGAACTATAAAACATTAGATTTTGAAACAGGCAGTCTTTTTTACTCCTCAATATCCTGAAGAACCAGCAAGAGGAATGGGCTATGTAGTAATCAATCGAGAAATTGCCAGAGAAATTGCAATTCAGCCTGAATATCAACCGATTAGCTATGGCGGTCATACTTACATAGATAGTCCTCGTGGTAGATTTAGAGCTTACTGCGATAACCCCTATAGCTACGGTGGAAGAAATAAGCGTCGCTTCAAAGTCCATAGTCATGGCAAAGTAATTGAACTGGTTACGCAGAAAAAATTGACGATCGATGCGGTTCTTTACTTCGTGAGAAGTTGGGCAGATAAAGATGCAAAAGTGATTACTCCAGGTAAGCGCACTATCTGCCTCGATAAGCAAAAAGCTAAAACTCCTTGTTACGTCTATTTCATACTTAATTCCAGCGATCGACATATCAAAATAGGTGTCGCTAAGAATGTAAAACGTAGACTTGCAAGTCTTCAAACCAGTAATTCTGCAGAACTTGTATTGCTTAAATCGGTTAAAACAGCTATCGTTCAAGCTGCTCAAAAATTAGAGCGATCGCTCCATCAAAAATTTGCCAAATTGCGAGGTAGAGGAGAATGGTTCGAGTCGGAAATAGAATTATTGGATTTTATTGACTTAGATTTGGATTTGAGAGATTTAGTTTAGACGCGATTTTGAAGCAGCTTGAGGTTCATTTTTTGCATTTTTTGGGCTTCAAATAGATTTTTCAAAAATGCGATCGCCATTTTACAACAGTTAATTCCTAAATTTATTTAAAATAGTCGGGCTGAGTAGAATATATGTTCTATAGTGATTTGGTAATCATCCAGAGAACTAATGGCAGAAGTCAACAACCTACCCCCAGCTAGTATAGAAGCGGAAGAAGCAATCTTAGGTGGTATCCTCTTCGATCCAGAAGCCATCACTAGGGTAGGTGAACTGGTAGTTAAAGATGCGTTTTACGTCAAGGCGCATCAAGAGATTTATCAGGCTGCGTTGAGTCTCAACCTCAAGGGTAAGCCGACGGATTTTATTTCGGTCAGTACATATTTGAGCGATCGCGATTTGCTCGAACAGGTAGGAGGAACGACAAAATTAGCGCAGTTACTCAATCGGACTGTCTCGGCGGTTAACGTCGATCGCTATGCCAACCTGATTATGGAAAAGTATGTCCGTCGTCAGTTAATTACGTCGGGACATGAAATTGTCGATCTGGGCTATGACAACACTTCTGACTTAGAGGTTGTTCTCGATGCAGCCGAACAGAAAATTTTTCGTTTGAGTCAAGAACGTCCACAGGAAGGTTTAGTTCCCATTGCTGAAACTCTGGTTAATACGTTCAATACGATCGAAGAACTGCATCAAGATACAGCTTTGCCTGGTGTTCCTTCGGGATATTACGATCTAGATGCCATGACTAGCGGTTTTAGCCGTTCTGATCTGATAATCATTGCTGGTCGTCCGTCAATGGGCAAATGTTTGGCTGCTGACTCTGAATTGGTATGTAGCGATGGCAGTATTAAAACTATTGCAGAAATATATCGCGATCGACAGGATTCACTTTTAACCTTGCAGCCTAATTGGAAATTTGATTGGACAAAACCATCTGCTTTTGTCGATGACGGTATCAAGCCTGTATATGAGGTAACGACTCGTTTGGGTAGAAAGATTGAAACTACCTTAACCCATCCATTTTTAACAATTGAGGGTTGGCGTAGTTTGGGATTATTAAAGGTAGGCAACAAAATAGCTGTTCCCAGACAAATCAAAGCCTTTGGTAGTGAAATTGTTGCAGAAGAGAAAGTAAAGCTACTCGCTTACTTAATTGGCGATGGTTGTTTGACGAAGACTTGTCCCGAGTTTACCAACAGCAATGCTTTATTGCGTAATGAATTTAATAATGCAGTTGCTAGTTTCGCTGGACTAATTACTAAAGAGTCAGATTCTAATGGAACTAGGACAACATCCATAAGAGTTAGCCAAGATAGAGATTTTATCGATCGCAATAGACAGATATTTGCTCAAAATCTCCAGAAAGCGATCGCGAAACAACACCTTTCTGTTCCTCAGATTGCTTCAAAATTAGAAGTTAGCACCTCTCTAGTTAGACTATGGCTCAAAGGCAATTGTGTTCCCAGCCGAAAAACTTACGATCGCCTAGACAATCTATTAAAGATTGAACCAGACAGTCTTGCACCTCTTGGAAGATCGGCGATCGCTAAAAGTAGTCCAAATACTTTAATCCTTTGGCTACAAGAATTAGGCTTATGGGGTAAAAATGCCCATGACAAAAGTATTCCCCAACCTGTCTTTACTTTGCAGCCTGACTTAATTGCTTTATTTCTCAATCGCTTATTTGCTAACGATGGTTGGGCGACAGTATTATCTAGCGGACAATCGCAGTTGGGTTACGCAAGCGTTAGTGAAAAGCTGGTTAGACAGCTACAGCATTTGCTTTTAAGATTCGGCGTTATTGCGAGTATAAAAGAGCGCTATGTTACATACAAACAAGAACGTAGACAGGTTTGGCAGCTAGACATTACCGATGCTAAGTCGATTAAAAACTTCCTTGATGACATTGGTATTTTTGGTAAGGAAGCAGCTTGTGAAAAGGTACGAGAAGCAATATCAAAAAGAAGATATCAAACGAATAAAGATCTGATTCCCGTGGAAGTCTGGCAAGAGTTGACGAATGCAAAGGGATTAGAACCGTGGACATCTTTAGCTAAACGTGCAGGAATTAAAAGCTACAGTAATATTCATGTCGGCAAAAGAGCATTATCTAGAGAGAGATTATTCCAATTAGCCTATGCCTTAGATGATTTACCTTTACAAAACCTAGCAGCTAGCGAAGTTTACTGGGATGAGATAGTTAGTATCGAATATGTTGGCGATAAACAGGTTTACGATCTAACTATTCCTAAGACTCACAATTTTGTAGCTAATGATATTTGCGTTCACAACACCGCATTTTCTCTCTGTGTAGCTTCTAATATCGCCAGAGATTCTAAATTACCGATCGCAGTTTTCAGTCTAGAGATGTCGCGAGAACAGCTAACCCAAAGGCTTTTATCGGGAGAAGCAAGGATTCCTAGTAACCGCCTGCGTTCGGGTAGAATTGCCCAGAACGAGTTTGGACAGCTTATTGACGGGGTGGAAAGACTTTCAGAACTGCCTATTTATATCGATGATACGGCTAACCTGACTGTGATGCAAATGCGATCGCAGGTAAGACGACTGCAAGCACAGCAAAAAGATCCTCTGGGCTTGGTAATGATCGATTATCTTCAGCTTATGGAAGGAGGAGACAACGACAATCGCGTACAGCAGCTATCAAAAATGACGCGGAGTTTAAAGGGTTTAGCCAGGGAGTTAAACGTGCCAATTGTTGCTCTATCTCAGCTAAGTCGGGGGGTAGAACAAAGAACTAATAAACGTCCCATGCTGTCTGACTTAAGAGAAAGTGGAAGTATTGAGCAAGACGCGGATCTGGTAATGATGATCTATCGTGATGAATATTACAATCCCGATACTCCAGATAGAGGTATTACCGAAGTGAGTATAGTCAAGCATCGTAATGGTCCAGTTGGCACGATCAAGCTATTATTCAATGCGGAATTGACTCGTTTTGAAAGCCTCGCCCAACCAGGAGGATATTAGTAAATCAATGATTTTATCGGCGATGTTGACTTCATTGAACTGAATCAAACTCATCTTGTTTTCCTGTACAAACGACATCCATTCGCTTGAGGACAAAATTAATTGCTCTGACTCCTTCTGGTATTTGAACGTGTGTTTTTGATACATTATTCCATTCATCTATAGTCTTAAGAGGTGCAACAGCGATCGAACCATTTTCGTAAAGTATGGCTGCTTGAGATCCTACTCCCCCGAAATAGTCTGTTTCAATGTAAGCGAGTGCCTTGTTTTTAGATTCTTCAATCAAGATCTCGTTCAGTGCTGATGATAAATAGTAGAATTCTTGATACGGATTGGATATTTTACTATTTACTGAACCGTTAATTCGATCGAGCAGTTCATCTGATAATTTTAATAGAAAAAAACCCTGTGGAAGTTCAATACATCGACCTGAAACTTCTTTCTCCCAAAAGTCTACAAGTATATTATCTTTGCTGATTATGGCTTTGATAAAATGTGTCATGACGATGTATATGCGTGTGTGTATTGTTTCAATCGTTCATACTATCCACATTCTACAAATATCAGTATTGTAGTAGTCTGGTCTATACGATTAAGCTATTGTTTAATGCGGAATTAACTCGCTTTTAAAGTCTCGCTCAATCAGGAGAATATTGATAAATTAACTGTCTATCTATTTGATTGCGATCGCAGATTTTTAGTCTTTTAGAGATATTCTGGTTAATCTATAATTTTGCTGTTATCCTGAATCTTGCTTTAACCAGTTATTTGAGCATATGACATCCAACCAACTGCCGACTCAGATTCCTAATTGTGCCTGGACACGTCCCATCGGTAAAGGCTGGGATAATCCCTATACGGTGCGCTATGCGAGCAATTTGGATGATGGTCCTTGGCACGGAATGCCTTTAGGGGGTATGGGTGCGGGATGTATTGGCAGATCTAGCAGGGGTGATTTTAATCTCTGGCATTTAGATGGTGGGGAGCATATTTTTCAGTCCTTACCCGCCTGTCAGTTTAGCGTCTTTGAACAGTCTGATACGGCTACTCAGGCTTATGCTTTATGCACCGAAGCGCCAGATGATAGTTTATCTAGTTGGTCTTGGTATCCAAAAGAGAAAGGAACATATAGCGCCTTGTATCCCCGCAGTTGGTATGAGTATCGGGATGTATATGCAGCAGAGATTACTTGCGAACAGTCTTCGCCGATTTGGGCAGAAAATTATCAGGAGTCTAGCTATCCCATAGTTAATTTTGACTGGACAGTACATAACCCGACGGACAAGCCAATCACTCTCAGTATTATGCTGACATGGCAAAACGTTGTCGGCTGGTTTACGAATGCCATAAAGTCTCCGACGATTGAAGTGCGAGACGATGGTAGTCCCGAATATGAATATCAACCCAAGTGGCGCGACAGTACGGGTAACTATAACGAATGGATACAGGATAACTATCGCGTTGGCTGTTTATTAAATCGAGTACAGCCTCATGAAGAAGTAGGAGAAGGAGATGGTCAAATTGCGATCGCCTCTATTTCAAATCCCAGTGTAGAAGTGTTCTATCTCAGTCGTTGGAATCCCGATGGGGATGGGTCTGAGGTATGGTCTACTTTCGCCACCGATGGCTCTTTACCCGATACACAGGACGAAACCCCAGCCGATCCTGGCGAACAAATTGCCTGTGCGATCGCCATAAGGTTTACAGTTAAACCAGGTAAAACTAAGACCATTCCCTTTACTCTCAGTTGGGATTTACCCGTAACAGAATTTAAGCAAGGTATTAACTACTACCGTCGCTATACGGACTTTTTTGGGCGCAACGGTAAAAACGCCTGGAGTATGGTGCGGACTTCTCTCAAGCATAGCGATATGTGGCGAGAAAAGATCGAAGCTTGGCAAAACCCGATCTTACAAAAAGAAGACTTACCCGACTGGTTTAAGATGGCGCTGTTTAACGAGCTATACTTACTCGCCGACGGTGGTACTTTGTGGACTGCTGCAACCGAAAACGATCCTGTAGGACAGTTTGGGGTACTCGAATGCATGGACTATCGTTGGTATGAAAGTCTCGACGTGCGCTTATACGGGTCATTTGGCTTGATGATGCTCTGGTCAAAGCTAGACAAATCCGTCTTAGAAGCCTTTGCACGTGCTATTCCCCATCATGATGATACCCCGCGCATAGTAGGTTACGATCGCTCTAGTGCCATTCGTAAAGAAGGCGGTGCAACACCCCACGATCTCGGCGCACCGAATGAGCATCCTTGGGAAGAGACTAACTATACTTCCTATCAAGACTGTAACCAGTGGAAAGATTTACCCAGTGATTTTGTCTTGCAGGTATATCGTGACTATCTACTTACGGGAAACAAAGATACGGACTTCCTCTGGGAATGTTGGCATAGCATTACTCTTACTTTGGCATACCTCAAGAAATTCGATCGCAACAACGACGGCATTCCCGAAAATTCAGGCGCACCCGATCAAACCTTCGATGACTGGCGACTACAGGGTATAAGTGCCTACTGTGGGGGACTCTGGATTGCAGCACTCGAAGCAGCAATTAAAATCGGTCAGATTCTGATCGAAACTGCCCCGACAAATCCCGATCTACAGCCTGAGAATTATCCCACAGGTATCCAAACTACTATAGATAACTATAATGGCTGGCTGCACCAATCGCGATCGCTTTATCATGATGCGCTTTGGAATGGTGAATACTACCGCCTCGATACGGAAAGTGGCTCAAACGCAGTCATGGCAGATCAGCTTTGTGGACAATTCTACGCTCGTTTACTCGATTTACCCGACGTAGTAGAAGAACAATACACAAAATCTACCCTCAACAAAATCTATGATGCCTGTTTCCTTAAATTCCATGACGGCAAATATGGCATAGCTAACGGCGTATTACCCGATGGAAGTCCCGTTAACCCTGACGATACTCATCCCTTAGAAGTATGGACGGGAATCAACTTTGGTATCGCTGCTTTTATGATTCAGATGGGAATGAAGGAAGAGGCATTTCGAGTAACGGAGACTGTAGTTAAGCAGGTATATGAAAACGGGTTGCAGTTTAGGACTCCTGAAGCAATTACGGCGGTGGGTACTTTTCGAGCGAGTCACTATTTAAGAGCGATGGCTGTTTGGGGGATTTATGGTGTTTTATGTGGGTGGGAGTAGAAGTTTCGCGCAAAGACGCAAAGTAATTAGTTGATGTTGATATATCTATGTTAATTTGCAATGGCTAATTTGAGACACTTAGCAATACTAAAACAAGGAGTAGAAGTTTGGAATCAATGGCGGAAAGATAATCCTGAGATTAAGCCAGATCTGAAAAATGCTAATCTCAAAAACCTAGATTTGAAATTAATCGATCTCAGCTATACGGACTTGAGGGGAACAAATTTCAATAATGCTATTTTAATTAGCGCAGACTTTAGTAAAGCGAAGTTAGGATTGAACTCAATATTCTTCTTCTCAGCTTTTGTCGTAACTATTTGCTTTGAGATTTATTTGTATCGCTCTGATTTCTATTTTTTATTTACCGTATATCTAGTTGCACTGTTGCTATGTTTGCTAAGAAACTTTACTGCTAAGAGGATGTCTGAAAAGTATTAGATTATGCCAACCTTCTCAGCATAAGACGAATCATAGCGACTCGAATCATAGTTTCTGAAGTTGCAGGCAGGACTTCATAATCTTTGTTCAAACGACGACACCAATTAAACCATCCGAAAGTTCTTTCGACTACCCAACGCCGAGGCAAAATCTTAAATCCTTTCTCTTTGTCCGAGCGCAAGATAGTTTCTATAATCCATCGATACTTGTCCATAACCCATTTCATAAATTCCTCTCCTCTGTATCCCCCATCAACCCAAATTTTTATCAAACGCCAGAATTTTCGCTCCTCCTTTTTAACTCGGGCAAAGACTAACTTGGCACCTGCTCTTTCGGGCAGATTAGCAGCAGTGACTACTACCACCATTAAAAGTCCCAGAGTATCTACTAAAACGTGGCGTTTGCGCCCCTTGATTTGCTTGGCACAATCATATCCAACTTCTGTATGAATCATAGTTGCGGTTTTAACAGATTGGCTATCGAGAACTGCTGCTGATGGGCTAGGATGACGATCTTCGATTGCTCTAACCCATTTTCTGAGTTGCTCATGAATTCGCTCCCAATCACCTTCAATTCGCCACTGTCTAAAATAATGATAGACCGTTTTCCATTTCGGAAAATCATGAGGCAACATACACCAAGCACATCCCCCAACCAATACGTAGAAGATTCCATCAATGACTTTTCTCATATCAACTGTCCGAGGGCGACCGCCTGACTTTGCTGCGGGAATTAAGGTCTTGATTATTTCCCATTGTTCATCTGTTAAATCAGTACGATATGATTGATTCATGACTCTCGTTGACTGTCTTTTTCGCGATTGACAGATTTAATTTAGCGGGAGTTTTTCTGATTTTTGTCAGCGATCGCATTTATTTTGACTTTTCAGACATCCTCTAACAATAGACCATTTTTACCTAATAGCGAAAAGCGAGTAAGTAAGTCAGAGCTTAAACTATGGTGCATTGATAGCGCAAATTATCATGCTAATCTTAAAGAATCTATATCTGGTATAAAAACATCGATAAATCATCTTATACACATATCATTATTCAGTTTTATACTTTTGTTGTTTATTGCAGCATGGTTAGAGCCTAAATTACATCTTTTCTCTGACAATGGTATGCAAGACACGCTTATTTTCTTATCTACAGTTGTCGTGGTCTTTTACCTGGGATTTTTGGGAACTATCGGCTTCGATCCAAACAAAATTATACGTTGGCTATTTTTTAGCGTCGTTCCAACTTCGAGATTCAACAATGTGGATTTAACCGATGCTAATTTTAGCTTTGCTCAATTGACAAATTCGGATTTTAGAGAATCAGTTCTTACCCCAGGGTAATCGCATCAAAATATTCAATCAAAATATGCCAGAATGAGACAAAATATGAAGCAGAAAATTGTTGTTCAAACCAGCTTGATAACGTTTCATCTTCAGACTGCCAGAAGATGTATCTTGAC
>Ga0209831_1000500_pt1 | contig 37851 bp, 29 predicted proteins | sample Maine_Asex4_meta_FD_187451 | JGI IMG/M metagenome (GOLD analysis project Ga0209831, IMG submission 187451) | Marine algal microbial communities from Maine, USA - Maine_Asex4_metaG (SPAdes) (version 2) | ecosystem: Host-associated > Algae > Red algae > Unclassified | place: Maine, USA | collected... | reverse complement strand
CTTTTGTGTTTTTTCAAAGATTATTACCTCGGCATTAGTATGTTTTAATTTGGCATTTATAGCAGCAAAAAAACCTGCTGCGCCGCCGCCTATTACTGCTACTTTCATTTAAAAATTGGCTGCAAAGTAACGGATAATATTTGTATTGCCCAGCGTTAGGGATTGTAGTGGAAATCCTTTTTGTTTGGAACAAACAAAAAGATTGCAACGTAAAGCCCGACCCGAAGGGGAACGCCCAAAAAATATTATTTTGCAACGATTATTTTACTAACATAAATTTTTTCTTGGTTACTTAATCGAAGCATGTAAATACCATTTGGCATTTCTTGTAAGTTTAACTGATATGGAGATTGATTGGCTGTTAATTGATGGCTATATATGTGTTTACCGGTTACATTAAAAACATTTAGCTGGTAATTTTTGCCATCGGCTTTTATGGTATTTAGCGTAAATTTACCATTGGTAGATGGGTTGGGTGCTATATTAAATTGATTTGATAGTGGAAAGGTATTGATGCTTACTATTCCTTCTACTTTTATATTGTCAATCCAAAGTAATTGCCCCCAACCGGATTGGTTGGTAATTCTAAACTGAACTGCTGCTTGGCCAACTAGGGCGGCACTTAAATCTATATTTTCTGTTATCCAATCGCTTGCAGTGGGTAAAAATGGATCACCATTGTCAACATTTACAGGGTTGGTGGCTAAGGCTGCACCATCTTTAAACCAAAAAGGACTCCAGTTTATTCCACAATCTATTGAATAAGAAATTCTCAGTCCGTCAAATAACTCGTCGTCGTATTGTGCATAGGCTCTGTCGAAAGAGAAAGAGACGGTTGAGTTGTTGGTAAAATCGAAAGTAGGGGTATCTATATGATCATTTGTATTACGTGGGTTATTTTCTTCTTGGCCCGAAAAGTTATCAAATATTAAACAACCTCTACCGCTTGGTGGTGCGCCGTATTCTTCTGAGCGTAACCATACAAAATCATCACTATCGGGGTTGTCTATTGTCCAACCATCTTGCTCAAAAATTGCTGAACTAAAACGTTCTATCAATGGCAATGTTCCAAATTCGGGTATGGTAACTTCTAATGAAATAGTGTTGTTGGCGCTAATGGCATCTTGTCCTCCATTTACTTCTACTAAGTTTATATCAATAGTATTAACCCCAAATAAGTTAAGGTTGCTCATATTTATTTCTTCTACGCCGCCTACAGGAATTTCAATTGTTTTATTAAAATCGATTACTCCGCCATTGTTTACAGTATATTGAATTCTTACTGAGTTAATATCTTCTGTGCCTAAGTTGGCTACCGTAACACTAATTGGAAAGGCGCGTTTTTCGCAGTATATCGTTTCTACGGCCTTTACTCCCACCCCAGCATCTAAACCATTAGCGGTAGCGAGGCAACGTTCTCCATTTGTTACAGAAAGACGGGAGGTATTTAAAACTTCTTGTATTCTATCTTTTTGACCCAAAGTAAACATGTACATACAAGCATCGTTTACATATTCCATATAATTCATTGTCATATCTATAGTGCCGCAGCTTTGCGAGTTATTCATTGGACAATCGTAGTATGGTTCGTCGCTTTCTGGAGTATCTTCAATTCCGTCGTCGTAATTGCAACCATATTCGTTACCCCAAACATGTCTTAAGCCTAGCCAATGGCCTATTTCGTGTGTTGTAGTTCTGCCCCTATTGTAAGCTAAATGCAAATTGTATTGGATACCTCTGCCAAAATATCGGGTACCAATTGCTACACCGTCAATGCTTGTCGGAAAGCCGGGCGGTGTTGCATAACCGAGTACTTCATTTTCTAAACGACCTACCCATATATTTAAAAACAATTTGCTGTTCCAGCCTTCAACACCCCCTAACTCTGGTCGTTTTATTTGATTGTCTTTGGTAGTAAACTCATCAATAGCTGTTTCTGTGCGTGTTATACCTGTTGTAAAATTTCCATTTTCATCTCTATTTGCCAAACAAAATTCAATATCAAAGTTTGCTATTAGGTTTTTAAAACGATTAGGTACTTCATCAATATCTTCATTTTTACGTTGATAATCTTCATTTAATACTTCAATCTGCGATTTTATTTGTTCATCAGAAATATTATCGCCTGGCCTGTCGGGGTTGTAAATAATATGAACAACTGTCGGAATGGTAAATGCAGTTCGTTTATAAGTCTTGTCACTTTTTACAGCATTTTCAATTTCGGCTTCTACCGCCAAAAAATCATTTGCTAAATTAGGGTTTTGCTGCAATTGGCTGTTTACATACTCTGTTGTATGGCATCGTTGAATATTTTGTGCATTAACAACACAACTAATGCAGGCAATTATAATTAATGACCAAAAAGATAATTTCATAAGTTATAACTTCAATAATATTTATATGAGTACGTAAAATCTAAAAATTTATTTTAATAACAATAGCTTTTGGCTAACTAATTTATTATTCCAATTAAAGGTTACGTAGTAATGGCCATTTGGCAGGTAAGAAACATTTAATTGTTGGTAGTGTTTTAATTGAAAACTCTTTTGCAATTGACCGAGCTGATTATATATGTTTACCATTGCAAACTGCCCTTTGTACCTTTCTGCATAAAAATGAACTATGCCATTAGTAGTTGGATTGGGATATAAACCTGCCTTATTTTGACTTATATAGTTTTGAATATTTAATGGGGCTTGACTTTTTGTACTAATTTTAAAATTGTCAATTAACAATTGGTTATTGTTGGCAGAAACATAAGTTAGTTTTAGGTTCAAATCTAAAAGAATGGATTCCGTTTCAAAATCGTAGAAAAAGGTTTTCCAGCTACGGTTATCTTGTTCTGTTAAAAGTTGTTCTGCCGTTAAATTAGTTACTGCTTCGGTTAAATCAACTTTAGCCAAAAGCTGATAAGTGCTGTCGGCACAAACATTGCTGTACGATAAAATAAGGTAATCTAATACAATATTGTTTAATGTATTTGCATAAGCAACATCAAATGAAACAGTATGTATTTTTAAACCTTCTGTATTTTCAAATGCACTTTCGGCTGCTTTAAAAACCGGACTGTACAAACTGCCAATACTTAGTTCATTTAGTGCTTGAGGTTTAAAAACATAGCAAGCATTATTTTTTCCGTTTCCACTACTGTCTGATACATGTGTCCAGTTATTATCCTTGTTTTCTTCTATTAGTAACCAATTGTTTGTGTTACTAAAGTCTTCTTCAAAAGGTAAATCAATTAAGTTTGCTTTTTTAAAATTAAATTCGGCTATATTATTACTCAAATGCTGCTCTTCATTACTACTATTAACTTCCTTAAGTTGCGCAACAACAGTATTTTTTTTAAGTGAACTAATATCAACGAATTTACTGTAATCAATGCAATTATTTGGGGAGAGGGAGGTTTCGACTTGCTCCGTCAAAAGATCTTTTAATTCAAATGTAAAATTTTTAATATCGGTTTTACCTACATTACAAATTTCATAGTTTAACTTAACTTTATTACTACAAATAATAGGTATTGTATTTAAACTTAGTAAGCTCACATCTAACTTATTGTTGGGTAAATTATTACAGCCATCTAACAACAAGTATTTTTTTTGTGTTAAAAGGTGGTACAACATTTTAACCTTTTGGCCTTTGGTAAACATTTTTAAACAAGCATCGTTACACAAGTTCATAAAATTTTGGGTAAGATCGTATTCAAAGTATGGATCATTACATTTATTGCGCTCTAAATTTTTAGTGTTGCAAGTTTTATAAACTGTGGCTGTTTGTGGGGTATCTTTTACGTTATCATCTTCCTCACAATTGCCTTCTTTATTGCCAAACAAATGATTTAAGCCTAAAAAATGACCTAACTCGTGCGTTAATGTTTTGTTGGTATTTCCAAAGTTATTATAATGAACCACTATACCATCATATTCACTTATTCTTTGTGTAGGCAAAGTAGCAAATCCCTTTATTCCAGCTTCAATATTTCCTACCCAAATATTAATGTAACTTTTTGTATTAAAACTGCTTAATCCCCCATCATCATTTTTTTTTATATTTGGATGGGTGTTCATATTAAAAGTATCAATTGAAGTTTGAAAATAATTAATACCATTTTTGCTATTGTTCTCCGAAACTTCATCATCTACCAAAAAAAATTCAATATTAATGTTAGCTACTAAACTTTCAAAATATGGATGAACATTATTTATGGCATCGTTATTAGCATTAAAATCTTTATTCAACTGTTCTATTTGTTGTTTAATAGCAGCTATGCTTATTTTTTGATCTGGTGTTTGGTATACATTATTTACAACTACGGGCAAGCATATTTTAGTATTTGACAGTATATTGTAATTGAAGGTATCATCTATAAATTTAGTTGCTATGCTATTTTTATTTTTTTGTAATGATGCAGAGATATTTTGGTGGTAATTATCAGTAGAGCATAGTCTGTCGGTTTGTGCAACTAAGCAACAGCAAGAAAAAATAATAACTACTATTAATGAAATAAACCTTGTCAAGTTACCAAAAATACAACTAAAATTTCAAAAAACATTTAATTTTACGAGTATGAAACCAAAATTTGTTTTTAACAGTAACCTTAACTACCTTTATTTTAACATAAACATATTATTTTGACCAAGGCCGCAACTACAACACTTGATGACAAAACGCTGATTTTAAATGCATACAGAAGTTTAATACGTTATTGTAGTAAAAAAACAGATAAAGTTGAGAAGCGAAGAATACGAAGGGCTTTTGAAATGGCCAATGAAGCGCACTCTGGTATGCGCCGTAAATCTGGTGAGCCATACATTCTGCATCCTATAGAAGTAGCAAAAATTTCTACTAAAGAAGTGGGCTTAGGTTCGGTTGGGGTTATATGTGCGCTACTGCACGACACGGTTGAAGATACCGAGTTAAGCCTTACTGATATAGAACACGCTTTTGATAAACAAATAAGCAATATTGTAAATGGTTTAACCAAAATATCGGGTATTTTTGATTTAGAAAATTCTTTGCAAGCCGAAAATTTTAGAAAATTGATTTTAACCCTTGCTGATGATGTACGGGTAATTTTGGTAAAAATTGCTGATCGTTTGCACAATATGCGTACCTTACAAAGCATGCCCGAACACAAGCAAGTGCGCATTGCTTCTGAAACAAAATTTTTATACGCCCCATTAGCACATCGGTTAGGGTTGTATGCCATAAAATCTGAATTAGAAGATTTAAGCATGAAATACACCGACCGCGACACCTACAAAGATATTGCAAATAAATTAGCGGCCACAAAAAAAGAACGGGATAAGTACATTAAAGAGTTTATTAAACCTATAAAAAAATCATTACAAAAAGCAGGTTTAAAAGATTTTAAAATTGCTGGTAGACCAAAATCAATTTTTAGTATTCATAATAAAATTTTAAAAAAGAAAGTTGATTTTGAAGAGGTATACGATTTGTTTGCCATAAGAATAATTATTGATTGTGATAAGGTGCAGGAAAAATCGTTGTGCTGGCAAGTTTACTCAGAAATAACTGACCATTATGTGCCTAACCCCGACCGTTTGCGCGATTGGGTTTCTACATCAAAAGCAAACGGGTATGAATCGTTACATACAACAGTAATGGGCCCAGATGGTAAGTGGGTAGAAGTGCAAATACGTAGTGCCAGAATGAATGAAATTGCAGAAAAAGGCTTTGCCGCACATTGGAAATATAAAGAAGACGATAGTAAAAAAGAGAATAATAAAGATAAAGGTTTAGATGAATGGTTAGCCAAAATAAGAGAAACCTTAACCAACCCCGACTCTGATGCGTTAGATTTTGTTAGAAATTTTAAGTTAGATCTTTATCAACATGAAATTTATGTATTTACCCCAAAAGGGGAATTGAAAATACTACCGCAAGGTGCCTCTGCATTGGATTTTGCTTTTGATATACATACCGATATTGGCGCAAAATGTATTGGCGCAAAGGTAAACCATAAGTTGGTGCCTATTAGCCATAAATTGGTAAATGGTGATCAAATTGAAATAATAACTTCTAAAAAGCAAAAACCTTCGGATGATTGGTTGAAGTTTATAATAACCTCAAAAGCACGAGCAAAAATAAAATCTGCCTTAAAGGAAGAAAAAAGAAAAATTGCAGCTGACGGAAAAGAGATTTTATTTAGAAAACTAAAGCAATTCAAATATAAACCTACGGCAGATTTTTTGAATGATTTATTAACCCACTACAAAAATGATGATTTGTTAGATTTGTATTTTAACATTGCTAACCGAGATGTTAACTTGGAAGATATAAAGCGAATTGAAGTTAAAAACAACAGAATAGTTTTTAAGCGTGATACTGAAGCACTTAAAGAGCAAAATAAAATAAAAACTACCGAAATAAGTAGTACACCTGGCGATGTGGTGTTGTTTGGAGATGTTGGTGATAAGTTAGATTATAGTATGGCTAATTGCTGTACGCCTATACCTGGCGATGATGTTTTTGGTTTTATTACCATTGGGCAGGGTATAAAAATTCATCGCAAAAATTGCCCTAATGCACCCGACTTAATTGGCAACTATGGCTACCGTGTAATAAAAACAAAATGGTCTCGTAAAAAGAGTATTGCTTTTCTTTCGGGCATTAGGGTAACTGGGTTAGATGATGTGGGGGTTATTCAAAAAATAACTAATGTTATTAGTAAAGATTTAAAGGTGAATATGCGTTCTATATCAATTGATGCTAGTGAAGGTATTTTTAAAGGCCACATAATGGTTTATGTTGATGATACCAAACAGCTTCAAAAATTAATTAATAAACTTAAAAAAGTAGATGGCATCATTTCGGCCAGTAGGTTTGACAAATAGCTGAGGTTAATTGTTGCTCAAATTATTAAACCACGCTTACATTAACCCTGCAATGTTGGGTAACATACCTTCGGTGGCTGATTTTATTTTTTCTTCTGCGGTGGCTTCTGCGGTTTCTATGGTGCGGTTAATGGCTACAATTAGTAAGTCTTCTAACTCTTCGGCATTTTCTGCGGTTATTAGTTCGCTTGCTATATCAATGTTTTTTACGGTTTTGTTGGCCGTCATTGTAACTTTTATTCTTCCATTTGGTGATTGGCCGGTAACATCAATGGTGTTTAAGCTTTGTTTTACGGTTTCCATTTTTTCTTTCATTTCTGAAACTTTACCAAACATATCAAACATAATATTTTATTTTTTTGCTAAGATAAGCATTGTTTTAAAAGTAGCGTAATAAGTAAATATTAGATTTGTAAGAAAAGAAATGTTTGCCACGAGTTTTAAGGTTTTTGAAATAGCCCCGACAGTAGCGGATATCCTTTTTGTGTAATTTATGGAGCAAAAAGATAGTAGTGGATGGCGGGTAGAAGGTTTTTTAGAGGTTAGTGCTTTCGCTTCAAAAAAAAAATAGCGCTGACATTTTTAGGTAGAAATGTGAGCGCTAATAATGTTTTATCGCATTATGTACAGCTTGCCAAAACCTGATTTGTGGTAGGCTTCTTCGGTATCGGTGCTGCCGTTTAATTCACTATAAATGTTGTAATATTCTAAGGCTTCGCCCTGGTTGCTGGCAATTACTCTAAACAGGTAAACACCGTTACCTAATATGTTGCCATATTGGTCTGTTCCATCCCATTTATAATCGGTAATGTTACGGCCAATAGCTAAGTTGCCAATTTCGGTTTTGTCTATTTCTCTAATAATTTTACCGGTTACTGTTAGTATTTGAATTTTAAATACGTCTGGCACTTTAGCTCCACTTAGGGTAAACAAAAACTGGGTGGAGGTGGTAAAAGGATTTGGATAGTTATATATGTGTGAGATGGCGGCTTCATTATTAATCTCAAAGGTAATGGTGTAATCTAAATTGCCTGCTAGGTTACCGCTTTGATCACTTGCTTTTACTATCATTTGGTAAATTCCATTTTGTAGAAATTGTTCGTTTATAATTATTTGTGCTAAGTTTTCTTCGCTAAGCTTATCTGGGTCGGCAGGTATAAAGGTTACAAATTCGTTATTGTTAAAGCTAACTTCTTGCTCGGTACCATCTGGATAAATAAAAATAATGTTAGCAATTGTGGTATCAGTTAGTGCTAAGTTTGGATTATCGTCTCGAATTTCAACTACAATTTCAGGTTCGGCTGCTACTAAATCTCCATTTAGTATATGTTCGCCATCGAAAGTAACATCTAACAATGGGTTGGTGGCGTCGCCTTCAATGTATAAAGGTATTATTAATATATTGTTAAAGCCAAGTTTTTCTATTTGATAATATGGGTTGTTTGCTAAAGGGTTTAAGTTAATATATAAGTAATGAATGCCTGAAAGTTGTGGCACTTCAAAGGCACCATTTGAAGTTATCATTTCGCCTGCTGCAATTGGGCTTTGTAAGGCGGTTCCGATATCGTAACCTATGTTGTTAACATCGCGCAACTCGTAAACCAGTAATACACTATCTGCATTTACGCCACTTAAATTTTCTATGGCTAAACTGATATCGTAAATTTGCCCGCCTTTTAGGGTGTCTAATGGTGTGTTACTATTGGCATCAAAGGTTGATAAATCGGTTATATTATTAAATGCAAAACCGCTATTTAAATTGAAAGAAAGTTCGGTAACACCTTCGTAATTTACGCGCCAAAAATTTAATTGAGGGGGCGTATTGTTTACAAAATCTGATGATACCAGTTCTAACCTTAAATAAGGATAAAACAAAGCGTTCAATTGCGGTATACTTGAAAGCACGGTTACTGCTTCTGTTGTGGTTAGCAACAATTCTTCTGCTCCATTTGGCTTTACACCGTAAACGTTTAAGTTAAATTCGTCTGTTGAAATACCTGCATTTTCTAAACTATACACATCTAAAAACAAGGTTTCCCACTCGCTTGCTGGGCCAATTAAGGTTGATTCGAAACTTCCTTCTACCCAGTTACTTTCAATGTTTTGATCAAAAGAAAGTACATCGCTTATTGAGGTTCCAATTTTTACAATTGGGTCAAAATTACGATCTCCTTTTTTGGTAAAACCCAAAAATGGAACATTTTGTTTAATATTTCTTAGGCTCTGAATGCCCATTTCTTCTAAACGAGTATATATTCTATTTTGGAAAGATAAAAAATTGTCTCTTTCTTCCATTCCGTGGTTTTGAATACTTTTTACTAACACATAAAACCCTTCTGGAATTGCATCAATAAAGTTGCTAATATTGTTTAAATCTTCTTGTGTTTTGGTTTCGAAATCGAAAGCAGGTGTATCGGCCGAACGGCAATGTATATTTTTGTATTGAGCCTTAGATTTTCTATCGCAACAAACACTTGATGATACTCCTGTAGAATTTACAAAACACTCCGGATCCTCTAAATCAGCAATATTTACTGCACTAACAAAACTTAGCCGTGGCCTAAAGGTAACTGGGTCTAATATAACAAATTGAATTCCTCCATCAAACAATCCGTTGCACGATCCTTCGCCAAGACACGACCAAGTAACATCTCGCACATTATTAATGTCTACATATACATCGGCCCAACCATAAGCAGGGTCAAGGCCTCCTTCGCCGCCTAAATAACCTGCAGATGCCTTTATGCTGTTAACATTGCCAGAATATTCAAAACTACGTTGAAGGCTGTCAATGCTCATATCATCTGATTTGGTGCCGCTTAAATATTGGTAATAATGACTTTGGTTCCAACCTTCTTTTAAATCTTTATTATAAATAAATGAACTGGTTCTAAATTCGGCTACGTTTTGTGTGGTAGTACCAATGCGCCAATAATAAACCACACCGTTTAAGTTTACATTGGCAAAATTAACAGGCGGAGCCCACTGCAACACGCCACCTGATGAGGTTATCGTATCCGTTTCTAAAAGAGTACTATTAAATAAAGTGGTAGTATCTATTTGAAAAACAAATTGATTTGAAGCCGCAAAAGGGTCTCCTGTTGTAGCTTTTAAGGTTACCTCTGGTTGATTTACAATTCCATAATTACAAGGCGCAACTGGTATAATATTATCAGAGGTGATAAATAGCTCTGTAGTGGCACTATTGTTTATTTCACATAGTTCACTTATTTCATTGTCGCAATCTAAATAAACTGTTATTTCATTAGTACCAAAACCTGTAATTGGGTCTGTATAAATATTTAAAGAATAAATATTTTCGTAGTTTGATAGTTTTATAGGTTTTTTTATGATGCTTTTTACTATTCCATCTGGGTATTTTCGATCAATACACACCGTAACTAATTCATCACTTTTAAAAGTACCTAAATTAGATATATTTATGTTAAGCTTAAAGGAATCTAATCTGGTAGAAATAACGGATGGCTCAAACGAAATATCATTATCTGCTATTTCAAATTCGGGTTTCGGGGTATAATTAAGTATTACTGCCGGGTCACCTTGCAACACCATTTCTTCTGCAGTAATGGTAATACCTTTACCACCTTCTACATAAGTATTGTTAATGGTGTTTACCATATGAGAGCCTATCGATTTATTATAATTTTTGTATGAAATTTGCTCGTAAATACTATTAGTGTAAATATCTAAAAAAGCAGGAAAACCAAATTGAACTGCCGCTAAATAGCCTATTGCGCCCGCATCTGCTTCTAAAACCCAATCTTCTGACATTGATATCCGCTCCTCATCTGCAAAAGACTTATGGATATCACCTACAAAACAAGAATTGGCAATTATAAAAGGATATTTACCTTTGTTATAGTAATCTTTAGCAAGGCCCATATCTACCTCCCAAACTAAATTACTCGAATGACCAAAGAAGCATATTAAACCTAAGCCAACATCATTTATCAACTCTTCCATTCTTTCTTTAGGTGGTTTCTCAATAGGGGTATCGTTTTCTTTAAATAAATTATATGCGGTTGCACCGTACAAACTATCTCCAATTATTTTTGCATAGTTGTTTAGGTAAACGGCAAACTCATCTTGTTGGGCTTTATTATTGCCTCCTGCAATGTGTAATACGTGTTTTTTCCAATCTAAGCTATTAACATCGCAAGTATTAAAATCTACACCTTCGTATTCTTTTACTTTATTTAAATATGCAGCAATTTGCGCTGAAGAGGAGGCACTTAAACGGCCAACAGCTACTTTAGGTAAATGATCTCCTTTTAAAATACCAAACTGCATATCAGATGGGGTGTCGCCATAAGTTGGTACTAAATTTTTAGTCCAGTTAACTGGATTTAGCCTGCATTTAGAATTTTTTATTGACTTACCAATTAAAAACAAATTTTTGACCTCTAATGTCCAAGTAGTGGCTGCGTAGCTTACAAAATTTTTAATCGCTAATGGATGTTTTCGAATACCGTGTGCAAATTGATCGTATAACAACTCAACATCTACTGCTATAGTTTTATGATTTCCACCTCCTATAGATGCCCGATAGTCGGCATAATCTTGCACATTTCCGCTTTCAATAAATTCATCTTTCGAAATGATAATATAGTTAGCTTCGTTTTCTGGCTTACTAAAATCAATAAATCTTCTTTTTTCTAAAGTTGTAATTTCATTAATATTATCACTTGTATTTTGGTAGATAAAAATGTTTCGGTTAAGGTTGTTGGCAGCAGGTAAATTATAACTTATTGTATTGTTGTTTACGATGCTTTCCATTCTAATGCCGTTAGCCAAATCTAACAATATTGGTGGCTGTCCGCCAGTTTCAAAGTTTTGTATTTCAATTAAATCATTTATTGCGCCACTGGCGTCAACATTCATTTTAAATTGATTAAACCCAGCTAAATCAAAATTACGAGGGTAAGTAATATATACGTAAGAAAGAGTATTTCTATCTACTCTGGAAGCAAAACCTAAAGCGGTAAAATTTACTGTAGTGGCTGGCGCATTTATATAGCTTAAATCTAAATTTTTAATACTTTTTAGCACGCCATAACCTTCGTATTTTGTTAATTCTATTTCCCTATCACTAACCGTAACCTTAACTGTATGGTCATCTTGAATTGTAAAATCGTCGGAACCACCAACTAGTTTATATTCAATAGAAGCATTTGGGCCACTCGCATATAAATTAGGTGTCGGTATCTCCACATTAAGCGTATTAGGAGCTACCGATGCATTAACAGCAAAGGTGAGACCTACAAAACCTTCACCAGGTTCGTAATCAGAATAATTGATACTTGCTCCACTAAAACGCCCTCCTAAACCTAGTGCAAACTGGTTTCTTCCTTCATAAATAGCTTTATGCATAAAATAATTTTTAGCAGGTGGGGCTTCTAACAAACTATTTGGTGTTTGTTTTAGGCGTAAGTTCTGTTGGCTGGCATCAATTGCTAAAAAATAAGTTGCGGTATCGGTAAACAAACTCATATTGGTATGCAATTGATCTTCTGGATCTTTAAATAATTGTGTATCAAAGTTACCATCTAATTCTTTTGCATAAAATTCTATATAATCATCGTTTTCGAAGGTTGTATTTTTTGAAACGTAGATAGGAATTTCTTTACCATCTGTATACATTTTATAGGCAGCACCATTGGTTAATATTCCATTCGCCTCCAATGTGCTTTTGGATATACGATAAACACCTTCTTTTACAATTTTTATTTTATGGTAATCTCTTTCATAATCAAACCAACTATTTGAAAAATCGTTTTGAGCAAAAGCATTTTGAAAAACGATCGCTATGAAAAACGTGATAGTTAAAGTAAAAAACTGTTTCATATTAAATGATTGTGATGGTATTTAAATTCTGCCTCTGTTAAAATTGATATCAAACATTAAACTAAATATATGACTATATATACCTGATTCGCTAAATTGACCAAAGCGAGTTAAGGCATAGTCAATATGCAAATCTTGTATTTTTAGCCCTAAGCCCAAATTTGGTTGAATAAAGATAGTTGATTCTCCTGATATATTTGCTCCTTTCTGGTAGTTGTTCAATCCTCCTCTTACATACACCATATTTGCTATATTTAGTTCTATACCCAATTGCGGATCTATACTAACTGGGCCACTAATTAAAACGTTTCTTCGTCCATCGGTTGTAATAACGCCGTCAAACTCGGCAGTTAAACTAATTTTTTCTGTAAAAGGTATGTTATAAGCAAAGCCTAAAATAACGCTTGGGTATACTATTTCGGTGCTTTTTACAGGAATTACGTTGCCTGTTGAGGCTAATACTTGCTTTTCTTCATCCGTAAAGTTAAAATTCCAGGCTAAAATTGTGGTAGATATGTCTTTTAACATTATGCCTAAAGATAAATTGTCTAATTTATATTGAGCTCCAGCATCTAAGCCAAAACCAAAAGCTGTTGTAAAGGTGCCTGCCTTTCGGTAATATAATTTTGCATTTACACCGCCATTTAAGTTTTTAATATTAAAAATGCCTTTTTGAGCAAATGAACCGATAAAGCCATAATCTGCACTTGAAAAGAAGGTAACCCTTTCTGGGTAAAATATACCGGAGCCGTCAACCGCAAATAAAGTGTTAGGAATGCCGTCTACCGCATTTCTCATTATTGAAAAGCCGACTACACTTTTTTTATTGTTTAACCGAAACGCACTTGATAGGTAATCAAATTTAGAAATGCTGGCAAATAGTTCTGCGTGCATAAATGCAGGCTGAATTTTGGCTTCAATACTGGCCAAACCCGCTGGGTTCCAATAACCTGCTGTGGTGTTATTAACTGTAGCGGTAACTGCATTACCCATTGCATAAGCTCTGGCCCCAATACCAACATTTAGTTGATTATTGGCTAAATTTTGGGCCGTTACATTGTTAATTATAAAACTTACTAGCAGTAAGTTAAGTAGTTTAAAAAGAATTTTCATATCGGCTTTAAAAAATTAGCAGTAATTATTTGACTGCAAATTTATTAATATAAGTACATATTTTAGAACAAACGGTACGTTTAATACTAAAATTGTATTTGGTTTAAAAAAAGATCTTTTTTTAAGATTATGCTGTATGGCAAAACGTCACGATTTTTGTTGGTTAAATTGCCTTTTTAACTTAAATAAGTGCTTGGCAAAAAAAAAGATCTTATCGAAGTAAGATCTTTTTTCAAAATGAGAGGTTTGGGTTTTATTCAATCAATCCCAGCTTAAGTCTTGATCTTTTTTGTCTTGTGTAACATTGATATCTTCATTTTCGCTGGTGGTGTCTTCTGTTTCAAATTCTTCGTTATCTTTTATTTTGGTTTCATCGTTACCTTCAGTTTTAAATTCATCATTACTTTCGGTTTCGTATTCTTCTCTAATGGCGTTACCATCTTCATCGTACTCAATTGTTTGTACAGGCCTGGTAAATTCATCGTAATCATAATTAGGCATTAATTCCTTTATATGACCTACTACATCTTCTATAGCATTTATAAACTTGTGAAAGTCTTCTTTGTAAACGTGTACTTTATGTCTTTCATAACTTTCAGAATCAAATTTTTTCTTACTTTCTGTAATTGTTAAAAAAAACTCTTCATTCTTAGTAGATCTTACATCAAAAAAGTAAGTTCTTCTTCTTCCGGCTCTAATAACTTTTGAGTAAACCCCGGTTGGTTTTTTATAATCTTTCTCCTCCATAACTTATTTATGTTTAGTTCAAAATGTTCATCAACTAATATGTGTAGCACTACTATTTAACTTACCGCATATTGCTGCTCTTTAAATAGCTCTGCATAAACAAAATTATTATTCATTAGCGTCTTATGTTGGCCTCTAGCAACTACCGTGCCATTTTCTATCATTACTATTTTATCAAACTCATCTAATGCAAATGCTCTGTGTGTTACAAATATTACCGTTTTGTTTTTCCAGTTGGTTTTAAGGTTATTAAATATCGTTTTTTCGGTATTTGCATCTACCGCTGAAAGGCTATCATCTAAAATTAAAATATTTGCTTTTTTAAGCAAGGCTCTAGCAATTGAAATACGTTGCTTTTGTCCACCAGAAAGGGTAACTCCCCTTTCACCAACCATTGTTGTATACTTATATTTAAAATTTTCTACTTCTGAATGTACGCTTGCTGCTTTGGCTGATGACTCAACTTGCTGAAAATCAATTTCTTTTACACCAAAATTTATATTATTCATTATGGTGTCAGAAAAGAGGAAAACATCTTGAGGTACAAATGCTATACTTGTTCTTAGGCTTTCCAATTCAATATCTTTTATAGGTTTGTCATCAATTTTTAGTTCACCTTCATCTATGTCATACATTCTCAACAACAGATCAATTAAGGTGGTTTTTCCACAACCTGTTCTACCAACTAAGGCTATTTTTTCACCGGCTTTTATTTCTAAATTTAAATTATTTATTGCTTTAATACCAGAATCTTGATATTTAAAGTGTACATTTTTGAATACAATATGTCCATTTAATTGTACATTTTTATGGTTGTTACTTTCTATTAAAGGTTGGGTTTGTAAAAACTCATTTATACGTTTTTGAGAGGCTGCAGCTTGTTGAATTAGTGATGCCACCCACCCTACAGAAGCAACTGGCCACGTTAACATATTTACATAAATAACAAACTCTGCAATGTTGCCAGCCGTAATGTTGCCTTTTGCTACCTCAATACCGCCAATATAAATGGTAAGTATGGTGCTTAGGCCTATCAAAAGTATCATTAATGGAAAAAAAAATGCCTGTATGCGGGCAAGCCTTAAACTTTGTACTTTATATTCTTCACTTTCTTTTGTAAAGTATTTTGATACTGGCCATTCTTGAACATAAGTTTTAACTACTCTTATGCCGTTATAATTTTCTTGGGCAATATTGGTTAGTTTTGATAATTGGGCTTGTATTGTTTGACTGCGTTTGTTTATAATTTTGTTAATGTAAAATATGGAAAAAGATAGAACTGGCAATGGTAATAACACATAAAATGTTAATTTAGGGTTTACAGAAAGCATAGTGCTAACAACTATTATAAATAATACCGAAGTGTTAATAGTGTATAAAACCGCAGGGCCAAGATACATTCTTACTTTTGAAACATCTTCTGTTGCACGAGACATTAAATCGCCCGTGTTATTTCTTTTAAAAAAAGAAATATCTAATTTTTGATAGTGTTCATATATTTCATTTTTAAGATCGAACTCTATATGCCGAGACATTACCACTATTGTTTGGCGCATTAAAAACATAAATAGCCCTTTTATAAGTGCCATAGCTAATATTAACAACCCAAATATTAATAAACTTTTACTTATTGAGGCTAAATGGCTGTTTTGTAAAGCGGCATCGGATATTTGCTTATACTTGGCTAAGCTGTCTTTTACCAAATCGAATGCATAGCGTACAATACGTGGTGGTATTACTCCAAAAATGTTTGAGGTAATAATAAATATGAAGCCTCCAATTAAATGAAACTTATATTTTAAAAAATATTTATTGAGATATTTTAAATACTTCACAAAAAAAAATACTATTGTAGCAACATTTGGTTTGTTTACTGTGGTAAAGATTATACTTTTGCAAAGAAAGCATTTATCAAACAAAATTAGGTATAAATCTTTTTAACAAAAAAATAAAACAGTTCTTTAAAATAGTGGGCACTACAAAAATATGTTAAACAGGCGAACATTACGAATTAAAGTATTACAAACCATTTATGGTTATGAGTTACAGCAAGATCAAACTATACAAAAATCAAAATCTTTATTAAGTTTATTAATTACAAATTATTACAAGGCTTATTTGTTAAGTCTTCAGTTTATTGTAAAAACAGCATTGTATAATCAAACTTACCGCGAAAGAATGGCTGAAAAGCACATCAAATCAAAAGTAAGTGAAAACTACCCAATTACCTTAGCAAATAATCCAATTATACAAGCCATTGAAAATGACAAAAATTACCAAACAGCAATTGAAGATACTAAGCTGCAACACCAAATTAAAGCGGAGGATTTAAAAATATTATATGGCAACTTGTCAAAAAAAGAGCAGTATAAAAATTATTTTAATGATAATGAGCTTACCTTTGAAAAACATCAAAAAATATTAATTTACATATTTAACAAAATACTTTTAAAAAGTGATCTATTTAAAGTTCATTTTGAAGATCAGTTTATTAATTGGTACGATATTAGAGAACTGGTTTACAGATCGATTAACGACAAAATACGTGCTTGTACTACGGCAAACCTCGGTTTCTCCACTTTTTATCAGCCTTTGGGCAACGAGCGAAAGTTTTTTGCAGAATCGCTATTGATTAAAACTATAAACGCCAAAAAAAATAACTTTAACCTTATTGAACCGTTTTTAAAAAATTGGGATATTGAGCGAGTTACCACAATAGATATTATTATTTTAAGAATGGCAATAATAGAATTTTGTGAATTTGGCGAGATACCAGTAAAGGTTACCATTAACGAATACATTGAGTTATCAAAAATTTACAGCACACCAAAAAGTAAAGAATTTATTAACGGTATTTTAGATAAATTGATGAGAAATTTAAAAGAAAGTGGAAAAATTAAGAAAACAGGTAGAGGTTTGTTAAATTTATAGCAAATTTTAATAATCATTAAGTAAAATAAAGGTATCGGTAAATTTAATTTCCGTTCTAAAGCATAGGATGAACATAAAAATGAGAAAGTATTTTCTGTTAGCAATAGTAACTGGTTTTGTATTTGTTGGATGCCAGCAGGTAGAAGATACAAATTCAACTTCAAATATAAAACAGCCCGATAAGGTAACTTTAACAAAAAAGGAAAATGAGGTTGTAGCTGAGCAAAAAATAGTGATTAAACCATCTGTTTCTGCTAATATTGATACTACTGCTACCATCAAAATTGAAAAGCAAATTGATAAAAAACAAGTATTAAAACCTGCACCAAAACCTATTAAAGAAAAAATAGTTAAAAAAAAGAAGACTGAAGTAAAAAAACCTGAAAAGAAACTTTCAACAGATCTAATAAAAAACACCAAAACAGCAGCGAAAAAAAAGAAGCCTAAAGGGCCTCTGCCAAAATTAGAATTTGAGTATAAAAGCTTTCAATTTGGCACGGTAGACGAAGGTGATACTGTTACACACAAGTTTAAATTTAAAAATATAGGAGATGCCCCCGCCATAATTTCAGATGCTTCTTCAAGTTGCGGCTGTACCGTGCCAAGCTATCCTACAAAACCAATAAAACCTGGCGAAAGTGGAGTAATTGAGGTGATTTTTAATACCAAAGGCAAACTGCTTGAACAAAAAAAGAGTATTACCTTAACTGCCAATACCGAACCTAAATACAATACACTTTATTTAGAGGGTTTGGTTTATAGAAGACCTGTTAAAGAACAAGAAAAAGAGGATGAAGAAAAGAAAGGAAAATCATCAAAAAATAAAAAAAATGCTAAAAAAGATACCCTTAACTTAAAACAAGAAAGCACCAACACTAAAGACACTTTTTTAAAACAAAATAATAAAGAGCAGTTGATAAGTGATTCGTTGAAAAATAAACTAACAGAAGATTTTAAAAAACCAATAAAGAAAAAACCGTAATGTTATATATTTTAGGATACATTTTTTTATTAGCACCAACAGAAGGAGGCAGTCCTTTAGTAAGTTTTGCATTTATGGCTGCAGTTTTTGCCATAATGTATTTTTTTATGATAAGGCCACAACAGAAAAAAATGAAAGACCAAAAGAACTTTTTAGAAGAATTAGTAAAAGGAGACAAAGTGGTTACTAATGGTGGTATACATGGCAAAATTGCTAAAGTTGAAGACAATACCCTATTATTAGAATTAGATAGTGCTACTAAAATAAGAGTTGAGAAATCATTTATTTCAGTTGATTTTTCGAAAATGCTTACAAACAAAAAACCTTAATACAAACTGTTTCCCAATTTTGACAAAAAAGCATTTGCGATATGCCTACTATTTGCAGCAGGCATTTGGCTTTTTAATGTGTTAGATAATGACATTAAAACAGATATAAACGTACCCGTAAACTATATAAACTTACCTCAAAAAAAAATTGCAACAAACGAGTTACCACAGTTTTTAAAAACTACTTTTGTAGGGCAAGGTTGGTTTTTACTTAGAAACAGATTAAACCTTGGTCAAAGCACAATACAAATTGACCTATCGAACGATTTGTTTGAAGATCAAGTAAAAGAGCGTAGCTTACTTGATATAATTAATAAACAAAGCCCACTTAATATTGAAGCCATAACCTGTTATCCTAAAGAGATTTTATTTCAATTTGAAGAAAGCATTGATAAAAAAATACCTTTAGTAGTGCCTAAATCACTAAGTTTTTTACCAGGTTATGATATTAAAGAAGATATAAAAATTACGCCCGATTCCATTATTGCTTCTGGCCCAGTATCTATTATTGATAACTTAAAAAGTTGGCAAACCGACACTATTAGACATGTTGATTTAAGCAAATCAATAAAAAGTGAAATTGGTATAAAAGATGCTTTATCAAATATTGTTTTTAGCAATTATTTTATTAATTATGATATAGATGTAGCCCAATATACCGAAAAAAAATTAACCATAGAAGTAAAGTTAATTAATAAAAAAGACGTTAGTTTATTAATTGTACCAAAACGAGTGGAATTAAAATGTTTGGTACCAATTAATGAATATGATAAAATTACTGCAAACGATTTTAGCATAGTTGCAGACTATAAAAAAGATAGAGTAAAAGGCTACATTAACTTAAAGCTCAATAAAAAAGCAAAATTTGCTAAAAAAATAAACTACTTTCCTAAAAGTGTAGAATACATTAAGTTAGAAAAATAATGTTAAAAGTTGGGATAACAGGCGGCATTGGGGCTGGTAAATCAATAATAAGTAAACTATTTCAGTTATATAACATAAAGGTTTACAACGCCGATTATTTTGCAAAATACCTTATGCAAAATGATTTGGAACTAATAAAAAGAATAAAGGCCGTTTTTGGAGTGAATGTTTATACTGACAGAAAGCTAAATCGAAAAAAATTAGCGGAAATTGTTTTTGGTGATATTACTAAACTTCAGCAACTAAACAGTTTGGTACACCCTGCGGTAGCTAAACATTCTATAATTTGGATGAAACAACAAAGCGGTCCGTATGTTTTAAAAGAAGCTGCTTTACTTTTTGAAACTAGTAGCCATAAGAGCTTAGATTGTACTATTTTGGTTTCTGCACCAGAAAAAATTAGAATTGCCAGAGTAATGAAAAGAGATAATACAGATGCCGAAAGTGTAAAACTAAGGATAGGTAAGCAACTAAAAGATAATGAAAAAATGGCTTTCGCTGATTTTGTAATCATAAATGATGGTATCTTACCAATTATTCCTCAAGTAATTAAAATACATCAAAAATTATTAAAAAAATCAATAGCAAAAGTGTAGTTCGTTTGTTGTTAATATAATAGCAACAGGCTTTATGAGCTAAATCATTTCAAATTTTGATTAATAAAAATTAATAATTTAAGATTCTCTTCAGTAAATCACAAATATTAATTTTTGTTAACAAGCAGAGATTTGCGCAACTTATATACCAGCAGAAGGTACTAAGTAAGGTACCTAAGGCTACAGAAATGAAAGTAAAATTATTTATATTAAGCATCTTACTATTAGCCAACTATTATTTAGCATTTGCTCAATGTAATCGTGCAAATGTTATTAATGATTACCTCATTAATTATAAAGCTAACGATTTTACAGTTAATGAATTGAATTGGACAGGAAATATTAATAATTGTTTTGTAGGTAATTACAATAATAGCGTAAATACAAAAATGCTTAAGCGTATTAATTTTTTAAGAAGAATTTGCGCCCTAAATGATAATGTCGTTTTTTTAGAATCGTTAAATGCCCAATGTAGAGAAGCAAATTTAATGTTTGAAAAAAATGGTACTATAAGCCATTGTTTAGGATCTAATAATGCGCCTTGTAATACATGGCAATGCTCTTCTTCTGATGCTATTTTTGCTGCACAACGGTCCAATATATCTTTTGCCGATTGGGATTATCACGACCCTATTGACCTGTATATTTTAGAAGAAGGAACTTTTAATGATGGAGTTCCCCATTTAAAATGGTTACTATATTCTAAGGCAAAAACTTTTGGTAATGCAGTTAGTCCTTCAATTAACACAATGTACATTTATAACAATTTTGGCAATGCTTCAATGAATGAAAAGCCGTATATCGCATTTCCGCCAGCAGGTTTTGTGCCAGCACCTATTGTAAAAAATAAATGGTTTTTCGCAATTCCAAACGCTAGTTTTAGTAATGCTACTGTAAATATAAAAGATGAAAATGGCAATAATGTAGCGTTAACAATTGCAACACGCAATGAAACTTTTGGAGATAGAGCAATTACTTGGATTGTAAATAATATAGATACTGATAACCTGTATGATGTAAAATATACAGTAACTGTAAGTAACATAACTAATGCGCCATTTAGTTCTTACACTTATTCCGTTATTGTAGCTCAGCCAATACACCCGCCACCTTGTGCGCCAAATTTAGTTTGGAGTGATGTTGATTGCGCTTGTTTAAATGAAGTAGACTGTACTGAAAATTTAAGTATTAATAATACAAATATAACCACAGCTACCTACCAAGCAGCCAACCAGCTTACGGTGCAAAACTCCACAGTTTTACCTAATCAAAATGTAAAATTTTTAGCTACAAATAGAGTTACAATAAATAGTCAATTTAGCATAAATGCTGGTTCATCTTTAAAAATTGATATACAAAGTTGCCCTTAATTAATTTGCGCTGCGGTTTTAATCTCTTTTACTGGTTAATCTCCACTATAAACTAACTTTTCTTTTTTTATTAGGTTGTAAGCTATGTTTACTTCACTATCTATAGCTTGTATTACCGAGTAATATCCTTCATTTTTCCAAAGTTGCTTAGCAAAAAATGCTTTTATTTTAGTAGCAAACAATTGCTTGTTTTTGTCAACTGTACTTTGTGTAACAGCTTTCTTATCTTTTTTATTTAAAAAAATCATAAACTGCTTATACACATTGCTCGAAACCGAATAGTTTTTAACAAACTCCGTTAATGTTTTAAAGTTGCTAAATTCATTTTGGTGTTTACCATAATAATCATAAGCAAAAGAAGCTATTTGCGAATTTGCAAAAATAGTTTCTGGGTTATTTTCGAGTGTATCAATTGGTGTAAAAACATCTGGCGTAATACCTCCACCGCCATAAACAGTTCTACCTAATGCAGTTTTAAAAGCTTGTTTATCATCTGCTTTAATACTGTCTTCTACCATCAACTCGCCCGATTTATATCTTTCATTTAATTCCATTGCATAGGCTTTGTTATCGCCAATGTTATAAGGTTTTTGTATCGATCGACCAGCAGGTGTAAAATATTCTGCAACGGTTAATCGCAATGCACCACCATTTTTTAAACGGTATTGTTCTTGTACCAAACCTTTACCAAAAGATCGTCGACCAACAATAGTTCCTCTATCCCAATCTTGTATAGCACCAGCTAAAATTTCACTTGCAGAGGCAGAACCTTCATCAATTAAAACTACTAAACGTCCATTTTCGAAAATACCATTTCTAATGGCCTTGTATTCACTGCGCTTATGGTTTCGTCCTTCTGTATAAACTATTAAACGTTTATCGCCCAGTAGCTCGTCAATTATGTTGGTGGCAGCTACCAAGTAACCGCCAGGGTTTTGCCTCAAATCTATAATTAAATCTTCTAAGCCATTACCTTTTAGTTCAATTAATTTGTCGGCAAACTCGTTATAAGTGGTTTCGCTAAACTTACTTATTTTTATGTAACCGACCGCTTCATCAATCATATAACCTACATCAACACTATTCAATGGTATCTTGTCTCTTTTTATGTCGAAGCTAAGCAAATCATACATACCAAAGCGTTTTATACCAACATTAACCATAGAACCTTTTTTGCCTCTAAGTTTGTCAATAACATCTTTATTTTTTATGCCGTTACCAGCAACGGTATCATTTTCAATAGTAATAATTTTGTCGCCCGATTGTATGCCTAATGCTTCTGAAGGGCCGCCCGATATTGGGGTAATTACCGAAATGGTATCGTTTAAAATATAAAACTCTACGCCTATACCTTCAAATTTACCTTGTAGTGAGGCAGTAGTTGTTTCCATATCTTCTGGTGGTATGTATACCGAATGTGGATCTAAATTGTTTAATATTTCTGCTATAGCATCATTTACTAAAGCTTTGGTGTCAATAGTATCTACATACTTTTGTTCTACAAAACTAATAATGTCACTAATTTGACTTAGGCTGCCGGTGTTGTTTGCGGCTGTCATAAATATTGGTTTTTTGTTTAGGCTTGAATAAACTTTAAAGCCTACTAACATACCTAAAACCATTACCAATGCGTAAATTAACGGTTGATAAACTATTAATTTCTTTTGTTGTTGATCATTACTCATACCACTTAATAATACCCCAAATTTAGTGGTTTATTGTTTAAGAAAGCATCCTAACACAGGTTTAAAGTTTTTTAACCTGTATTAATAATTTTGAACTATACCATATTGGCTAAAATTGTTGGTAAAAGGTGACCACGGCAAGCTAAAGTTTCCATTATAGCCCCGACAGCAACGGATATCCTTTTTGTGCTTTTGTTGAGTATATTTGATTGGTTAATATTGGTTGAAGCACAAAAAGATAGGAGAGAATGGCGGGACTGCTGTTTATGCGAGATATTCTTTTCGCTTCTAAAGTATCATTTAATTATGGATAGCTTGACCAAACAAATGAAAATTTAGGTGTAAAAATGGTGCTTTTGCGGTACTTAATCATTTAAATAAATTGGTGTTTGATAAATTTAAGTAATTTTGGGTATGTTTTTATGGATTGATTTTGTTGGTTTTATTGTTGAGCTTTTGCCTGCCGCTGTTTCGGTAATGCTTTTAATTGGTGTTTATTCGGGTACTCGATGGTTGTTTACGCGGCAATCGAGATATAGCAAAAAGGGGTTGAGTATTGCACAACAAATTATACTTTTTTTGATTGTATTAACTGGCCTAATAATGGTTATTTTAGTTTGGCCAATGGAAGGAGAGGAAAAACGTGGTCAAATTATTGGTTTAATTGGTATTGTTTTGTCGGCTGCGTTTGCTTTAAGTGCTACCACTTTTTTAGGTAATATTTTGGCTGGTATTATGAACCGTTCTATAAAACATTTGCAAGTTGGCGATTTTGTTAGCGTTGGCGATATTTTTGGTAGAGTAACTGATTTAGGTTTATTTCATACCGAAATACAAAATGATAACCGCGATTTAACTACCCTGCCCAATATATATCTTGCTTCTAATCCGGTACGTGTGATTCGTAATTCGGGTACAATTATATGTACTAGTGTTTCTTTAGGTTACGATGTGGGCCGTAAAAAAATTGAAAGCTGTTTGTTTGATGCGGCTAAAAATGCTGGCTTAACAGATCCTTTTATGTACATAACTAGCTTGGGCGATTATTCGATAGTTTATCAAATAAATGGTTTGTTGTCAGATACTGAAAAGAATATTTCTGCTGTAAGCCGCCTTAATGCCATGGTGTTAGATGCCTTACACGAGGCTAAAATTGAAATTGTTTCGCCCACATTTATGAACCAACGGCAGGTTGGCGAAATGGTGTTTATACCTCGTAAAGAAAATCAACAAGATTTTATTATGGAGGCTGCACCAGAAGCCATAATTTTTGATAAAGCTACGCAGGCCAAAACACTAGAAGAAAAGCAAGTACGGGTAGCTGAATTAACAGAAAAAATTAGCGAAATGAAAGCAAATCTGAAACAAATTGAGAACCCAGAGGAAAAAGCGGAAGCGGAAACACGCATAAAAAAGTGGGAGGAAATGGCAGGTCGTACTAATGAAAAAATAAAAGCGCAAAAGGCGGAGTTGAAAGAGAAGGATTAATTAATATGTTTTTACTTTGTACTCACCAGTCAATATTTTTTTTGCTCGGCTGCAAAATGCAATAGTATTTTTTTCTAATTGATCTTGTAATACAGAATGAAATTCGTGTTCTAAATCGGGATAGATTTTACAGAGTTTAAACAGCAAATCAATACAATTTGCTTTTACGGCAACATCAATATCAACTCTGCTTAAAAAATTAAAACAACTTTCGGCGAGGTGGCCTTGTAGGTCTTCATCGGTTGTCATTGGATTTTGGTTTAACATTCTGCTTATGTGCCTGCGTATAGCATTGCTATTTGTTTTGGCAAAAAAATCAATTAAATGTGGTATTAAATGATGAACGCTGCCTTTATATTTTTCGCTACAATTATCAATGGCATAAGCTGCCCTGCGGTTTAGCGGTTCTTCTTCGGTTTTTATTATTTGCCAGCAATAGGTTAATAGCGCAGGGTTTTCGTGTATCCATTGCGCTAGCATTAAACTATTTTTTTTACCTAGTTTAAAGGTTTTAAGGTTATCTAATAAATCTGTTTTGGTTTTGATGGTTCAAAGTTATAAAAAATATCATTCTTTCATTTTCTTTTCTATCTCTTTATAAAAAGGCATCATTTTACTAACCATTTGATGCAATATATTAAACTATATTTTTTTGTAACGGTTAATACGGCTGGCCGCAGTTGGAAAAATAGCCCCGACAGGAGCGGTTATAACATTTTAATGTGTTTAGCTTTTGAAGCGTTGGCAAAATGTTATTTGAGCGGATGGCGGGACCTAAATTTTTGCGAGGGATAACTATTTCGCTTCTAAAAATTTTCTTACACTTTACTTGTTTTATGTTTAATGGAAAAAATTATTTATTGAAGAATGTGTAGGAGCCTAATTGCCGCACCCACTATTGTCTGCTCTAAATTTTGAGCCGGAGGCAATGCTAAAACCTGTGAGTAGTTGAATGCGTTGATTTGCTGAGAAAGTTACTTCGGTTGCAGCGCCTGTTACTGGGCCTACGCCAATTATTTGGTTGCTTACTTTGTAGCTGGTGGTTAGGTTATTTAAACCGCCGATATATAAATCGGTTTCGCAGGGTGCAACACAAAATGTAATGCTATCGGAGCTTTCAAATTCTGCACCTTCGGCAACTACTTCGTTAAAACTATTTGTTAAACGGTAAAAACCATCGCCAACGCTGCAACACATGCCATCTCCAAAACTATCTTTTACTATTAAGGTATAACAGCCGCTTTTCAAGCAAATATCTTTTGAGGTGCTACTTAAACCGATAGTGCCATTGTATAGTGGGTGTGAATCAATTATATAGCCATTTTGGTCTTGTAATTCCCAACTGGTTTCAAATGGGAAATTATCAAACTGTAAAAAAAGGGACATCTCTACTGTGCAGTTATCATCAATAATACCAACGCAGCTGCAACCATCTGGTTGTATTTCATCGTGAATAGTGTTGGGGTTATTATCGTTGCAAGCTGCACCAGCTGGCGCAGGTACGGTTGCATCATTATCGTTACAATCGTTTGTAGCACAAATACCATCACCATCACCATCGGTACATATTTCTGGTGAAGTTATGCAAAATTGAGAGGTGAGGTAACTACCAGCATTTGAAGATTCGTTAACTAAAACAATACCTGAAGCATCTATTATTTTGTAATTACCATTGCCATTTTCGCAACAAATACCATCGTTGCCGGTATCATAAAAGGTAAGTTCATAACAATCTTGAGGTAAGCAAAATACTTCGCTTAAAGTAGTGTTGTTTAAGCTTTGGTTGTATGGGCCACTACTACTTTCAATTAACAAATTGCTGGTGTTATATAAATTCCAAGAGTTTTCTTGGGCAAAGCCATCGAATTGGATAGTAAAAGTGGTTTCGTTGCAAGCTTCGCTTACACAACCTGCACCGGGTGCCAATTTATTTAAGTAATGCCTGCCAGAGGCGTTTCTAAATAACTCAAAACAAACTTCTGCTGAATTGTTTTGATAGGTAGATTCATAAACACCATTAATATCGGGTTCTTCTTGAAAGTTAACTCTAATTCTTAATTTATAAACTCCTTCTGGTACATCAGTTACATCAATCCATTGGCAATCTAATTCGGAAGAATACACATCGGTACAATGTGCTGAAATACCTTGATTGGTACAGGTGTATTTTTTTTCAACACCTTGGTCGCAAAAAATATCGGCCAAACAGAAACCACTTTTAAAACCGGCTGGAATTTCATTATCTTGTTCATCTAATAAAACATATTCGGCATAGCCATCATAATGATAGTGCCAATGACAGGCATCCCAAGCCCAAGTATTGTTACTACCTGTTATTGGTTGCTGTGGCGGTGCACCAACGTAAAAATCAGCGTCACCAATGTTAGAAATTTGTGTTGTAAATTTTATTAATTGTCTATTACCAGTGCCTAATAAACAACCCTCTTCAATATAGCAATGGTCATTGTTAAATATAGAGTCTGTTTTTAAGGAATTTCTTAATGCATGTTCAACCACAATTAAATCTGGTTGTAATTGCAAAGCTAGTGCTTCATTTAATTGTAAAATAAAAAATATTAAAATAAGTGTTTTAGCTACTGTTTTCAGTAAATTAATTTTCATTTTTAAAACGTGTGTTTATATTAATTATAATAATTTGCAAAAAAATAATTTGCGTTTTAAAATGTGTAATAAGCTGAAAACTAAGATGCAAAAGTAATTTAAAAAACTTACAAATGCTTCATTATTAGTGTTTAATAAACCTACAAGCGCTTATATTTTGATTTGTGATTTGCGTTTTTAAAAATTTTCATTTAATATTGCAAGTATTAGATTTAAAAATAATTTAATGAAATTAAAACCATTTTATATTACGTGATATATTTTATAGGTCTCTTTCCAAAAAATTAAACATCAATAAATGTTTTAATTTTTTGTACATAAAAACACTATTACATCATATTAAAAAAACAGTTTCTTATGCTAAATTTTACAAAAATATTATTGATGCCCCTCCTTCTTTTCTATATTTTAAATGAGTAAAACAATGGTTGTAATTACACATTAATAAAGATATTTAATGTTGTGTAATTAAGAATACTTTATCTTAATATCATATTATAAAAAACAACTATTATGCTAAAGCTTACAAAAAAATATTGATGCCCTTCCCTCTTTTCTATACATCAGATTTAATGGCACAATCATTTGGCGAAATGTCTGGAGCTTCTGTATATCAGTAAATGATACTTTTTGAATGATGAAGTTAGGCAATGATTCATTAAAGAAAGATCGTTTTCAAATCTTAAAATAATTCAACAAAATCTTCACCCTTGCCTCAAACCTATTGTAATTCCTGTTACTATTCGTTAAAACATTCCAATTTTAAATTGCTGATGAACCTGCAAGATTTAATTATTTAACGCAGGTAACTATTAGTACCGCACAAGCAGGGAGAACATTTAAGGATATGAAGCCGTTGAAGATATGTTTAATAGTGCTATTAAGATTATTAGGGAGGAAGAGGAAGATGCCACAGGCATTTGTGGGTCAGTAACTTTATACATCGGCCAACAGCTAACCAGTAACCGAGAAGCCTTCGAAGGAACTTTAGGCGTCGTAAAAATTCAGAAATTCTAAATCCGCAAGGCGTTTTAAATAATGATTTATTTCACATAAAAGAAAAATGCTCAATGAGCTATAGGCCACTTAATTACTTTCATTTCAATATAAAATAAAAGTAGCCGTGGTTTTACAGACCATTATTAAAATTGGAGGATGTGATTCAGTATCAGCCGATGTTTATTTAAAGGAGCATATTAATTTAGGCTACAGTTCAATAAGTAATATATTTCAAATTGCTGGTTTATTGAGAGACTATACTATTGATATTTTAAATGCCGATGAAACCGTACACGAAAGTATTGAAACTACTGGTCATTTTCATAAGATAGATTTAACTGCATTACCGGCGGGCAAATAATTAATATCTATATAAAGCAATGAGCATGTTAATGTGGTTTATATTATATTAATTGAGCAACTTATTCTACTATAATAAGGCATCACATTATTGCTATACCTTGTCATTTACATTTTTTTCTTCATAAAAAAGAACATAACAACTTTACAACTACTCGTAATTTTTACATTTTTGTGTTAACATTGCATTTTAAAATTTTACGAGGTATGAAAACTTCTTTTCCGAAAGAAAAATTAAAAATATTATTATTAGAAAATATTCACCCAATAGCCAAAAAAAAGTTAGAAGAAGCTGGGTATTCTGATGTCGAAATTTTGAAAACTGCTTTACCAGAAAGCGAATTGATAGCAGCATTGCAAACTACTAAAATAGTGGGCATTCGTTCTAAAACTAAAATTACGCAAAACGTAATTGCACAATGCAAACATAATTTGCTGGCAGTTGGTTGCTTTTGTATTGGCACTAATCAGGTACAATTAAAAGAAGCAGCAAAAGCTGGTGTTGCGGTATTCAACTCCCCCTACTCCAACACCCGTTCGGTAGCCGAATTGGTGTTGGCCGAGTGTGTGATGTTGTTACGCCGTATACCCGAAAAAAATGCTGCCGCCCATAAAGGCGATTGGTTAAAAACTACAGAAGGCAGTTACGAATTGCGCGGTAAAACCTTAGGCATTGTTGGGTATGGGCATATTGGCTCGCAGGTATCAGTATTAGCAGAGGCTTTTGGTATGAAGGTATTGTATTACGATGTAGTACCAAAATTACCTTTAGGTAACGCCGTTAATGCCGAAAGTTTAGAAAAACTATTGAGCCAATCGGATATTGTAACCCTGCACGTACCAGAAGAAAATAGCACTAAAAACATGGTTGATGCAAAGTTTATCAGCCATATGAAAGAAAATGCAATTTTCTTAAATTTAAGCCGTGGCACCGTAGTTGACATTGATGCTTTGGCAAAAGCCTTGACAAACAAACATTTAGCAGGCGCAGCAGTAGATGTTTACCCACTTGAACCAAAAGGCAAAGGCGAAAAATTTAAAAGTACCTTACAGGGCTTAAGTAACGTAATATTAACGCCACACATAGGCGGTTCTACCAACGAAGCACAATATAATATCGGTATAGATGTAGCAACCAAAATCATAAATTATTTAGATAAAGGCAACACCGTAGGCAGCCATAGCATACCAGCATTAAACTTACCAATGCAAGATGGCACACACCGCATTTTGCACATACACAACAATATACCAGGTGTAATGAGTGCCATAAACAATGCCATATCGAGTACCAACACCAACATTTTAGGGCAATATTTAAAAACTAACGAATCAATTGGTTATGCAGTAATTGACATTGCCCAAATCGATTCTTCTAAAACCTTAGAGCAAATGAAAAAAATAGAAGGAACCATACGAACCAGAATTTTATTTTAAAATTTTAGCAATACGTACATAATAAATACCTGTTTAAACTTAATATTTAACCGCTACTCTGTATTTTATTTGAAGCGAAAAAATGAACTTCATAAATATTTTGGTCCCGCTTTCCGTTCCAAGTCCTCGCTACTCTTCGTTTCGCTGTGGGCTTTCCTCTGCAATCGGGGCTAGTATGCTAACATCGCTCCTTATAAGCAAAGTTTGCTTAAACAGTTTTATTAATATAGTAAAACCTACATACGTATTACCTTAAAAAATTTATTTAATATAAAAAACAATCTTAAAACATCAATTCACCTTAACCATCTTAAAGTAAAAAAGTATGTTTTAATTAATTTTTACACTTACCCGTTTATTACGGTTATGAGTTGGGTCCTGTGCAATAAGTGGTTCTATATGTCCAATCAAATCTACTTTTACACGGCCAACGGCCACCCCGCTATCTACTAAAACCTTTTTCAATATATCTGCCCTCACTTGGCCTTGTTGTTTTGCTTTCTGGTTTTCTTCTAAATTTTTAAAGTCCTTATTATGTGTACGAATGGTAATAGTTGCTTTAGGATTATCCAACAATATTTTTGAAATTTTTATAAAATTACTGTAAGCAGAAGGAGTTAACACTTTATCGTTGTTGGTAACCGTACCAAAATTAATAATTTCGGTGGTATTAGTTTGGGCAGCAACATCTACCCTACTTGCCGAACCTTTGTATTTAGATATTGTATTCGAATTATTTACAGGTTTTGCCGTATTAACCACTTTTGGTGCAACAGGTTTGGGCTTTGGTGTACTTGCTTTTGCAACATTATTAGTATTTGTAGTAATATTTATATTATTAGGTTTTTGCAGTGTATTAGCTTGTTGTTTAGGTGGTGGCGTTGTAACCACATTTTGCCCCTGTAAATTTTGCGTAGCCTCAACTGTTGTATTTGCCTTGTTTTGTAAAGCTAATGCGCTATTTCCACTAATACTATTTGGTGTTGTAGCTGGTTTATTATTTTTAGTGGCATTTGGTTTATTATTAGTTTTTGTATTTGGCTTATTGTTTAAAGTGCTTGTATTAATTGATTGGTTTGTACCTTTTATCCGACTTAAGGTCGGTTTAGCTTGGTTACCTTTGTTTAAATTGGCAACATTAGTTTTAGGTTTAACATTTTGTTGAGGGTTGTTTTTAGGATTAATTTTTGCTGAAGAAATACCTTTGTTAGCATACCTGCTCTGTTCTGGTGGATTGCCACACATCATAGTTAAAGAAAACAAGGCAAAAATTGGTAAAATAATTATTACCACCCAAGCGCAGCCCGGCAAACCGTTCTTCTTTTTACTTGATGATTTAGGCGTTTCATCATTAGTCGTTATATTATCACTCATGCGTTTATTATATTATTACAATTCTACAAAAGTAAAAAACTAATTGTTTTCTTTGCATAGTGTGGTATATGTTTCAAAATTTATGTCTTATAGTTGTCTTATTTTTAATACCAATAGCAGGTTTAGCTCAAAGTTTTACCGCTAATAATTTCGATCGTATTAATGGCATAACATTGTCTATGCATTCTTTTGATTATACTAATTATTCGTACAAAAATACCTTAAAAGAAATAAAAGCTACCGGTTCACCTTGGGTTTGTTTAAATTTTAAGTTATATCAAGACAGCATTAATGCTACAACAATTGAAATTCCGAGAGATGGAGATGACTTCTGGATGCGCTTAGACAGTACCATTATTGAGGCTAAAAATTTGGGCTTTAACATTGCTATATTACCAATTGTACTATTAAAAAAATCGAAACCAAAAGAATGGCGAGGCAAGCTAAGGCCTACCAATTTAGATGCTTGGTTTAATAGCTACGAAGAAATGTTGGGCAGCATAATAAATAACGTAAGTATTGATAAAGTTGATTTATTTTTCATAGGATCCGAATTTTCATCCTTACAAAATAAAGAAAAATATTGGCTTACTATTATCAACTCTATTCGCTTGCAATACAATGGCCTTTTAACCTACTCCACCAATTGGGATGCTTTAACTACAGTTTCATTTGCCAACTATTTGGATTTACTTGGTATTAATGGGTATTATTCATTGACCAATCAAAAAAATCCATCTTTAAAAAAACTGGTTAACGGATGGAAAAAAATAAAGCTTCGTATTGAAAACTATTTAAAACATTACCAAACGCCTTATTTTTTTTCAGAAATTGGTTATACCTCACAAGATGGCATTAATACCGATCCGTGGAATTATTACATTTCGGAAGAGGTTGATTTACAAGAGCAAAAACAATGTTTTGAAGCCTTTACTAAAGTTTGGAAAAATGAGCCAGCCTTAAAAGGTGTGTTTTTTTATGAGTGGTTTAACAATGGTGGAATTTGCGATTTAGGCTACAGCCCAAAAGATAAACCTGCTTTAAAAGTAATAAAAACTTGGTTTTAATATTTGCATCTTAAAACAACAAACCTTTCTGTTCTTTTAAGCGTTCTTCAATTTTTTTTATTGCCCTAAAAATATGTGTTTTAATAGTACCAATTGGTACATTTTTCTCTTTCGCAATTTCTACGTATGTTTTGCCTATCAAGTGTTTCGAACGAACCAAATTAGCAGAATTATCATCTAAATCATCAATTGCATTGTTTACAATTCCAACAACTTCATTTCTAATTACCTTTTCTAAAGGGTCTGGATTACTGTCTTTAATAGGTAATTCGTATTCCTCGCCTTCATCACCTTTCGAAAACTTGTTAATTGATTCCGTCTTCAGTTTCTTTTTGCGTATAAAATCTATTGCAGCATTTGTAGCAATACTGTATAGCCAAGTGCTAAAACAATACTTAAAATTATATTTATTAATATTAAGAAAAGCTCGGCAAATAGCCTCGCTAGTCAGTTCTTCTGCATCCAATTTATTTCTTGTCATTTTTAGAAGCAGATAATTAATCGGCTCTTTATACCTGCTCCATAAAACCTCATAAACAGATGAGTCATCATTATTAATTAAGTTTTTTATCAGCTCCTTGTCGGTTAACTTATCATTTCCAACTAAGGATTTCTTTTTGTTTGCGCAAGCCATATTGTATTATTAATAATTTATATACTTCATAAATTAAATTTTAGAAAATTCACATAGAATGATTTCCTATAATTTTTACGTAATTAAAAATAAATGGTTTTGGCAAGTATAACTACTTTCTTATGCCTCCAGCAATTGTCGTAAGTGGTTCGTTGTGTGGTTTACGGTTTTGTAGTATGGGCATAGAAACCGTTCTTATTTTAGGTAATATATATTTTGCAAATAGATTACATTCTGCTAAATTAGAGTAATCAGAAAATATTAATCCTCTAAACCCATTGCTATATAATCGTTGTTTTTTTTGGAGTATTTGGTCAAGGTTGCCGACTATTGCAGCTTCACAACCCCAGCGGGTGCCACCAATACCTGTACATAACATAAATGATCTTCTACAAAGCCACCATTATCCGAAATATTGCGAATTGTAGACCGCCTAACTACGCCCATTGATTTTACATCAAATGCTCTTTCTTTAATTTCTGTACTTTTTTCTTCATTTACCTTACTCATCAAATATTTTGTAGCTGCAATTGCATTGCGCTCTATTTCTCGCACTATTACATATATACGTAACCCAAAGTCAACCCTTCTCTTGTAAGCTGCTGCTTTTTGGCTTATGGTCAACATCAATTCACTTAGTTTTTGTTTAGTTTCGGGCCACAGTAAATACATATTGCAATGCTGGGCGCATAATTCTACATCCAACGGTGATTCACCTCTGTACCCAAAAAATTTGATGAAATAATATTGATTGTAAGCCTACCTTTTAAAATATGATATAGAGTGGCAATAGCTTTAGCCACCATTAGTAGATGTACCCCGCCACAGCGTATGACCTCAAAAAGATCTATCTGTTGGATTTATGGTGCAAAAGCAGCTGCAAAGGTAAATGTGAACAGTTGAAAACCTTTTTTTAGACACAGTAAAATGTACGTTACCAACACCTCTGCTTTACCATCCGTGTTTAGGTAAGAAATGCATCAGCTATCCAGTGCGCATTCATAAAAAAAATCTGGCTGGTGAATTAATAAAACATTAAAATAATTACAAACTAATTATTTTAATAATGTTTCAACTACTTGTATAATATGATCTTTAATGGCGTTATATGATTTTATTTATTGTGTTGGCCTATTATTAGATAATATTTTTATACCACACTTAGCGTTGATGAATAATTTATATCTTAGGCTACTATTATCCTTAAAAATTGTACCAAAATCATCTTCTGTTATGTAATGCCCATAATTATCAGCTTAATCAAAATCTCTAACTCCTATATCAACATATTGATCAACAAATCTTATAATTTGTTTAGTGTTAAAGTTGGCTCCCCAATTGCCTAAACACATTGTACCTACAACCATCGAAAAGGTTGCTACTATTCTTTTCTCCAAAAAAAAATTACTTTTTTACAACATACAGATAGTATTTTATTTTAAACAAATACTCATAAATATTCGAATTTTCTAATCTTAATCAACATACCTTTGCAAAGATGCAAAAGAATATAAAAACATTGAAACATAACCCGCCCTCAAAATATAATTTGTTGAGAAAACAATTTGCTGTTTTATTAGTGTCTAGTATGCTTGGTATTGCTAATATTTTGAAAAATGAAACCAAATTTATTATAGATTTCAAAGCATCACAAGCCATTATTAAAATAGAAGAAAAAAAACCAGCACCAGTTATTCATCCCATTTTATTATGGAAACCAAAGTTTTACATTAAAGAACTTTTTGATACGCTTAATAATAAATTTAAATTTAATTAAAATACATAATTAAAAAAGGCTTGATGGTTAACATCAAGCCTTTCTAATCTTATTAAGATATCTATCTCTAATCTTTTTTAATTAATGTGGGGCTAAACTTCAGCTTTTCATTATTAATAGTTTCATCAATTTTTGGTTTTAATTCTGGTATCGCTATTTTGACAGCTGGCATAATAGTGGTCATTTTCGTATTTAAAAACGTTTTATTATTTGCCTTTTTTATAGTAAACTGTAACGGTTTAGCATCCTTTGTTTTAGTAACTTTATTCTGTGCCATTAAAGAAATTGATAATAAAACTGTGCATATAATCATCAATAAATTTTTCATATCCTTAAATATTTACTTTTTAATATTATTCGCTATATTGTTAAATTGAAACTAAGGCTGTTTGCCACAATTTAAATGTATTAAGTAATAAGCACAAAATAGTAATAAATCAACGCATCACCAACAGTAATTTCTTAATATTTGAAAACTATAACTTTGGCACAAAAAAAGAGGCCGTTTCTTTTCAGAAACAGCCTCTTCATATTTTATTATAAATTTCTACTATAATTATTATTTTCTTGTAGTAATAAATGTAGTGGTACTAAAACCTAATTTTAACGAACCCATAATCATTAACAATAAGGCTAAAGATATTAAACCCCATTGGCTTAAGGTTGGTACTTGTACTGTACAATCTGGTACCGTATAATCTAATACAAAGGTACAATTAGGATCATCAACTGAAGTGAAGGTGACAACAATGTTAGTACCGGCAGCAACGCCTATTTCTGTTAATAACATGCCATCCATACCTACCGTACCAGCAGCTAAGCCACCAATGGCAACATCAGTTGTAAAATCTGCACCGTTGCTTAATACTATAAAAGTAACATCTGCTGTATCATTAGAAGGATCATCCATAGTGCCACCATCATTACAAGTAAAGGCTGAAACACCCACAGAGAAGTTACAAGGTGTAACTATTATACACGTACCATCGTCACAATTTGCTGCTACGTTAAAGTTATCTGCATTTGGATCGGTACAACCTAATACTGGTTCTGTTTGGTTAGTGCAAGCACAAGCTACTGGATCAAATGATCCACCAAATGGCCCCATGGTACAATCGGTATTACAAGTGGTATCAACTGGGTTGCAACTTCCATCATCCATTGTTGCAGCTGGGTCGAAGTTATCTGCACATGGGTCGGTACAACCGGGTACCTGCATACCGCAGCCTGTGCAAGTTAAAGTGCCACTTAGGGCTGGTAACGGACAATCTGCCGGAGGAGCTGTAAAGTCAGTTAATTCCGGAATACCAGTAAAATCATAATCCAATACATCGCCATCAGCAGCACAAGCAAATGGAGAGCCCATTGCCGTTGCACAAACTGTGCCATCGGCAGCTTCTAAAGTTGCGGTAAGGGTACCACACATGCCATCGCCCATTGTATTTACTACTAAGGTTGGATAAACAGGTATTTCAATAGGATTAAAGCCTAATGAGGTCAAATCATCAACCAATGTGGGGCCTGCAGCAATTCCAGGAAAATCAGTTCCGTTGGTACATTGTATAGCATCTATTTGAATGCTAACTGGTACTATATCGCACGTCATATTTTCAGGGGCAGTAATGGTTACGCATAACTCATTTGGGTTAGCTCCTGCAACACCAATTAACATTATCGGTGCACCATCAATAGAACCTGTTATTTCTAAACCTTCTGCTGCATCTATTAATGTTAAACAGATGTCTGTTGTAGCTCCTGAACATACCTCAGTTGGAATTACTGGCAATACTGCCGGATCAATGCCTTGGCAAACTGCTGCAGGACAGGCAGGTATATTTATTGTAGCTACATTACCTACACATTCGGTGTTGCTTTGATCAACAACGGTTACATCTAAAGTACCTGCCATTGTAGGGCCAGCAATAGTAACTGGGCCAATACATAAGTTGCCATCTGCACCAGCAACGGTTCCTAAAACAGCACCTGTTATTCCACCTGCACCGTCTGATTCATATAAATCGTAATTACCGCTACCATTGGCAGCATCAAAGCATATTGTATATTCGGCATTATCGCCATTACAAATTGCATCAGGCATTGGCATTACATTAGCTATTGTAATTGGGTTGCACATTACGGTATAGTTAACTGAATAATTTGTACCCGCTACCATTCCTGTTGTAATATCAAAGGCGATCATTTCACATGCTGTAGCTGCGCCTTCGAGCGCACTATCTCCAAAAGGATCATCGGCATTGCCTAAACAGGGACCTAATAAACTTGTATCGTTATCATAGTCGGTATCCACTCCACAGTCGTTTTCCCAAAAACAAACTTCATACATAATAGTAGAGCTACCAGCAGATGTTGAGCCTGTTATTGTTTGCCCAGCGGGTTGAGGATCGGTTCCGGCTGCAGCACCATCTACTAAATAAGGTACACCATCTATAGTATAGGCTAATTCTAAGTCTCCATCAGCACCTTCTACACCAAGGGTAAATTGGTCGTCTAAACCTGTCCAATCGAAAGATGTAATGGTAAAGGTAACGTTGTTACATACTGCTGGATCGCAAGGTACGGTACAACTTACTACATTAAAACAGGCACCCATATTAGATAAATCGCCACAAATACTTAGGCCAAAATCGGCTAAATTAAAATCGAAATCGCCAACGAGTGGACCAATAACAG
>Ga0209831_1000497_pt1 | contig 37946 bp, 32 predicted proteins | sample Maine_Asex4_meta_FD_187451 | JGI IMG/M metagenome (GOLD analysis project Ga0209831, IMG submission 187451) | Marine algal microbial communities from Maine, USA - Maine_Asex4_metaG (SPAdes) (version 2) | ecosystem: Host-associated > Algae > Red algae > Unclassified | place: Maine, USA | collected... | reverse complement strand
GTGGACGCGGCTTCGGACCGGATGGCAGCGACGTGTACGAGGAGGGCCTGCAGATCCCGATCATGAAGCTCGTCGATCGTGGCGAGCTGTCGGCGGTGCTGATGCAGATCGTGCGCGCGAACGTGCGCGAACCCGACCAGGTGGTCGGCGACATCCATTCGCTGATCGCCTGCAACGCGGCGGGCGAGCGCCGTCTGGCCGACATGCTGGAGGAGTTCGGCATCGAGGCGCTGGAGGCGCTGTCGGACTTCATCATCGACACCAGTCTCGCCGCCACCCGGCGCCGCATCGCGGCCCTGCCACCTGGCGCCTACGCCAACACCATGCGGGTGGACGGGTTCGGCACACCGGTCACGATGCAGGTCCTGCTGAGCGTCGAGGGCGATCGTCTGCACGCCGACTTCACCGGCACGTCCGGGCAGAGCGGCCGCGGTGTCAACGTGCCGATGGTCTACACCCGCGCCTACGCCTGCTACGGACTGAAGTGCGCGATAGCACCGGATGTGCCCAACAACGCCGGCTCGCTGGCACCGTTCGAGATCACCGCACCCGAGGGCTGCATCCTGAACGCGCGCCGTCCGGCACCGGTGTCGGTGCGGCACGTGCTCGGCCACCCGGTGCCGGACGTGGTGCTCGGGGCGTTGCACCTCTGCCTGCCGGACACGGTGCCGGCCGAGGGCGCCAGCGCGCTGTGGAACATCCAGATCGCGACGCGCCCGGTGGAGGCTGCGGGGGAGGGCGCCGCCGGGCAGCCCGGGCGCGAGATGCTGATGTTCAACTCCGGCGGCACCGGTGCGCGGCCGACGCTCGACGGGCTGTCCGCCGCCGCCTTCCCGTCCGGGGTGTCCACCATGAGCGTCGAGGCGACCGAGCAGGTCGGGCCGATCGTGGTGTGGCGCAAGGAGCTGCGCGAAGGCTCCGGCGGTGCGGGGCGTCAGCGCGGCGGGCTCGGTCAGGTGATCGAGATCGAACCGCGTGCCGGGCACGAGTTCCATTTCAACGCCATGTTCGACCGGGTCGATCACCCGGCGCGCGGGCGTGACGGCGGCGGCGATGGCGCGCCGGGCCGCGTGGCACTGGCCGACGGTACGCCGTTGGCCGCCAAGGGTCGGCAGAAGGTGTCGGCCGGGCAGCGGCTGGTGCTCGAGCTGCCCGGTGGCGGTGGCTACGGCCCACCGTCGGCACGGGCACCGGAGGCGGTGCAACGTGATCTGCGCGCCGGTTACACCCTGCGGGAACATCTCGACGGCGAGGCTGACGGGATCGCACCGCTCGGCGACAATTCCTGAGCCTCGCCCTTCACGCCACACGCACACGCTGCCGCCCATCGCCATGCTCAAGACCGCCCCGTCCGCCCTGACCTCGCCTCGCCTGACCGTGTCGCGCCGGCTGCGCTCCACCCCGTTCACCGAGCGTGCGATGGCGCACGGTGCCAGCTCGTTCACCGTCTACAACCGGATGCTGCTGCCGACCGTGTTCGAGAGCCTGGAGGCGGACTACCGCCACCTGATCTCGGCGGTGCAGGTGTGGGACGTGGGCGTGGAGCGGCAGGTGGAGATCCGCGGCCCGGATGCGGCGCGGCTGGTGCAGTGGATGACGCCGCGCGACATCGGTCGGGTCGAGGTCGGGCGCTGCTGGTACCTGCCGCTGTGCGACTCGCACGGCAAGCTGGTCAACGATCCGGTCGGGCTGAAGCTGGCCGAGGATCGCTGGTGGCTGTCGATCGCGGACTCGGATGTCGAGCTGTGGGCCGACGGGCTGGCCACCGGGGCGGGGCTGGACGTGGAGGTGTTCGAGCCGGCGGTGTGGCCGCTCGCCGTGCAGGGGCCGCTCGCCGAGGAACTCGTCGCGCGCGTGTTCGGGGATGCGGTGCGCGGCATCCGCTTCTTCCGCTTCGAGTGGCTGCAGTTCGAGGGGCACACGCTCATCGTCGCCCGCTCCGGCTGGAGCAAGCAGGGCGGGTTCGAGATCTACGTGGACGACGCGGCGGTGGGGGAGCGGCTGCACGATGCGCTGTTCGAGTTCGGTGCGGACCTGGACGTGCGCGCCGGCTGCCCGAACGGCATCGAGCGCATCGAGGGGTCATTGCTGTCGTTCGGCAACGACATGGACGGTGAGGACTCGCCGATCGAGGCGGGGCTGGAGCGGGTGCTGAGCCTGGACGCCGACATCGACGCGCTGGCGCTGCCCGCGCTGCGCGCCGAGCGGTCGAGAGGGCCCGTGAAGCGGCTGGCCGGCGTGATCGTGTCGGGGGATCAGGAGGATGCGGCGCTGCTGCCGTTCGGCATCGACGGGTGGCCGATCTCGGAGATCCGCTCGCAGACCTTCTCGCCCCGTGCCGGCACGCGGATCGGCATCGCCATGCTCGATGCCGCGCTGGAGGCGGGCAGCGAGGTGCGGGTGCGGCGCGTCGACGGCCGCGACGTCGATGCACGCATCGTCGCGCTGCCGTTCACGTTCGATCGGGAACGGGTGGCCGATCGCTGAAGGGGCGGTCTTCGCCGCCCGTCGGCCACCTCGGGTCGAGCCGGTATCAGGGCATGGCCGGCCGTGGCGTCGCTCCGTCACGGTTCCCGAACGGCAGGCGCCACGCGAAACGCGATCCGCCGCCGAAGCGCACCAGCAGGCAGGCAGCCCCCAGCAGCGCGAATTCGCGCTTGATGCCGTTGAGGTTGGCGATGAAGGACTTGTCCAGCGAGAGCTTGCCGAGCATGTACCAGAGCATGACGGCACAGACGAGCAGGGCCGCCGCCCGGACGCCCACCCCGGACACCAGCACGAGGCCTGCGAGCACCAGCAGCGGTGCGAACGTGGCGAAGCTCTGGATGCTGTCGCCACCGACGAAGAAGCCGCCGACCAGCAACGGGGCGGCGAGCGACAGGCGTGTCAGCAATCCGAGCGCCTCCCAGTCCGCGACCGCCTGACCTGCCGCCTGACCTGCCGCATGACCCGCCGCCGGTACCCGATCCACGCTCCAGCGTCCCGGGCCGAGGTTGAACAGCACGAACATCAGCCCCGACAGGCACACGTCGCGAATCTGCACCAGCAGGGCGGGAGAGGTGTAGGTGTCCATCACCGGCACGACGCCCGGTGTGGTGACCACCGGCAGCGAGAAGACGAACGTCCACAGCAGGAACGCGTAGACCAGCGCGAGCGGCCGGACCAGGAACCCGGCGAGCAGGGCCAGACCGCTGGCCAGCTCGAACGCCGACAGGGCGGTCAGGAAGGTCCACGGGGAAAACAGCGACGGGATTCCGCCGCGGAACAGGTAGTCGGTGAAGAACGTGTTGACGTAGCCACCCGGTCCCATGTAGCTGCTGACCATCGCCGCTCCGCCATCGGCGCCGAGCAGCTGGCTCAGCTTGCTCCAGCCGCCGATCACGAACACCAGGCCCACGCCGATGCGCAACCACAGGGCGGCGGTGTCCCGATCGAGCGGTGCGACGGCGAGCCATCGCGGGCGCTCACCGCTGCGATCGGGGGTGCGATCGGGGGCGCTACCCGGTGTGCGGAACGCCTCTGACGGCTTCGACGTGTCGTTCATGATTCGATGGTCTCGTTGACGAAGGGCGAACGTGCCAGCCCCGGCAAACGGAACTACGTCTCACTTCTGCATTTGATTGCCACCCCTCGCCGGTTCATGCGGACAGGGGGGGGGCCATCCGTGACCGTCCCGGGTGCCGGTTTGCTGCCGCGACCATCATCGTGAACCCGCGCTGGTATGGTCTGGTGCGAACCGCCGACGAACTCGGCCGGCGTGCCCGCCCGTCGGGGCGGGACCTCACAGGAGTCAGGGCATTGGATTTCAACGACAAGCACACGCGCACGCTGGCGATATTCGCCGTGGTGTTCTTCCTGCTGACGCTGTTCTCGGGCGGCGGCTTCTTCGGCGCCATCTTCTCCACGCTCATCGCCACGGTCGTGGTCCACTTCGGCCTGCGCTACTTCGAGTCGAAGAAGGGAAATCGCCCCCCGGTCGCCCCCCGGAGTAGGCGACCGGCCCGACACCGGCCCGACACCGGCCCCGCGAGGGCGCGATCGGGTCCGGCGTCGGCCGCTATACCGTCGCGTCCTCGCCCCAGATCTCCTCCAGACGCTTGTCCCGGCCACAGCCCCAGCGGTAGGCGTTGTAGCGCACCGGGCTCTTTTTGTAGAAGTCCTGGTGGTGGATCTCGTCACCGGTGATCGGGTAGAACGTGGCGGCCGGCAGGATCGGGGTCACCACCGTCTGCTCGGGAAAGCGCTCGACCACGCGCTGCCTGGATTGCTCGGCCAGCCGGCGTTCCTCGTCATCGGCGACGAACACCGCGCCGAGATAGCTCGGACCCTTGTCGCAGAACTGGCCGCGGGCGTCGAACGGGTCGACGTTCACCCAGAAATGGTCGAGCAGGTCCTGATAGCTGACGACATCCGGGTCGTAGGTGATTTTCACGGCCTCGTAGTGCCCGGTGTGATCACCCCGGTAGGTGGGATTCTCGGCGGTGCCGCCGGTGAAGCCGGAGACGGCCTCCTCGACACCTTCCAGGGCCTCGAAGTCCTTCTCCATGCACCAGAAGCACCCGCCCGCCAGCACGGTGGTGTCCGCACCGACGCCGGGTGAGACGAGGCCTGCCAGGGACAGGGCGATGGCGCTTGCACAGCGCTTGATGGGAGTCATGGGGGGAGGTGTTCGGGGTCCGGTTCGCTTGAACTCCTATGATGCGGGCCGGGCGGATTGGTTGCATCCGGCATGAGCAAAGAACGAACGGGTATTGGCACATCGGTCGTGAAGCCGCTACCGTCGACGCCTTCGCAACCCTTGCCACCGAACCGCCATGAAATCCCTTGTCGCCGTCGCCACTCTCGGCGCCGCTCTCGTCACCCCGGTCGGTGCCGCGACCTTCGGGCCGCTGGTCTCGCCGACCGACCTGCAACCGCAACTGGACTCGGTCCAGCCGCTCCTGCTGGACATCCGCGGCGAGGCCTATGACAGCGGTCACATCGACGGTGCCGTGTCCGCACCCTACGGACTGTTTCGCGGGCCGGAGGAGAACCCGGGCCAGGTGCCGGATGCGGCGAGCCTGGAGCGGACCTACGAGACGGCCGGCCTGGAACTCGACCGGCCCGTGGTGATCGTGCCGGAGGGCGCCACCGACACCGACTTCGGTGCCGCCGCCCGGGTCTACTGGACGATGAAATCATCCGGTTTCACCGATCTGTCGATCCTGAATGGCGGCGTGCGCGGCTGGCAGGAGGCGGGTTTCGCGCTGGAGACGGCAGCGCGCACACCGTCGGCGACCGAGCTCGACATCGTCTTCTCCGACGCCTGGACCGCCGACACCGACGCGGTCGTCGCGGCGACGCGTGGCGAGATCGACGCCCTGTTGCTGGACGCGCGTCCGGCCGAGTTCTACCAGGGCAAGAAGGGTCACTCCGCCGCCATTCCGGGCACCCTGCCGGGTGCCGAGAACCAGGTCTACACCGCGTTCTTCGCCGAGGGGTCCTCGGCCATCGACAGCTCGATCGATGCCTCCCCGCTGCTGGAGACGCTGGGCGTGACCGATGGCCAGGAGATCGTGTCGTTCTGCAACACCGGGCACTGGGCGGCCACCAACTGGTTCGCGCTGTCCGAGGTGGCCGGGCTCGACAACGTGAAACTGTATCCGGGCTCGATGGTGGAATACTCCAGCGCCGGTCACGAGGTGGAGAACGCCCCGGGTCTGGTCGGCAACTTCGTCAACAAGCTGCGCGGCAACTGAGCGACCCGACCGTCTCCGTGGCGACGGGCGCCGCGAGCGGCCGCGTACCGCACGCGTTGCCACGGCGTGCGGCACTGGTACTGGCGGCACTGCTCGCGGTGCTGGCGGTGATGATCCTGTCGGGCATCCGCTACGGGCTGCTGCTCGCGGTGGGGCTCGGCTTCGGTCTGGTGCTCGAAGGGCTGCGGTTCGGCTTCGCCGGGCCCTGGCGCGCGATGATCCTGCGGCGTGAACCGTCGGGGCTGTTCGCGCAGCTCATCGCCATCGGTCTGGTCGCGATCGTCGCTCTGCCGTTGATCGCGGCGCGGGGCGGGGAGCTGGTCGCGGCGCAGTCACCGATCGGCTGGGCGATGGTCGGCGGCGCGTTCGTGTTCGGCATCGCCATGCAGGTCGTGCTCGGGTGCGGATCCGGCACGCTGGTCAACGCAGGCTCCGGCAACCCGATCGCGGCCCTGGCGCTGCCGGCGTTCGCGATCGGCAGCTTCGCCGGCGCCTGGCACCTGTTCTGGTGGACCGATCTCGGCAGCTTGCCGCCGCTCGGCGTCACCGGCTGGAACGGCGTCCTCGTCACGCTCGCCGGGCTCGCGGCGGTGGCGGCGCTCCTGCACCGGATCGCCGCCCGCGGCCGGCGTGCCCTGGAACGGCGCCATCTGGTCGCAGCCGTCGTCGTCGCCGCCCTGGCGCTGGCCAACCTGATCGTTGCCGGACAGCCGTGGGGCGTGGTCTACGGACTCGGGCTGTGGGCGGCGAAGGGGGCCACGGCACTCGGTGCGGACCTGTCCGGCTCGCCGTTCTGGGCGGCGCGCGAGAGCGTGGAACGCATCGGTGCCAGCCTGCTGACCGACGTCACCTCGCTGACCAACATCGGCATCGTGCTCGGCGCCTTCGTCGTCGCCAGTTGGCGAAATGGTGGGTTGTCGGCACGCATCCCGACGCTGCCGGTGCGCGCCTGGATCGCCACCGCGGGGGCGGGCCTGCTGCTCGGCTACTCCTCGCGGCTGGCGTTCGGGTGCAACGTCGGGGCGTTCTTCTCCGGCATCTCCACCGGCAGCCTGCACGGTTGGGTGTGGTTCGCCGCCGCGTTCGCAGGCTCGGTCCTCGGTATCCGGATGCGTCCGGCGCTCGGCCTGGAGGCGCGCTCCTGATGTCAGTGGAAACCACAGGCATGACCCGGCGGATTTCGGCTCTGTTCGCGCTCACCCTGCTGGTGTTGCTGGTGGCACTCGACTACGCGGCGAACCCGCCGAACCCCTATCGCGTGCCGTCGATCATCGCGCTGGGCTCGGGGGCCGCGAGTGCCGGCGGGTTCTGCGGAGCGTTGCCGGACTGAATCCCTGGCGGTCGGAACGACTCAGGCGGGTGGAAAGGACGGATCGCCAGGCTCCAGTTCCATGACGCACCCCCCCGAGCCGGTCGGCAGGCTGGCCTGCACCTGGTTCTTGATCGTGCTGCCGGAGAAGTCGGTATCGCTCGGGAAATCGTAGAATGCCGCGCGGCTCTGGGGGGTCACCATGACCTTCATGGCTCGTGAGCTCTGCGCCGAGCCGTCGATGTCGGGCAACGAGATCTGCACGTAGCCCCGGATCTCGACGTCGCGTCCCACCAGGATTCCGTCGGTAGGCAAGGGCGCGATCTGCGGCAGGACGGCCAGCTTGGCGGTCGCCTTCGAGGCGAGCCTCAGTTCCAGGCCGGCCGCCCGATAGGTGTCATCTGTGCCCGGCACCAGCGTCAGTTGACCGAACACGTTGTTGGTGGAAGGGGCGCCCGGGTTGTCCAGGATGACGATGGTGTTGCCGTCGAGCTTCCGGTTGGCCTGGCCGCTGCTGGGTGGAATGGAGACGAATTCGACGTCGTACAGGAGATCCTTCTCCTCCAGGTTGGTCAGCTCCAGGAAGTATCCCTGCAACACGGTCTCCACCTGCAGACCCATCACCGGTGCCTGCTTGACGAACAGGATCTCGAAATGAGAAATGATTCGTGACATGCCTTTCTCCCTGTTTATCCGAAAGGCATTTGAAGGTATGCGTCACACTTTTCCCCGTCAATGCCGAGGGTCTGTTCAAAAGAACAGGGTGTCCCGGCGCCGTTCGTGCCGGTGTCGGAAAGCGCCTACCCGGACGGCGCCGTTTTCCGACCCGCATTCCAGCCGTATCCGATAGCCCCGCTCGTGCCGCCGACCGATACTGGCTGTGCGTCGAGGGAATGACGCAGCAGCGGGTCGGCAGGACGCCGAGCCATGTGAAGGATCGCGACGGAACGGGACGTCCGTCGTTCGTGCCCGCTGTCGTCAGGGATGACGGCCACCCCGGTTCGCGGAGCGCACCGGGGTGTTTTTTCGTGTCGGATGCACCGGTCCCCGACCCCGCTTCTTGCTACACCAGCGCCACGCCATCCAGTTGCCTTCCATGACGCCTTCGTTCGCCGCTCCGCTCGCATCCCTGTTCGCATCCCTGTGCGCCGCCGCCATCGTGCTGTTCGCCCGACTGGTAACGGCGGTGCGCGGGTTGTGGGTCGGGGTCGAGCCGGTGGCGCGCCAGCGCGTCTACTACGCCAACCACTGCAGCCATGGCGACGTCGTGCTGCTGTGGACGGTGCTGCCACCCCGGTTGCGCCGTGTCACGCGCCCGGTGGCCGGAGCCGACTACTGGATGGCCACACCGCTGCGCCGCTTCATCGGTCGCCGGGTGTTCCGGGCGTTGCTGATCGAGCGCGAGTCGACGCGGGGCTCCGCCGGCAAGGCGGCGCTCGACGGCATGACCGCCGCGCTCGATCGGGGCGACTCGTTGATCCTGTTTCCGGAGGGCACGCGCAACACCGGCGACACCTCGCTGCTGCCGTTCAAGGGCGGGTTGCACCACCTGGCGCAGGCGCGCCCCGGGGTGGAGTTCGTGCCCGTCTGGATCGCGCACCTGAACCGGGTGCTGCCCAAGGGCGAGATCGTGCCGGTACCGCTGTTGTGCACGGTGAGTTTCGGGGCCGCATTGCCGATCGAGACCGGCGAGAGCAAGTCGGCCTTCCTGGTGCGCGCGCGTTCGGCACTGCTGGCGCTGGCCGAGGAGGATGAACGGTGAAGGCATCGCCCGAACTGATCGCCGTGCTGGGCGGTGCCTTCGCGCTGCTGGCAGTCGCCACCACCATCGGCCAGGGGCTGGCCCGGCGCCAGCCGGCCGACCACGCATCCCCTGTCATCGACAACCTGAACGCGCGCATCAACGCCTGGTGGGCGATGGTGCTGCTGTTGGGCCTGGCCTGCCTGGCGGGCGACACGGCGGTGATCCTGCTGTTCGCGCTGTGCTCGTTCGCCGCCCTGCGCGAGTGCCTGACGCTCACCCGCACCTCGCGCCACGACCACCGCGCCCTGGCGGCGGCCTTCTTCGTCGTGCTGCCGGCGCAGTACGTGCTGATCGGGCAGGGGTGGTACGGCCTGTACTCGATCTTCATCCCGGTGTACGCCTTCCTGCTGCTGCCGATCCTGGCGGCGCTGCGCGGCAGCACGGAACGCTTCCTGGTGCGCGTCGCCGAGACGCAGTGGGCGCTGATGATCGCGGTGTTCTGCCTGTCGCACGTGCCGGCATTGCTGACGCTGTCGATCCCCGGGCACGAGGCGGGCGGGGTGCTGCTGATCGTGTGGCTGGTGGTGACGGTGCAGCTGAGCGACGTGTTCCAGTACGTGGTCGGCAAGCTGGCCGGTCGCCACCCGATCGCCCCGTCGCTGTCGCCGTCGAAGACGCGCGAGGGCACCGTCGGCGGCATCGCGCTGGCGGTGCTGACCGGCACCGCGCTGCACGGCATCACGCCGTTCTCGATCGGCGAGGCCGCCGTGCTCGCGCTGGTGGTCACGGTGATGGGTTTTCTGGGCGGTCTGGTGCTGTCGGCGGTCAAGCGCGATCGCGGCATCAAGGACTGGGGCCACCTGATCGCCGGCCACGGCGGCGTGGTCGACCGGCTGGACTCGGTACTGTTCGCCGCTCCGGTGTTCTTTCACCTGGTCCGCTATTTTCACGAGATCGCATGAACGATATCCCGACCGACCCGATTCCAATTGACCCGATTCCGATCGATGATGGCCTGCCGGGTGGTAGCGTCCCGAGCGGTGACCGTCGGCCGTTGGCCAGCCGCGACACCGGCTGGGCGCGGCTGCTCGCGCGCCGTGCCGCTGCCGCAGGCATGACCCCGAACGGCATTTCCCTGGCCAGCACGGGTTTCGCCGGCCTGGCCGGTGCCGCCCTGTGGGCGAGCCACGGTGCCGCCGGCCCCGCCGGAATCCTCTGGCTGCTGCTCGCCGCCCTCGGCTGCCAGCTGCGCCTGGTCTGCAACCTGATCGACGGCATGGTGGCGATCGAGGGCGGGCGTGCCAGCCCGACCGGGGCGCTGTGGAACGAGCTGCCGGACCGGGTCTCGGACGTGCTGGTGCTGGTGGCCGTGGGCGTGGCGGCCGAGGCACCGCTGCTCGGCTGGGCCGCCGCCGCGGCGGCGGTGCTCACGGCCTACGTGCGCGAACTCGGTCACCGGTTGACCGGGACGGCCGACTTCACCGGCGTGATGGCCAAGCCGCAGCGCATGGCGGTGGTGACGCTCGCCTGCGGCCTGGCGATCGTCGTCCGCCTGTTCGGCACGGTGCAGGACGGGATGATCTTCCGGTGGGCGATCATCGCCGTGCTGATCGGGGCAACATGGGTCACCGTGGCGCGCACGCGCGGTCTGCTTCGCGACCTGCGCGAATCCGCCCGCCCGTCAGCCCGTCCCAAGCCCGCCCGATGAACACCCGTACCGAACCGATGACCCGAGACGATGACCGGCTGGCGCAGGACGAAAGCGTCGAGGTGCACCGCCATCGCTGGTCGCCGCCGGCCGGTGCGCCGACGCGTTCGCGCGGTGTCTACCTGCTGCACGGCAGCGGCGAGCACGCTGCGCGCTACGAGCGGCTCGCCACCCGTCTGGCCGCCGCCGGCTGGCGGGTCGGTGCGCACGACCACCCGGGCCACGGCCGGTCGGGCGGGCCGCGCGGACGGTTGCCGGTGGACGGGGCACTGGCCACGCGGGCAGCGATCGAGTACTCCGGTTTCGCACACGAGACCGATGCCACCCCGTTCCTGTTCGGTCACAGCCTGGGCGGGCTGGTCGCCACCGAGCTGGTGCTGCTGCACCGCATGGAGGTGCCCGGGCTGCTGCTGTCCGCACCGGCGATCGTGCCCCGCCTGACAGGGCGCGAGACCCTGAAGCTCAGGGCATTGTCCTTGCTGGCGCCCCGGCTGGCGATCGAGCTGCCCTCCGACGCGTCGCGCCTGACGCGCGATCCTGAGCAGCAGCGCATCGCTCTGGAGGATCCGCTCAATCACGGCTTCAAGTCCGCCGAGCTGGTCAACTGGCTGATGCGGACCGCCGGGCAGGTGCTGGCGGCGGCGGACCGGCTGGACACGCCCACCCTGCTGATGATCGCCGGTGACGACCCGGTGATCGACATCGAGCGCACGCGCGATTTCGTTTCCCGCGCCCCCGAGGCACGGCTGACGGTGCACGCCCACGAGGGGGCTCGCCACGAGCTGCTCAACGAGATACCCGAGGTGCGCGAGCGCGTCGAGGCGGACATCGTCGCGTGGCTGGAGGTGCAGGACCCGGCAGCGGACGCGTGACGTCTCAGAACCGGTAGCGGATATCGAGCACCGCGTAGTTCAACCAGGCGAAGCTGTAGACGTCATCGGTATCCGCCCCGCCTTCCAGCGTCCGGTAGCCGGCGCCGATCTGCCAGCGGCGGCCCAGATCGCGCTCCAGCGTCACGGCGATGTCGAACAGCCGACCGGGGCCGCCGGCCAGCCCGTCGACGTCCAGCCCGAGCGCCCATCGGTCGTCGAACCGGTAGGTGCCGGAGACGTGCAGCGCCGGCACGAACCCGACGTTGTCGTTGCTGGCGCTCGTCATCCCCTGACGCAGTCCGATCTCGGCATCCCGCACCACGCCGGTGAAGCCGACGCCCCAGCTCCACGGTCCGCGGTCGGTCAAGGCGTAACGGTAGGTCAGCTTCCAGGCGTTGAACCGGTACGTCCCTTCGGCCGGCCCCGCTCGGAAGGTCTGGCCCTCGAACACGGTGTCCTGCGCCAGTTGTCCGGTGTCGGACACCTCCAGCGGTGCGTACACCAGCCGCACGCTGTGCCTGTCATAGATACGCCAGTGACCGCTGACACGCGCGAAGGGCAGGGCGTCCGACCCGGTGAGCGCGGTGACGTCGAACCCGGTACCGGTGTCGCCGGGAATCCGTGCATCGTTGCGGGCGAACCACACGGCACCGGTCTCCAGACCGAGGCTGAAGCCGTGCCGCACCCGTTCGGATGCGGACGCGTGAGCCGATGCGGTGCACAGGAGCAGCATCGTCGCGATGCGGGCGAGACGGCACCGATCGCGTCGGGAACGGCTTTGCATGGGACCCTGAAACCATCGAGAGGCGTGGGTAGACTACCGCAAGCGCCCGACGTGCCCGACCCCGTTCGCCGCTCCCCGCCACCCTCACCGCCCACCTCCCCCATGAAACGCATCGAGACCTGCTCGACGCTCCACTACAGCGTGGATGCCCCCACGACGTTCCTGTTCCAGATCGCCGTCGCCGACAACGAGCACCAGACGATCGTGGAGGAGTCGCTGGAGACCGAACCCGCCGTCGACATCGAGCGCTGCCAGGTCGGTGCCTCGGGCAACCGGATGATGCGTACCGTCGTCCAGCCCGGGCCGTTCATCGTGCGCTACCGCGGGCTGGTCGATCTCGATCAGGTGCTCGCCGATCCGTCGAGCCTGTCCGAGGCCGCCTATGCCGACCTGCCCGCCGAGGTGCTGGTCTACCTGAACCCGAGCCGCTATTGCGAGAGCGATCGGCTGTCCGGGTTCGCGATGGAGCACTTCGGCACGCTGGCGCCCGGTCACGCGCGGGTCAGCGCCATCGCGGACTGGGTGCACGAACGGCTGGACTACGTGCCCGGCAGCACCGGTCCGTCCACCACGGCCTGCGATGTACTCGAGCAGCGTACCGGGGTGTGCCGCGACTACGCCCACGTGACCATCGCGCTGTGCCGTGCGCTGGGCATTCCGGCGCGCTACGTCGCAGGCTACGCCGTCGACCTGCAGCCGCCGGACTTCCACGGCTTCTGCGAAGCCTGGCTCGGCGGCGGCTGGTACCTGTTCGACGCCACCCGGCTCGCCCCGCTGGACGGTTTCGTGCGGATCGGCGCCGGACGGGACGCCGCGGACGTCAGCTTCGCCACCATCATCGGTTCGCTGGGTGACAGCCCGCCGCCGCAGGTGGTGGCGAACCGGGTGCCGATGGAGGGGGATGGCGGCGAGCTCGGCGGCCAGGGCAGTTCGGGGGCAACGACGTCCGACGGCGAGGCGATCGGCATCGCCTGAGGCAACGCTAGCCGCGGGTGTAGACCAGACCCGCGTACGGGGCGAGCGTCATCACCAGCGAACGCTCCAGCCCGTCCTGACCGGGCTGCTCGGCCTCGATGACGGGCCGGGCGAGCGTTCCCGCCGGGTCCAGGTAGTGCGCCGAGCCGTTGTCGAAGCGACACGTCCAGGCGCCGTCCCCGGGCGCGCCGATCCGGTAGTCGCCCCACTCGCGGGCCGCCAGGTTCACGATCACCAGGGTCTCGCCGGCGGGGTCGTCCTCGCGCCAGCGACGGAACGCGATCACCTTGGCCTCGTCGTTGGCGTGGATCACCTGGACCTCCTGCCCGGTCAGCCCCGAGGAGTGCCCGTCGACGTTTCTCCTGAGCCGGATCAGGTCCCGGTACAGGCGCATCACGTTGTCCTGCTCCCCGGCCACGTCCCAGTCGATCGCCCGGTTGTCGTCGAACCAGCGATCGCGCAGGAACTCCTGGCCCTGGAAGATCATCGGCACGCCGGGGGAGGTGAACACCAGCAGCGCGCCGAGTCCCGAGCGCCGCTCGGCGTACCAGCCGGTCGGGTTGTCCGCATCGATCTCGGAGGGCAGCCGCTGCTTGCCGTTGGCGACCTCGTCGTGGGACTCGGTGTACACCACGCGCTCGAACACGTCGTGGTTGTAGCGGTTGGTGATCGCCGCGGCGACGGCCTGAACATCCCGGTTCGCATCGTCCATCTCGGCCAGGGCGGCCCGTACCGGGTGCACGAAACCCTCGTCCCACTGGGTGTTGAAGCAGGCGCCACCGTCCTGTTTCGGGGTCGTGACGGCGGCATTGCTGCGCAGGTCCTCCGCGATGAGGATCTTGTCGGGGTGCTCGGCACGGATGCCGTCGTTGACCCACTGGGCCAGGGTCCAGCCGTCCTCGATGTCGTCCTCGACACCCTGGGTGGAGCGCATGTAGAGCGTCATGTCGTAGCGCAGCCCGTCGACCGCGTAGTCCTCCACCCACATGCGCGCGTTGTCGCGGATGTAGTCGCGCACCTCGGGCCGGCCGTAGTCGGGCCGGGTGTCGCCCCAGGGCGTCTCGCTGCGGTGGTCGTTGTAGAAGTAGATGCCGCCCTTGTCGTTCTCCGACCAGCCGTCGAACTGCCAGATGGCCAGGTCGCTCGGCCCGAAGTGGTTGTAGACCACGTCCATGATCACCGCGATGCCGCGCTCGTGAGCGCCGGCGACCAGCCGCTTGAAGGCTTCGGGGCCGCCGTAGGCGCTCTCGATGGCGAAGATGTGCGCCGGGTTGTAGCCCCACGAGATGTCGCCGGCGAACTCGGCCACCGGCATGATCTCGATCGCGTTGATGCCCAGCCAGGCGAGGTAATCGAGCCTGGCGCCGACCGAGTCGAAGGTGCCCACACCGTCCTCGTCGAGCCGGTTGAAGGTGCCGACGTGCATCTCGTAGACGACGAGTTCGTTCAGGGAGGGTGGCGAGAAGTCGCCGTCACGCGTCCCGGATGCCGGGGCGACGAGCACCGCGTTGCCGACCGAGTTGGTCACCTCGCGAGCGTAGGGGTCGATGCGCAGGAAGGTGTCGTCGCCGTTGGTGATCTCGAAGCGGTACTCCTGGCCGGCCGTGGCGCCGTCCACGCGCCCGACCCACTGGCCGTCGTCCGTGGATTCCAGGGGATGGGTGCCACCGACCCAGTCGTTGAAGTCGCCGACCACACCGACGGCGTCGGCATGGGGTGCCCAGACCCGGAATCCGGCGCCGCGTTCGTCCACGGTCGCGCCCGGAGAGGGCCGGGAAGGGGTATCGAGGATGGTCATCGTGCGTGATCGTCAGGATCGCGAAGGTGCGACGCGGCGATCGTGCGCCGCCACCGCGCACCCCGGTGCGGTCTGGAAACTTCTCCCGTGCGATCTGCACGATGTGCTCAATGGCGCCTGGGCCCTGACAGGAACTCGCCCCACGCGTGCAGCCCCTCGACGTGTTCGCACAGCACCTTGAACACCACCAGCAGCGGCACCGCCATCAGCGCACCCGCGATGCCCCAGAACCACCCCCACACCGCCACCGTCAGGAAGACGGCGACCACGTTGAGTTCCAGGCGTCGACCGACGATCAGCGGCGTCAGCACGTTGCCCTCGATGGTGGTGCACGCCAGATAGATGGCCGGCGGGATCAGCGCCGGCCACAACCCGTCGTAGTGGCCCAGCGAGATCGCCGCGAGCAGGCCCGCCCCGATGATGGCGCCCACGAACGGCAGGAAGTTCACCACCGCGGCGATGACGCCCCACAGGGCCGCGCCCGGCATGCCGTAGAGAAACAGCAGCGTGCCGATCACCAGACCGAGGGTGGCGTTGATCAGGGTGATCGTGAACAGGTAGCGCGACACGTTGCCCTCGACGTCGTGCACGATCCGCAACGCCCGCTTCTTCTCGTGCAGGCCCGGCATGACCGCGACGATCTTCTCGTAGAACAGGTTGCCCGAGCCGAGCATGAACAGCGCGAACACCAGCGCCACGCTCAGCGAGGTCAGGCCGGTGGTGAGCGTCGAGGTGGCCGAGGAGACGAGTCCGGGCTGCTTGATGCTCACGACCTGGGTGGTGCCCGCGTCCCCCTCGCCGGCGATCTCGTCGATCTGGTCGGAGATCTCGCTGATGGCACCCGCGGAGGATTCGACATCGCGCACGCGCTCCTTGATGCGTTCGCCGATCCGCGGGGCGGTGTCGATCAGGTCGCTGACCGGTGCGCTCAGGAACCAGGCGCCGGTGCCGACCGCCCCGCCCACGAGCAGCACCACGAGCACGGCGGCAAGGCCTGCGGGCAGCCCGCGGCGGCGCAGCCAGCGCACCGGTGGCGTGAGCGTGAGCGTGAACAGCAGACCGAGCGCGATCGGCATGACGATGTCCTTGCCGAAGTAGATCACCACGCCCGTGGCGGCGATCGCCAGGACCACCAGGCAGGTGCGGATCGTGCGCAGCAGGGCGAGGTTCGCATCGGCTCCGGAGGAACGTGCGAGCGGCTCCGCCTCGGCCCGCACCGGTGGTGCCACGGGATCCGGGGTGCCCGGCACGGGAGCGGGTGCGACGACGTTGCTTGGCAGGCTCATGGGCGGTTCGAGGCGGGAGGGGGAAAAGGCACCGGTGCACGCTTGCGGCCGGAGATCGGCGGCCGGCGGCCGGCGGCCGGTATTGGCGGATGATCGCAGACGCCGGTACGGCGTACGGCCGGGTTGTACCTTGGTGCCGTACCGGACCTGCCCGGTCGAACCAACCCGTGCCCGCACGTCGCGAGCGCGACCCCGGCCCTGCACGATCGCCCTTTCCGGTATGGGAGCTGATCGACAGAACGCGCAACCGGTGCGCCGTGCATCGCCGATCCCGTGCGCGAGCAGGGCTAGAGTGCAGTTTCCATTGATCGGAGCACCGTTCGGCTACCGACCGCTGGTCGATGCACGGATCACCTTCACGGGCAGCGACGGCGTCGCCCTGTCGGAGGCGCTCGCGAGCGATGCCTGCGGTGCGTTCACGGCGTCCGCACCGGCGGGCGCGATCGGTGTGCGGGCAACGCGCACCGGTTTCCGGCCGATCGAGACGGACGTGAAGGCACCGGGCGACGAGATCGCGACCTCGCTGTTCTCGAGTCAGGTGTATTTCATCGACCAGGCACGGCTCGACGAACGCATCGCGCCGGTCGATATCGACGGCAGTCCGGTGGCCTACGCGCTCGGCGAGGACGGCTTCGTCACCGATGCCGCGCGCATGCGTCTGGTCATCGACGCCTACAACCGGCGCTCGGACCTGTACGGCGCCACCGGCGACCCGCGCCACCCGGACACGCCGGCCGGGGTGTTTCTCGGTCGTTACCGGTTCGGCGGCACCACCGCCTGCCACGATGCGGTCGGCGACACCGTCGATCGACTCGCCACCCGACCGACACCCCGTCCCGTCGTGGTGGCGATGACCGACGGACGCGACAACGCCAGCGCCCTCGACCTGGGCGGCGCGATCGAGCGGGCGCGGCAGGCCGATATCCCGGTCTACACGGTCGGCTTCGATGCGCCCGACGAAGCGGACGGTCTCGCCCGGCTCTCCACCGAGACCGGCGGCAGCTACTTCCAGGCCGACGGAGACGGCATCGGCACGGTCTACCAGAGCATCCAGACCGGCATCGTGTTCCAGTACGTGGCCCGGTTGGGCGATGTCGACCTGGATGAGGGCACGGTTCTGGGCCTGTCGTTCGATTACAACGGACTGCAGGCGGAGCGGAGCCTGACGCTGGTTCGCTGAACGATCGATGCCGGACCGGTTCGTACACCGTTGTCACGAGCGCGGCATCCGGCTACCGTGGCCCATGCTCCCGCGGTCCTCCCGGACGGCGATGGCACCCGTACAGCCTCTGGAGAGTTGCATGAACAAGACGTCCGCTGCCCCGATCGCACCCGCCCGTCGCCGCATCCTGAAAGGTGCCGCCGCCCTGGGGGCGAGCGCCGCGGTCGGTCCGTGGATCGTCAGCCCGCAGGCGCTGGCCTCCTCGGGCGAGCTGAACGTGCTGATGTGGTCCGACTACCTTCCGGATGACTGGAAGGCGGCGTTCGAGTCCGACACCGGCATCACGCTGAACCACACCGGCATCGGCTCCAACGAGGAGATCATCAACCAGATGAAGGCCTCGGGTGGGGCGGCGTTCGACATCTGCGCACCGACCAACAACCGTTCCGGCCAGTGGGTCGACCTGGAGCTGCTGCAGCCCTGGGACTACGCGAAGGTCGACAACATCGACAACGCCAATCCGGCGATGCTCAAGGTGGGCGATGCGGAGTGGAACTTCGGTGGCAAGGGCTCTCACTGGCTGCCGCAGATCTGGGGCACCGAGGGCATCGGCTGGCGCACCGACCTGTTCGAGCCGGCCGGCGGGGTGCCCAGCTACGGGGACGTCTGGTCGGAGGAGAACGCCGGCAAGACCATGATCCGGGCGCATTCGGGTCTGCTCGGTGCCGGATTGCACATGGAGGCCGCCGGCCTGATGGAGCCCGGCTCGGTGTGGGCCGCCTACGGCGACGAGGAGAAGATGCGCGCGGTCTGGGATCAGATCATCACGTTTGCCGGCGACAGGAAGGCCAATCTCAAGCTGATCTGGAACGATGCGGACACCCAGAAGAACGGCTTGCTCAACGATGGCGTCATCGTGGGTCAGACCTGGGACGGCCCGCCGCTGGCGCTCAAGGGCCAGGGCGAGCCGGTCAGCTACCAGGCGCCCAAGGAGGGCGCCATGGCCTGGGTCGACGGCATGTCGCTGTCGAAGGCGGCCGCCAACACCGAGCAGGCCTACGAGTTCGTGAAGTTCTGCTACAACGCGGAACCTGCCGGCCGCGCCATCGATCAGCACGGCTACAACTCCGCCGTGCTCGGTGCCGATGCGTTCGCAGGCGATCAGTACAAGACCAACTTCGCCGGCGCCTACCCGGGTGATGCACTCGCCAACCTGAACCCGTGGCCGGCCGAGCCGCAGTGGTACGCCGATGCGCGCACCGAGTACGAGAACCGCTTCCTGGCCCTTTGACGAGAGCGTGACGCGAGCGTGACGGCTCGATGAGTGCCGATGTCGTCCTGGACGACGTCTGGATCCGGTTCGGCGATTTCGTCGCGGCGCGCGAGGCGAACATCCACATCGCCGGAGGGGAGTTCTTCAGCTTTCTCGGCCCGTCCGGCTGTGGCAAGACGACGCTGCTGCGCGCGATCTCGGGGTTCCTGACCCCGTCGCAGGGGCGGGTGCTGATCGGCGGGCGCGACATGGCGGGCATCGGCCCGAACAAGCGCCCGACCGCCCTCATCTTCCAGAACCTGGCGCTGTTTCCGCTGATGAGCGTGCGCGACAACATCGCGTTCGCGCTCGAGGTGCGCGGCGTGTCGAGGCCCGAGCGTCATCGGCGCGCCGACGAGCTGCTGGAACTCATCGCGCTGCCCGGGCAGGGCGACAAGCAGGTTGGCGAGCTGTCCGGCGGGCAGCGCCAGCGGGTGGCGATCGCCCGGGCGCTGGCCGCCGAGCCCGAGGTGCTGCTGCTCGACGAGCCGTTGTCGGCGCTGGACCTGAAGCTGCGTCAGCACATGCGTACCGAACTGCGCGCCATCCAGCAGCGCGTGGGCATCACCTTCATCTACATCACCCACGACCAGGGCGAGGCGCTGACCATGAGCGATAACGTGGCGGTGATGTCGGACGGACGCATCGAGCAGGTCGGCGACGGCACCGCGATCTACGATGCGCCCGACACCGCCTTCGTCGCCTCGTTCGTCGGCGAGAACAACGTGTTCGAGGGCACCGTGCGCGAGACCGGCGGCGGCCGCGCGCTGGTCGACACCCCGCAAGGCCCGCTCAGAGCCCGCACATCGAGCAGCACCGCCCACCCCGCACTCGCCGTCGGGGATGCGGCGATGGTGTTCGTGCGGCCCGAATCGGTGGCGGTCCTGACGGCGGGTGCGGGGGCCGAGAACCGGCTGGAAGGCACGGTGCGCCGCCGCCATTTCGAGGGCAACCTGTGGCACGTCGAGGTGGAGCCTGTCGGTGGCGGTGCGGACATCACGCTGTCGACGCTGAACGACGGCCGGGCGGTGGACACGCCGGTCGGCCGGACGCTGTTGCTGGGCTTTCCCGAACGGCTGGCGATCGCGCTGCCGCGCGGCCGGCTCGCGGCCGAGTAGCGCGCCGATGAGCTGGTGGCGGGAGTACTTCGGGCGCAACGGCGTCGGTCTCGGACTGTTCCTGCTGCTGGCGGTGCTGGTCTGGGCGGTGCTGATGATCATCCTGCCGCAGCTGTTCATGCTCGATTTCTCGCTGCGCGCCAACGTGCCGCCGCCGCAGTGGGGCACCGGGACGCACGTCTACACGCTCGAGCACTACGAGTACCTGCTGCGCGGCAGCGGCAATACCGAGTCCGGCTTCAACACCGTGGATCTCGCGGTGTTCTGGCGCACCATCCTGGCCGCGGTGTTCGTCACCCTGATCGACCTGTGCCTGTGCTACCCGGTCGCCTACTACCTGGCGCACGTGGCCAGCGGTGCCCGTGCACGGCTGATGGTGGTCGCGCTGATCGTGCCGTTCTGGATCAACGAGCTGCTGCGCGCGTTCGCGTTCAAGCTGCTGTTCGGCTCCGGCGGCGTGATCAACGATGCGCTGCTGCTGTTCGGTCTCATCGATCAGCCCTACGATTTCGTGCGCGCCAACATCGCGCTGTACAGCGGGCTGTCCTACGCCTACATCCTGTTGATGATCTTCCCGATCTACAACGCGATCGAGAGCCTGGACCGCAATCAGGTCGAGGCCGCCCGCGACATGGGCGCGTCGTGGTGGCGCATCCACCGCCGCGTGATCATCCCGCATGCCAAGCCCGGCATCAGCTCGGGCTGCACCATCGTGTTCATGCTCAGCGCCGGCGCGCTGGCGGCACCCCAGGTGCTGGGCGGGCCGAGCAGCCTGTGGTTCACCCAGCTGATCTACAAGGCGTTCAACAACTCGGCCAACTGGGCGCGTGGTTCGGCCTACGCGATCGTGCTGCTGATCGCCTGTCTGGCGTTCGTGCTGCTGGTCATGCGCGTGTTCAAGGTGCGGTTCGGCGAGATCGCCAAGTGACGGCGACGGTGGCGTTGCCAGGAGGCGGCCGGTGACCAGCGATCGCCTGGGGCGTGCGTTCGGCACGCTATTCGTGCTGCTGTTCTTCGTCTACCTGTTCGGCCCGCTGATCGTCATGAGCGTCAGCGCGTTCAACAGCTCCGCCTTCCCGCGCGTGGCGCCGTGGGAGTGCTTCACCGTGGAATGGTTCGCAGCCCTGGCCGACGACGGGCGGCTGCTGACCGGGCTGCGCAACAGCGTGTTCATCGGCATCGGCGTGGTGTGCCTGGCGGTGCCGCTCGGGCTGGCCGGCGCCCTGCTGCTCACCCAGGTGCGCGAGCGGGCGCGGCCCTGGTACTACACGCTGGTGGTGTCCCCGATCCTGGTGCCCGGCGTGGTGCTCGGCATCTCCACGCTGCTGTTCTGGGACCGGGTGGCACGCATGTTCGGACTGTCGCGCGACTCGATCTTCTACGACGGCTTCTTTCTCACCATCGTCGGCCAGTCCACCTTCATCGCCGCCTACACGATGCTGGTGTTCATCTCCCGCCTGCAGCGCTTCGAGACGGTGCAGGAGGAGGCGGCACTGGATCTGGGCGCGACCCACTGGCAGAGCTTCACCCGGATCCTGCTGCCGTTCCTGAAGCCCGCGATCGGCTCGGCCGCGGTGCTGGCCTTCCTGGCCTCGTTCGAGAACTACAACACCACCGTGTTCACGGCGATCTCCACCAGCACGCTGACCAAGGAGCTGGCCAGCAAGGTGCGCTACGGCATCGATCCCTCGATCAGCGCGCTGGCGGTCACCATCATCGTGCTCACCGTGATCGGGGCCGCGGTGCACGAGGTGCTGCGCCGGCGCGAGATCGCCCGCGAGCACCATGCCGGTGCGCAGGAGACGCTTGCCGAGCGCACGCCGCTGGCGCAGAAGCCCTGGTTTCTCGACACGGCGCTGATCCTGATCGTGCTGGTGGTGATTGCCGGCGCCGGCACGGTGTTCATGGCCGGCACCGTCGGTGTGGAGGAGTGCAAGGTGCAGGTGCTCGACGCCAAGCGCGAACGCAATGCCGAACGCATCGAGGCGTTGCGCGAGCGCAATCGGGAGCGGGATGCGCGCCGGGCGGCCGAGTCGGCCGGTTCGGCGGACGGGATCGACGGCGAAGCGTCGGGCGATGCCGCACCGGGCGCGCGTGAGGATCGACCGGGGGTGGGCAATTTCGAGGGAATCTTCGGCGGTGGGCTCACGCCCGGCTCGGACGGTGCCGCCGAACCCGAGGATGCGGCTCCGGAGGGCACCGACGGGCGGACGGGCGTCGACCCCTCGGACGAGGCGCCGGCACGGCCCGGTACCGGCAACTTCGATGGCGTGTTCGGGAGCGATCTCGCGCCGGACGGGGTCGATGACGGTGATGCGCGTTGACGTGCGTCGAGGCGGGCGCGGTTGCCACGGGGGTGGCCGACGACGCTGCTGATCGATGCCCTGCTGGATGTCGAGTGGTGGTCGGGCGGGTGAGCGGATCGGGTGCGCATCAAGGCCGATCGATCCCGTGCCGCTACCGGTAGCGGGCACTCGCCCCCCGGAGACACGCACATGTTCGATCACCGCCTGATTCTCGCCACGCTGTTGCTGGCCGCCAGTACCACGGCCGGTGCCGGCAGCATCGATATCGGTCGGGCCGGCGCCACCGTGTGCGCCGGTTGCCACGGCATGGACGGCATGTCGGTGGCGCCCGGCTTCCCGAACCTTGCCGGTCAGGACGAGACCTATCTCGTTGCCCAGCTCACGGCCTTTCGCGAAAGGACCCGTACCGGTGGCCAGTCCGTGCTGATGTACGGCATGGCGGCCGGGCTCGACGACGAGGACATCGCGAACCTGGCGGCGTATTTCGCCTCGCTGGGAAAGTAGCCGGGAATCAACTGCGCTCGACCGGCCGGCTTCTCGCCCGCGACACCAGCTCGCGCTCGGCACGCTTGCAGTTCTGCGGTGGCAGACCGGCAGCCATCAGCTCCAGGTCCGCAACCACACGTTCGCCGATCTCGTGCAGCGCACCGGTCAGCGCGCCCGCCCGGTGCGCGGACAGCAGCAGGTTCGGCGTGCCGCGCAGCGGGCTGTCGGCCGGCAGCGGCTCCTGCGGCAGCACGTCGGTCGCCGCCCGTATCCGTCCCGACGCGCACGCTTCGCGCAGGGCCTCGAAATCCACCACCTCGGCACGCGACAGGATCAGCAGCAACGCGCCGGGCCGCAGGCGGGCGAGCTGTTCGCGGCCCAGCATGTGGCGGCTGTCGTCGGTGACCGACGCCACGACCGGGACGACATCGCCGGTGGCCAGCACGGTGTCCAGCGAGGCGGGTTCCAGCCCTTCGCGGCGCAGCACCTCCGGTGACAGCCAGGGGTCGTGCACCAGCACGCGCGGTTCGAAGCCTGCGAACACCTTCAGGATCGCGCGGCCCAGGTCCCCGAACCCGACGAAGCCCAGCGTGCAGCGGTGCAGCAGCCGGGCGCCGTGGTTGCCGTCCAGGCCGTAGCGCTCGTCACCCTGCCCGAAGGCTGTGTGCGCGGCCGGGATGTCGCGCGCCAGCGCCAGGGCCAGCCCGAGTGCCAGCTCCGCCACCGGACGCGCGAACACCGGCCCGATGCCGAGCACGTGGATGCCGCGGCCGAAGCAGGCGGCGTAGTCCATGTTCTGCAGGAAGTTGCCCTCGACGTTGATCACCGCACGCAGTGACGGGGCACGGTCGATGGCGGCGGCGTCCAGCGGCGGCTGGCCAATGATGAAATCGGCGCGCGGCAGGTGGGCGGCGAGAAAGTCCGCCACCGGCCGGTCGCCGCGCTCGACGATCTCGAAGCCGGACTCGAGCCGCCGGCGCATGGCGTCGGTGAAGATATCGGCCGGCACGCGGGGCGCCGGATCGAGCAGGACGACGGGGCGGCTCATCGGGTGTCTGCGGTCTCCGTGCGGCGTTCCCGCAGTGTAGCGGGGTGGTACGGATCCACCGCCTCGTCAGGCGGCCGGATCGCCGCCACCGCCGAGAATGGCCTCGGCGCAGCGTGCTCCCGCCCGGCCGTCCCACAGGGCCGGGCAGCGCGCCGGAACGTCACCGGCCTTCACGTTTTCCCATCCTTGCAGTATATCGCCGCGATCGGTGCCCACGACCTGGTTGGTCCCCTCGCTGACCGTGATCGGGCGCTCGGTCGACTCGCGCAGCGTCAGGCACGGGGTCCCCAGGGCGGTGCTCTCCTCCTGGATGCCGCCCGAGTCCGTCAGCACGACCGTGGCGGACTCCTGCAACGCGATGAAGTCGAGGTAGCCCTGCGGCTCGACGAGTTGCAGCCCGTCGATCGTGCCCAGGTGCTCCAGGCGTGCCCGGGTGCGCGGGTGGACCGGGAACAGCAACGGCAGTTCGCGGCCGATGTGCGCCAGGGTGTCGAGCAGTTGGCGCAGCTGGGCCCCGTCGTCCACGTTGCTCGGCCGGTGCAGGGTGACCAGTCCGAACGGCGAGCCGGCCACGCCCAGGCGCTCCAGCACGTCGCGCTCCCGGGCACGGGGCAGGTTGGTGATCAAGGTGTCGATCATCACGTTGCCCACCAGCGCGATGCGGGCATCGGCGACGCCTTCCGCGTGCAGGTTCTCCACCGCATCCGCCGACGGGGCGAGCAGCCAGGTGGCGAGCCGATCGGTCAACACCCGGTTGACCTCCTCGGGCATCGCCCAGTCGCGGCTGCGCAGGCCGGATTCGACGTGCGCCACCGGAATGCCCTCCTTGGCCGCCACCAGCGCGCAGGCGATGGTGGAGTTCACGTCGCCTACCACCACGACCACGTCCGGGGCGTGCTCGAGCATCACCGGTTCGAAGGCGCTCATGACCGCCGCCGTCTGCTGCGCGTGGGTGGCCGAACCGACGCCCAGGTTGACGTCCGGGCGACGGATGCCCAGTTCGTCGAAGAACACGTCCGACAGGCTCTGGTCGTAGTGCTGACCGGTGTGCACCAGGGTGCAGCGCACCCGACGCGCCTCCAGCGCATCCAGCACCGGACGGATCTTGACCAGGTTGGGCCGTGCGGCGACCACCAGCAGAGCGTGCATAGACGAGGAAATCCTTCGATCGGGGTTCGGCCGACGATGATGCCCGAGATCGCCCGGAGCGGTGCTACCACCGCCTCACGTCGGGTGCAGCATCACGCGTCCGGCCCGGATGTTCGCGTCGACGCAGCGACGTTCGGCCTGCCAGCTGTGGCCGCGCCAGCCCTGAAAGGTGAAGCCGACCAGCTCGATGCGCTCGTTCGCGGCCAGATGGCGCAACGTGTGGCACAGCGCGATGAACCCGGTGCTCGGAAAGTGCTCGGCAGCGCCTTCGCACCGGTTCTCCAGCGCATCCTGCGTCGCGCGGTAGTCGTCCACGCTCAGGGTCCGCACCCGGTGTCCGGCCCGCGTCAGCACCTCGCGCGCCCGCGCCAGGTGATTGATGCGGTCCGGATCGTGCGCGGCGCAGGGTGTGCCGGAGCGACCGGGTCGGCCGGCCGTCATGGCGGTGCCGCACAGGTGTCCCGGCAGCATCGGCACCGGCAGCACGATGTGCCCGGCGGCCTGCACCGCGGGCCGCCCGGGCAGCTCGTCCCGTTCGAGCCATTCGGCCATCTGGCCGCCGTGATTGATCAACCACAGCTGATCGATGCGCGATCCGCTCGCACCCTGGAGACCGCGAGCATCGTTGAAGCGCACGACGGTATCGGCCGAGTCCACCAGCTGCCCGACATCGCTCCGGAGCGGTGCGTTGCCGACCAGGACGGTGCGACGCTTCATGCCGGCACCGGCACGAGGCGTCCGGCGGCACCGGCCATGCAGACCGGGTACAGCCGCTCGTACCCGTCGAGCATCCGCTCCCGGCCGAACAGGCGCTCGACCCGGTCGCGAGCACGCGTGCGCGGCACGCGCAGGGCCCGGTCCATCGCCCCGGCAAGGCTGGCCGCGTCATCGCGTCCGGCGTAGGCCCCCGCATCGCCGACGATCTCGCGCACCGCACCGTTGTCGATCGCGGCCACCGGCAGCCCGCAGGCCATCGCCTCGATGGCGACCAGCCCGAACGGCTCCTCCCACAACGGGGTGAACAGCAGCACGGAGGCACGGCCGAACCGTTCGGCGAGTTCGGGACCGCGCAGATGACCCGCATGGCGCACCCGCTCGTCGAGCAGCGGCGCGACGTGCTGGTCGAAGTAGTGCCGATCCTCCATCGGACCGACGATCGTCAGCGGCACCCCGGCCAGTCGTGCGGCCTGTGCCGCCAGGTGCGTACCCTTGTTCGGATCGATCCGGCCCGCCCAGATCGCCGATCCGTCGCCGTACTCGCGGTACGGCCACTCGCGCGGATCGATGCCGTTGTGGACCACGTGCGATGCGGCGGTACCGGTGTCGCCCCACCAGACCGCGTGCTGGCGCCGCGACGTGACGGTGTAGTGCAGGCCGGGAGAGACCGTCCCGCGCACCGCCTCGTGCAACACCTCGAACGGCGGCACGTGCAGCGAGGTCAGCATGGCCAGACCCGCCTCGGCGGCCATGCGGATGGGCAAAGGGTGCAGCGTGTTGTTGTGGATCACGTCGAACCCGTCCGAGGCCAGGTGCCGCATCGCCCGTTCGAACGCCACGCGCTGCAGCGTGTCCAGCACCTCGCTGCCGCGGTGCAGGTGCCACGGCAGGTCGCGTTCGTAGTGCGCGTCCACGGTGGCGAACAACGGCACGCCGGCGTCGCTGTCGCCCGAGGCGAACAGGGTGACATCGTGCCCGCGCTCCGCCAGCCCGCGCACCAGGTGCCAGGTGTGGGCCTCCATGCCGCCGGCGAACGGCGGGCGCACCGGATGGCGCACGTGGGCGAGTACCGCGATGCGCAACCGACGATCGCGTGCCGAGTCGATGGTGCCCGGCGCCGTCCGGTGCGCACCCGGGCGCGTGGCGGCGGCACTCATGCGATGGCGGCATCCCGGCTGCGATCGACGGTGGTACGGTGAACGAAGCGCTTGCGATCGAACCATCGCGCCGGTGCCGCGATGCCGTGCTCGCGCAGGTGGCGCGCGCGCACCTCGCGTTCGAGGTGATCGATCGCACGAGCCGTCGATGCGTAGGGCTGGCCGGGCACGTGCAGCGCCTCCAGCAGTGCGGTATCGGCGGTGGCACCGGTCGGACGCAGGCCGTCCGTACCGTCCTCGATCAGGCCGAGCAGCGCGAAGCAGTGCAACCAGTGGTCCATGGTGCGAACGCCCCACTTGTCGGCGAACCGTTCGGCGTTGCGCAGCACCGAGTCGAGGTGGCGAACCGGCGGCATGCGCTGGTCGTGATACTGGTGGTAGGCGCGGGCACCGTGCATCCAGCCGATCGGAATGCCGCGTTCGAACAGCGTGCGTCCGAAGTCGGTGTCCTCGCCACCGTAGCCGGTGTAGCCCTCGTCGAATCCGCCGGCGCGCTCGAAGGTGTCGCGCGCGATGGCAAAGTTCAGCGACCAGAAGCAGCGGTAGTCCTCGCAGCGTTCCACCCCGTGCTCGGGCGGCGCGGCACGGTGATCGTGGCGCACGCCCAGGCGTTCGAAGGCCGGGTAGTCCCAGCCGTCGCGCGCGCACCCCTCGGGCAGGTAGCGAACCTCGCCCATCAGCAGGCCGTGCTCGTGAGCGAGCGCCCGCGCGTAGTCCCCGACCAGCTCCGGAGCGGGTATGCAGTCGACGTCCAGGAACACCAGCGAGTCGCAGGATGCGGCACGTGCGACCGCGTTGCGGGCCTCGGACAACGGCAACGCCTCCCCCGCGACCGTGATCTGGCGAATCGGGAAGGGCGCCTCGGGCAGGTCGTCGTACGGTTGCGGCTGCATCACGCCGATGACCAGCTCGGCCGGCAGGCGCCGCTGCCGGGTCAGGCCCAGCACCAGGTTCCGCAGATGAGCGTCGCGGCCGCATGCGATGGTCAGCACGCTGATGCCCGACGCGCGATCCGACGCGCGATCCGACGCGCGATCCGACGCGCGATCCGGCTCGCAGCCGGGCCCGCGATCGGGGCCCCGGTCAGGCTCCTGCCACAGCGACGCGCACAGCCCGTCCAGCCAGCCGGCCGCCTGCGCGGCCGAATCGGTACGCACGCAGGCACGTTGCCGTTGCGGATCGTGAGCGTCCGTGGCCGCGGAGATCGCCTCGCGCCAACCGCGCGCGTGCGACGGCAGCGCGCTCAGGGCGTGGGCCAGGCCGTTGTCGTCCAGCGCGTGCGCCTTGCAGACCTGCTCGTCGAAGTAACACCACTCCGGCACCACGATCCAGGGCCTGCCCGCCGCCAGTACCTGCTGGCACACGGTGTTGCCCGCGGTGCTGATGACCAGATCCGCCGCGACGATGCGATCGAGCGCGTCCTCGACCCAGCCGTGGTGCACCAGGTTGGCAGGCTCGGTCGCGTGCCACGAGCTGCGCACCCCACCGATCGTGTGCCAGCGAACCTGCGGGAACGTGCGTGCGGCCACGCCGAGCGCGGCACTGGCGAAACCGTCCCCGCCATTGCCCGACAGCACCAGGTGCACCGTCTCGCCGAGGTCGATTCCCAGTCGGGCACGCGCCTCGGCCCGGTCCGGCAACGCTGCCGGGCCACCGAGTCCTGGCGCGAAATGCATGCGATCGAGGAAGCCGTCCGACCAGTCACGTTGCGCCAGGGACCGGTCGAACGGTGCGAGCAGCCCGGCCGCACCGTCCCAGGCGGCGCGGTGCCCCGGATCGTCGCGCTGGCCGTGCTGCACGGTGCACACGTGCGGGACCGAGCACAGCCGTGCCAGCTGCGCCACCTCGGCCGAGACGTCGCTGACGAGCAGTGCCGGATCGGCCCGGTCGAACCAGGTGGCGAGCATCGCCATGGCGCGCCGGATGCCCGGCCAGCCCAGCGGTGCGCAGTGCACCGTGTCGGGCATCGGCACACGGTCCATGCCGCACGCCTCCTCGCCGGTCGGTTCGAACAACGACGGCAGCTCGATCACCGTGGCGCGCGCGGGCAGCGGCGGGAGCATCGCGGGGCGGGCGCAGAACACCGTCACCGGCCGGTCCTCCGGCAGGGCTGCCAGCACGGCCGCACAGCGTTCGGCGTGCCCCCTGCCCTGGTGGTGGACGAAGTAGCCGATCGGACGACGGCTCACGACAGCGCCGCCGCTCGACGCGACCGCGGTGCCGATGGCGCGATCAGCCCGTGCGCCGTCAACCCCTCCAGCACGCCGTCGGCGTAGGCGGCCCGGGCACGGTACAGCCCGTGCCGGTCCGCGATCGAGCTGATCTCCGGCAGGGCGTTGCCGACCAGGATCGCCTGGCCGCAGTGCGTCAGCATGTCCTCGTCGTTGCCGCTGTTGCCGGCGGCCACGCAGTGCGACATCGATACGCCGTGGCGCGCCGCCTCGAACGCGATCGCCGCCGCCTTGCCGCCGGTGACGGGCAGGATGTCGATGAACCGCCCGTGCGAGGAGACCACCCGTACCCGCAGGCCCTGTCCGGCCAGGTGACGGCGCACGCGATCGGCATCTTCGCTCGTGCCGAACAGGCTGATCTTGAAACCGCGTTGGGTGCACTCGTGCTGGTAGCGGGGGGTCGTCGCGTGCAGCGCGCCGAGGATCGCCTCACGATTCCAGTCTTCCGACAGGTACCGGGCATGGTCCGGGCACCGTCGCAGCTCGCCCGCACCGTCCGTGCGCCAGATCTCCGCGCCCACCGAGGTGATCCAGGTGTCCGGGCGGGGCAGGCGCCAGCGGGCGAGCACGGCCATGGCCTCGGGAAGCTCGCGTCCGGTGGCGACCGCCACGGGCAGCGATGCCGGACGGGCGTGGAACCACTGCGCGAAGCGTCGTGCGGCGGCCCTGGAACCGGTCAGGGTATCGTCGATGTCGAACGCCAGGAAATGCGAGGGTCGAGGCACGCTGACGGCACTGCGCGCACGGCACTGCGTTCCGGCCGGCCGCGTCTGCGCCGCGCGTGCCCGCAGGGCCCGGTCCATGATGCCGTCGACCGTCGCCGCCCACGCACGCCAGCTGTAGCGGGCACGGTTGCGCAGCGCCGCATCGCGTGCGTGCGCGTACTCGGCCGGCCGCTCCAGCAGCGATCGGCAGGCGGACGCCAGTGCGTGCGCGCTGTCCGGATCGACGAGCCGTCCGTGGCCGATGGTCCCGAGGATGTCGACCGGTCCACCGTGTCGCGTGGCGACCACCGGCAGCCCGAACCGGGCCGCCTCCACCAGCGTCAGTCCGAACGGTTCGTGCCGGGCGGGGTTCACGAACACCCCGCCACGACACGCGCTCAGGCGGTAGAGTTCGGCGACGTGACCGCGATCGTGCGCGGGGGGCAACGCGACCGATCCGGCCAGCCCGTGTTCCGCGATGCGTCGCTCGATGGCGTCCAGCTGATCGGCCTGCTCGTCGCGCTCGGCCCGGATGGCGTCGTGCTGGCCGGCGAGCACGATCAGGTTCGCGTGCTCGCGCAACCAGGCGTCGCCCGCGTAGGCATCCACCAGGGTGGGCAGGTTCTTCTTCGCCACCGGACGGGCGATGGCCAGCAGGCACGGTCGCCCGGGGTCATCGAGCCAGGGGTCGACGAGCGCTCTCGCTCGCCCGGTGTGCCGGGTGGTGGCGAGCTCGATGCCGGGTCGGGCGACATGGGTGCGTGCGCTCGCCCGCTCACCGTAGGCGTCCACCTGATGGCGGCGCTCGTCGTCCGACGACACGATGATCGCCTCCGCCCGGCGTATCGCCTGCCGCTCGCGCTCGATGCGTCGCGCCGCATCCGTACCGGCACGCGCCGACGCACCGCGCGCGTCCAGCGCCAGCGAATGCGGGGTGTACAGCACCGGAATGCCGTGGTCGCGGGCGGCGTCCAGCGCCAGCTCGGCGGCATCGGCGAAATGGGCATGGATGACGTCGGGCCGTTCGTGCTCGACCAGGATCCGGAACGCCCTGGACAGTGCCGGCAAGGCGGCGCTCAGGGCTGCCTTGGTCAGGTAGCGGGTGTCGTCGGTGCGCAGTCGACGGATCGTCAGGCGAGCCGTGATCTCCTGGCGTTCCAGCGCATGGTCCGGTCCGAGCGCCGGATCGTCGAACGCCCGCGTGACCAGCGTCACCCGGGTGCCGGGCGAACTCGCCACTTGCGCGTGCGCAGCGCCCAGCAGATAGGCGATGTGGCCGCCGGTATCCTGCGTGATGCCGTAGCGTACCGGTGGCGGTCTCAGGCAGCCCCCCAGGGCCACGTGCATGATGTGCATTGACGAGAAGCCTTCCGTGGATGAAGCGGCCCGTGGATGGAGGGCCGATGTCATCGGAAGTCTGGGGGAAGTCCGGCGGCGAGCCCGGGCGTGTCGCGGGCGCGGCAACATCGCGATCGACGGATGGCATATTTGACCGCATGCGTACCGGCTTGATGCGGGCGAGGCGGCTTTGCGAGCAGGGGTGGCCCGGAGCGGGCAGCAGTCTATCCGCTGCTGCGCGGTGCCGACAGGGCATCGTGGTACACCGATGCGTAGCGACGGATCAACGTATCGCCGTCGTAGCGTTCCAGGGCGTGGTGCCGGGCCAGGTGGCCGATGCGGCGGCGCCCGTGCGCATCGGCGACGCGCGCGGCGATGGCGTCGGTGAAGGCCCGTCCGTCGCCCGGTGCCACCAGCGTGCCGCGACCCTCGCCCAGCAGCACCGCCTGGTCGCCCACCGCGGTGGCCACCGTGCAACGCGCCGCCGCCATCGCCTCGATCACCTTGATCGGGCTGGCGTAGCGGGTGATCGACAGTTCGCGCCGCGGCACCGCGAACACGTCGATGGTGGCGAGCAGTTCGGGTATGCGGGTCTTGGGCACGACGCCGGTGAAACGCACCCGTCCGGGGCGCTCGCGGTTCAGGGGGGCTGCCTGCGCCTCCAGCCGGGCCCGTTCGGGGCCGTCACCGATGAAGACCAGATCGATGTCCGGCAGGGCGACGGCGGTGCGGATCAGCGTGTCCAGTCCTTCGTAGTGGAGCATCTTGCTGGTGGTGCCGACGGTGACCGGGGAGCCGGCCGCGACGCCGGTGCCGTGCTCGTCGTGCTCCTGCCGGGCCCGGTCGCACGCGGTGACGAACGCCGGGTCGATCCCGTTCGGCACCACGGTCAGGGCCTGCTCCGACAGGCCGTGCGTCCTGCGCACCAGCGTACCGAGCGCATCGCTCGCCACCACTACCGCGGCCGCACCGTCGACATGACGTTCGAACCAGCGGCGCGCCAGCGGTTCGACCAGGCGACCGTAACCGCGGGCGCTCTGGGCGAGCATGGCGCCGGCGAGGTCGAACCGCAGCTCCGCCACCGCCGGCAGCGACAGGTTCCGTGCCGCCTGCACGGCCGCGCGACCGATGCCGCTGGCCCAGTGCACGTGCACCAGGTCGGCGGCGTGCCGGCGTGCAGCGTGTTCCACCGAGCGTCTCAGGTGATCGACATCGACGTGGAACGGTCGCCGGAACGGGGCGGGCGCGGCGTCGCGCCGTGCCCGCTCGCGGTGCGACGGTTCGACCTGCTCGACCGGCAGCCCGTCCGGTTCGGCATGCGCGTGTTCGCCGTAGACCTGCTGGCGACTGGTGACCAGCACCGCGGGCACGGCCACGCCCAGCCGGGCCTGGGAGCGCACGATCCAGTGCGAGCGACTGGCGTAGCCGGACGGTACCGGCGGCCAGCTCTCGACGACGTGCAGGACGCGCGGTGCGCCGTTCACATCGTGGGCGACGGTTGCGCCACCGGTACGGCGACGTCGCGCCAGGCGCGGGCCACCTCGCGCACCGTGGTCACCTGCCAGCCGGTGTCGGTCGCGTGGCGCAGCATGCGCTCGAAGGCGGGACGGGTTTCCGCATCGCGCATCACGTCGATCGGGTCGAAGTACACCGAGGCGAAGCGACGGCGCAGCGCACGCGTCAGCATGCGCTGCCAGCGCCGTTCCCATTCCGCCACGTCGAGCAGGCCGGCACCGCGCACCGGATCGCGCGGGATGCGGATCGCGCTGTAGGAGCAGAACGGCGACCAGCGCATGCCGGGGCAGGGGGTCAACGGCACCATCAGCGGGGCGCCGTCCGCGCGCGCGCGCACCGCATCGCGCGCATCGGCCGGAAAGTGCAGGCTCAGGTCGGCGGCGCGCTCGCGCCCGCTCGGCAGGTAGGGCGTCGGTACCGGGCACTTGCTGGCCAGCGCCGTGCTGACGCAATCGATCTCGGGGGCTGCGCGCAACGCCTGCATCATCCGGAACGCATCCTTGAAGTGCGGCGAGCGAAAGCTGGTCGGACGCTGGCCGGTGCCGGCCTCGATCGCGTCCTGGCCCAGCACGATCTCCTCGCGCATCTCCTCCTCGCTCAGGTGCCAGAACTCCCGATCCGGATTGAGCACCGGGTTGTCGGGGTGCGACCAGGTGTGGTTGCCGAGTTCGTGCCCCGCCGCGGCGGCCTCGGCGTAGGGCGCCGGGTCGCGTTCGACCAGCTGGCCGATCGCGAACACCGTCATCGGCAACGACAACCGGTCGAGCAGTTCGAGCAGCGGTGTCAGGGCAACCGTGTCCTCGCGGTAGTCCAGGTCGAAGCTCAGGGCGAGCATCGGTGGCCCGTCCGGTGCCGGCTGCACGGTGCGCGGCAACGCGCCCCACAGGGAGCGGCGGGTCAGCTCGGTCGCGATCGGCGACGGCAGGGTGTTCCAGAGCGCGTTCATGGCGTGGGTGCGGCTGTGCCGAACAGGTCGGCGGCAAGGTCGTGACCGATGCGCCGGCGCAGGCCCGGGTCGGTGACCACCGACTCGACCATGCGCCAGGCCACGGCCGGCGTGGTCAGCGGGCAATCGGAACCGAACACGATGCGTTCGGGCACCCGCTCCACCGCGTAGGCGAGAAAGTCGCGTATCCAGATGCCGCTGGTGTCGAGCACCACGCGCGGTTCGCGCCGGGCAAGCTCGACGGCATCCTTGAGATCCCGTTCCCGGTCGGGAAACGCTCCCAGGTGCGCCACGATCAGCGTGCCGGTGAGCCTGGGCAGTATGTGGCGTTCGATGAAGCGCGGCGTGGCGTAGCGACCCGCGTGGGTCAGCACCGGCAGCCCGGCGGCGTTGATCGCCTCGAACACGTCGTCGTCCGGCACGCCGTCCAGGTGCGGCAGCAGCTTCACGCCGGCGTAGCGCGCCAGGGTGCCCGGCTCCACGTCCGGTGCGCGACCGCGTCCGGCCAGCGAACCCAGGCGCGCCCGCAGCGCCCGGCGCGCGATCCACAGCTGCGGTTCGGCCACCGGCAGCCGGTTGCCCCCCAGCCGTGCGAAGGCACGGATGCGTCCGTCGCCCGCCTCGCAGTCGGCCAGCAGCTCGGCGTTGGCGGTGCGGTAGCCATCGGTGCGCATCGGAGCGAAGGCGAAGGCCTGCTCCACCCCGGCCGCATCCATCAGCCGCTCGTACTCGCGGCGCTCCAGCAACCCGTAGTAGAGCTCGCCAGTGTCGCTGCGGCCCAGATGCACGTGAACATCGAACAGGGCGGTCATGAGGGTGTCCAGCTCGTTTCAGCGTCGCGTCCGTGCCCGGATGGCGGCGTCAGGCCGAACAGGCGCTGCGCGTTGCCGTGCGCGATCGCCGCAAGCGTCGCGTCGTCCTCGACCGAGGCGGCGATGTGCTCGAACTGCACCGCCGGTGCGCACATCGGCCGGTTGCTGCCGAACAGGATGCGTCCGGGCACGCGTTCGACCGCGTAGCGCAGGAAGTTGCCGATGTTCGCGCCACTGGTCTCGAGATGGACGCGTTCATCGTCACCCGCCAGCCGCACCGCATCGGCAAGGTCCTCGGCCGCGCACGGCCAGCTGCCCAAGTGTGCGAACACGACGGGGCCGCTCAGGTGCGGGAGCAGGTGACGTTCCAGCCAGCGCACCGGACACTGCACACCGGCGTGAACGAGTACCGGCGTCCCGCGCTCGGCCAGGATCGCGAGCGTGCCGGCACCCGGCAGGCCGGTCTGTTGCGGCATCAGCTTCACGCCGGCGAACCCGTCCAGCAAGGCCGGATCGCCGGCGATCGCCGCGGCCACCGCTGCCGCATCGCCGGTGCGGCGCCCGCTGCCGGGCAGCCAGCGTTCGGCACCGACGCGTGTCGCCACGGCGGCGAGCGGTCCGGTCGGTGGTCTGGCGCCGCCTTCGTCGTCCAGCCGCAACCAGGCCTTCCAGCCCGGCCGATCGATCGTGTCGTCGCGCAGCGCGAGCGAGGCCTGCAGCAGGTCCGTGCCCGCGGGCGGTGCGCAGATGCCGCCGGCGAACCGCGGTGCACCCTCGTCACCGTCCAGGCCGTAGCCGCGTGGGTCGGCATGCATCGACGCCAGCGTTTCCGTACGGTAGAAGCCCTCGCCGGCGGCGATGCCGGTACCGAGCGCGTTCAGGTGCACATCGATCACCGTCAGCCGTGCCGGCAGCGGGGTGTGCCGGAACAGGGCGGGATCCGTGCCGTCCACGGACATCGTGACGGTGCTGCCGTGCGTCACGACGAACCCGCCGTCGATGCGGCAGGGGCACGCGTCGACGTGTCGCGCCAGGCATCCGCCCACGTGTCGTCCGGCTCGTACCCCAACGCCGTCACCGCCTCCAGCAGCATCGGACAGGTCGCCACCAGGCGAGCGATCCGGTCGTGGTGCTCGGGCGCCTTCCAGCGCGCGACGCCGCCCGGCTCTGGACGGCGAAGGCCGCCGAGCGCACCTTCGGTCATCGAGTCGCGCGTGGCGCGCTCGGCCCGCTGGTACCAGTCGCCGAACCCGGACGCGAGCGGCCAGTGCGTCAGGGCCGCGATCCGGTCGCTGACCCGAGCGGTATCCTCCACCAGATCCTCGTAGCGCACCGTCACGCCGTCGCTGCGCCCGCGTGCCGCGAGCAGGGCGCGCGTGGTGCGCACGAAGCGTTCGGGTTCGACGTAGTAGCCACGTTCGGCCGAGTAGGCCTGGTGACGGCTGGTCATCACGTCGCGCGGATCGCGCACGGTGAACACGAAACGTGCCTCCCCGCCGGCGTCGCGGCGTGCACCGGCGATGCGCTCGATCTCCAGCACGTCGTCCGGATGCTTGGTCACCAGCCGACCGTCCGGTGCACGCGCGTCCAGCGCGTCCAGCGCCTCCACCTCGCCCTGGAAACCGCGTACCGGCACGTCCCCGTGCTCCAGCATCTGCTGCAGCAGCGTGGAGCCGCTGCGCGGGTACCCGCACACGACCAGGTGCGTCGTTCGAGCACTGTCATCGGCACGCCGCGTCGGCTCCACCGCCAGGGCGACGCCGCGCTTCAGGTCACCGGACAGGCCGCCGGCCCCCTCGCGCAACCGGCGCACGAACGCTCTCCGCCCGCTCGCCCGAGGCGGGCCGGACCGCATCGCCTTGTCGTAGACCTCGTGGTAGCGCTGCACCTCCAGCGGCCAGGCACGCTCGGCGATCGCGCCGCGTCCGGTGAAGGGTTCACGGGCAAAGCCCGCGATCGCCTCGGCCATGGCCGAGGCCGCCGGTGTCGTGAACCGCACGTCCTCGCGCTCGGCCAGCAGCTCGCGCATGGCCGGCAGGTCGGTCACGATCAGCGGCAGGCCGCAGGCCAGCGCCTCGAGCGGCTTGAGCGGCGTGGTGTCCATGGACACCGCGTGCGCGCCGCGCGGCACCAGGAACAGGTCCAGGGAGGTGTAGAAGTCCGGCATCTCGCCGTAGGGCACCAGCCCTGGCAACCGGACGGTGTCGCCCAGCTGCAGCTCGTCGACCAGGGCGCGGATGCGCGGCAGGTCCCGACCGGTGCCCGCCAGCGACATGATCAGCCTGATGCCCTGTCCGGCCAGGTCGGGTGCGGCGATCGCGGCCGCGCGCACCGCCTCGTCCAGGTTCTCGATCCGCTCGAACGTGGTGGCGTAGCCGACGTGCAGTTCGCGCAGGCCGTCGCTGCCGGCGGCACGCGTGGCAAAGGCATCACGCTTCCCGCCGGGGTGAAAGCGGGTGGTGTCCACGCTGTTGCGCACGATGGTCAGCCGTTCGGGGGACACGCCGTTGCGGGTCATGATGCCGGCCAGCCCGTCGGCGATGGTGACCACGGCGCTGGCCTCGCGTGCCAGTTCCAGATCGAGCCGGTTCTGCCATTGACCGCGCAGCGTGCGGATCGGCGAACCGGTGCCCAGGTCGTAGTAGCCGTTGAAGCAGCGCAGCTCGAACACCGCCGGCAGGCCGAGGGTCGCCGCCACGTCCAGGGCCGGACCGGCGATGTAGTGCGGGTGGTGCACGTGAACGATCTGGGCACCGGTGCGGCGCGCGACGCTTTCGAGCTCGCGCCGGAAATCGCCCGCCGTCGCCGGCGCCAGGCCCAGTGCCGGACGTTCCCAGGAACGCGTGCCCACGGCGGCACCGTTGGCATGACGTGCCGCGCGCAGCTGCAATCCGGGCCCCCACGACGGTGTCGTGAAGCGTTCGTCGCGACCCTGGGCCAGCGGTTCGAACGGCGACACCGCCACCTGCGGCTCGACCCCGTCGAGGTGCTCGGTCTGGGCACCGATCAGACCGATCGAACGCGCGGTGTAGCCGTCGATGTACGGCCAGGCGTAGTTCAGGACGTGCAGGACCTTCATAGGGTGATCACCAGCTCAGGCGTTGTTCGGCGGCATCGAGCCACGGGCAGGCACGGTGGGAGACGACCAGGCAGATTCGCCGGCGACACCAGCCGGTCAGCGCGTCCTGGACGCGCCGTTCGGAGGCCATGTCGAGCGAACTGGTCGCCTCGTCGAACACCACGATGGACGGCTCGCGCACCACGGCCCGCGCCAGCTGCAGAAGTTGCGCCTGACCGGACGACAGGCCCGCCCCGCTCGCATCGATCAGCGGTGCGTCCCAGTCCAGCGGTACGCCATCGTGCGACAGGGCCAGGCGTACCGCGTCGAAGGCGGCCGCATCCGGCAGGGGGCCGTGCCCGTCGTCGAGAAAGAGGTTGTCGCGCAGCGAGCCCGGCAGGGCGATCGGCTGCGCGCCCAGGTAGAGCACGCTGCCCGGTGGCAGCGCACCGATGTCGACACGGGTGTCCGTGGCCGCGCACGTCGCCGTCACCCGGCCCGCATCGGGCGGCAGCAGGCCGCACAGCACGCGTGCGAAGGTGCTCTTGCCGGCACCGGTCTCCGCGGTCAGGCAGGCGATCTCGCCGTGGCGCAACGTCACGTCGACATGCTCGAACACCGGCACGCGCGCGCCGTAGCCGAACGTCAGCCCCTGCGCAACGAGCGCGGCGAC
>Ga0209831_1000494_pt1 | contig 38071 bp, 32 predicted proteins | sample Maine_Asex4_meta_FD_187451 | JGI IMG/M metagenome (GOLD analysis project Ga0209831, IMG submission 187451) | Marine algal microbial communities from Maine, USA - Maine_Asex4_metaG (SPAdes) (version 2) | ecosystem: Host-associated > Algae > Red algae > Unclassified | place: Maine, USA | collected... | reverse complement strand
TTTTTTGTGAGCTGATATTTTTATTGTAAATATAAATTCATTCATAATACGTAAAATACAGACAATTAAAGGAATACACTTTTCCTTACAATCGTACTACTTTTATTATTAAATTCTCCGCTAATCTACCAAAATAAAGTGTGTTCTTAAAAGAATATTAACTTTAATTTTCACAATTGTAAACTATCTTATAAAAATAAAAATGAGATTGCATATTAGTGACTTATTAGCTGATTTTAAATGTTAGCCTTTTATGCTAACCACGGCAAGTGTAAGCTATGCAAAAAATTAGTTACTTAAAATTTTGGTTGATATTCATTTCACTAAAAAATTCAATTTATTATATATAACTTATAAACTTTTACAATATTAGTTACTCACATTCGCATTGGATTTTCAAACTCAATGAGCTTTACATAAATTTAAAAATAGTATGAAATACCTAGTTTTAATTATTCTGCTTTTACCGATAAAAGAAATGAATTGTCAAATTACCAATACTACAAACACCATGGGTATTTTATACAGCGAACCAAAAAAAGTGAGTGAGGGATACCTACTATTTGTTCCATTAGAATCTCAAAATGCCTATTTAATTGACAATTGTGGAATAGTTGTTAACACTTGGACTTTTGAGCATACATTAATTCACTCAGGTTGCTATTTATTGGAAGATGGTTCGATTTTAAAATTGAGTGTGTCTGGTTTTACTTATGAATTTGAAAGTTACATTGAACGCCGAAGTTGGGATAATGAATTGGTTTGGCAATATAGCTTAAAAAGTGAAAAGGGTAAGTTACATTCGGATTTACATATTTTGCCCAATGGCAATATTTTAGTTTTAAAAGAAGAAAAAATTGAAGTTAAAAAAGCTATTTCGTTAGGTGTAAACCCAAACTTGTTAGATAACAAATATAACCTTGAAACATTAATTGAATTGAAACCCATAGGTGTTGATAGTGCAACAATAGTATGGCAATGGCGGTTGGAAGATCGCCTCGTTCAAGAGTATGACGATTTAAAAGACAATTACGGTATTGTAGCTGATTTTCCAAGAAAATATAATGCAAACTTGTATAATGGTTTTACACATTTTAACAGTATTGATTATAACAAAGACTTAGATCAAATTATACTTTCTTCTTGGAGTGACGATGAAATTTATATTATAGATCATAGCACAACTACTGAAGAAGCAGCCAGTTCTGCTGGCGGTACTTACGGTTATGGCGGTGATTTTTTGTTTAGATGGGGTAAACCCTCCAACTATGGTTCTAAATCAGAACAAAAATTACTGGCTCAGCATAACCCTAGATGGATACCAAATAATTTTAAATGTTTTGGTGGCATGATTTCTATTTTTAACAACCGCCATAATGAACTTTATGCGATTAGTGAGCGTAAAAGTGCTGTTGTTATAATTAATCCAGACCCAGATGGTGATGGTGTTTACGAATTTGAGGAAGGAAATTTTTTACCTGTAAATTATGAGTTTGTTTTGCCCAATAAAGGAGAAATTAGAGGTCCGATGTTTTCATTATTTTTGTCTGGAGCAATAGTACAACCAAATTGCAATATATTAACTTGTGAAGGAGCAAGTGGAAGATTGACAGAATTTGATAAAGATGGAAGAGTTGTTTGGATGTATCAAAGTCCAATTGTAAATGAGTTAAATGTAGGTGAGCAGGGTTCTACTCCTCAAGTAGAAGTATATAAAGTAGAAAAATACGCTCCACTTTACGCTGGTTTGGCTGGAAAAAATTTATGCGGAAAGGATGTTATTGAAAATGAAAACACTTTGAGCGAGCAGTACATAGAATTTTGGCGTACTAAACTGTCCTTTTCATATACAATAGAAGGAAAAAAAGTTGCATTTACCTTAACCAGTACTAACATAGGTAATTTGGTTTGGAATTTTGGTGACGGCAATACTGCTATGGAAGAAAACCCTGTTCATATTTTTGAAATGCTTGGTACTTATGAAGTTTGTTTGAGTGGAAGTAATTGTTATGGTAACGATAGCTACTGTGATAACATTGAAGTTAGTTTAACTAATACCGATCCAATCCAGACTAGCATTTCCATTTTAAAATCAAATATCATTAAAGATAAGCTATTCTTTAATCAAAATTCAATTCTGCATGCTGAAATTTACAATAGCACAGGAAGTTTGGTTATTCGAATGAAAGCACCCAGACATTCCATCAAAGTGGGAAATTTGCAAAATGGCGTTTATTATTTAAAAATAAGAGGTTATAAAAGCTCTTATTGGCGCATAGAGCGATTTATAAAGCTATAATTTAATCCAGAAATTTTATTTTATTCTTTAAAAAAACTTTCCCATCATCTATTGATTGTATTTCAAAAACAGAGCTATCCATTTTAGTAACAATATATTTTGGAAAATGTTTTAATAAAGGAAAATCCATTTGTAAGGTATCATAATTCAAACTAAAATTACCGTAATACCATTTTTTATTTTCTCCAAACCAACCTTCAAATGTTCCGTTTTTATTGTAAATAACAATGCTGTTTTCATCCTTCCAAGACCCATAGATTAAAGCTTTACTAAACTTTGATTGATGTGGTCGATTAATCTGAATTTTTTTATATGATATTGATCTAATTATAAAAAAAACAGTTATAAATATCAAAATCGAAGCTATACTTATTACAATTTTATTTGGCGTTTTCACTATGCTTTATTTCGCTTCATTAACTTTCGTTTAATTTCTTTAAAAGGGTATATACTTTGACCAATAAAGCTTTTTGGTACTTCTTTATCGTCAACGCCTAATATTATTTTTTTGTTTTTAGGGTTGTAATAACATTTAAAAAGTAAATCCCATATATTTAACACAGATGCAAAGTTTACACCATATTTATAATCGGTTGGGTAGTTTTTTGCGTGATGCCAATAATGGGTATTCGGGTTGTTAATTATATAGTTTAAAAATCCAAATTTAATATTAACATTACTATGGGTGAAAAAGCTTGAAAAAACGCCAATTGCTAAAGTGAAAATTATATATTGTTCTGCCTGATAGCCTATTATACTGAATGGGATATATAATATGGGTTTAAAAACAAAAAATTCCATAAAATGAAAATGACGTGTTGAGGCTGCTCCGAGCTGCTCTTGAGCGTGATGAATTTTATGAAATTTCCATAGAAAACTAACGCGGTGCAATAAAAAATGAGCAAAAAATTCTAAAAAATCTTGCAGTATAAATAGTATTAATATTTGGATAGAAAAATGAAGTTGATCAATATTTAGTAGTGCTGCATCAGCATCAAATCCAATTTGGGTTATTAAATATTTATAAACCATTTCTACTATTACGGTTAGCGCAAAAAAGCCAAGTGCAGCAAACAGAAAATCATTAAAAAAAACATAAAAAAGATCTAAAAAAAAGCCTTTCCGCTTTACTGTAGGATAATTTATTTTCTTAGGCAAAAATACTTCTAAAGTAAAACAAAATAAAAACCAAAATGCTACCCAATAAAAATAATTGGTTAAGCCAGGTGTATGAAGTAATTCTATAATATGTTTCCAGTAAGCAACAAACATATAATTGAAAGTTTCAACTATTTTATCAAATGACATAAACTATATATATTGTTAAAAAATTGGCTGAAGCAAATATATTCCTAAAATTTGTTATTTTAGAGCATCTTTAATAAAAAATAACTATGATTTTCAAAACCAACTCTTTTAACACTAAAAAGATAACAATTTCACTAATTACATTTTTATTTTTAACAATAAATCAAGTATACTCGTCAGATGATAACTGGTTTCATTGCCAAAAATCTAACCAAAATAATGGCTATATAATTAGTGGTGGGCATCATATTAATGGTAACCCGCTTAGTGCAATTGCTTATTCTAAAATTGACCTTAATGGTAACATAGTTTGGCAAAAAGGTATTAGTGGAAATAGTGATGAGGTAATACCATATTCATTAAACAAAGGACAGAGCAACTATTATACTTGTGGTTTAAGTTATGCCAACGGTTTTGGTGTTCCAGGAGATGCTTATGTATTAGCCTTTGATGAAAATGGTAACAAGGTATGGGATTGGCTCGCCGGCGAGGTAAATGCAGAATTTTTTTATGGTGTTTGTGAGAAAAACAATGGTGAGGTAATTGCTACAGGGTTTACTAAATCTTTTTCAACTATTGATGATTTAATGATTGTTAAATTAGATGTGAATGGAAATGTAACTAATTCAAAAATTATATTTAACAATACTAACAATACTGAAATTGGGCTCAAAGCAAAATCAACAAACGATGGAGGATATATTATAATGGGCACAATTAGAACCAGCAGTTTAAATGATTTGATGCTAATTAAGTTTAATTCAAATGATAATATAAGCTGGGCAAAAAGATATGGAATTGCATCCGACTATGACCCAATTGATATAATTGAAAGCAGCAATGGTAATTTTATAATAGCTGGGGCTAATATAATTGCTGGTAATTTAGGCAATAATCTATTAAGAGTAACGGCATTAGGCAACGTACTTTGGTTCAAAACCTATTCCACTAACGTATTAGAACGCCCCAGTCAGGTAAGTGAACAAAATGGGAATATATATGTAAGCGGCATGGTTCTGGTGCCAGGTACAGCAGGTATATTAGATGCACAATACTTTGCCACCGATGTTAATGGTGATTTACTATTCTCCAATAAAATAAATGTAAATGGTTTTGATGGAAAAAGAATTGGCTGCATAGAAACCGATGCCATTAACCAAAACGAAATTACTATGGTAACCGGCGAATTTATAAGTACGCCTCGTTTATTTGATGTGGGTTTACAAAAAGTTTCTATGCATTCTAACGCTTGTAATAATACAGAATATCCTTTAACAGAAGGCACTTTAAATGTTACTGAAACTTCCTTAAATTTAAATCAGCAAAATATTAGTTTGTTTGAATTTAATGGATTTGGTACACAGAACATCAATGAATTTAGTGATTCTTATTGCGAGCAAGATGTTTATCCATATTTTGAGGTTGATGTTAACCCTTGCACAGGAGCAATTTCAACCACCAATTTAAGTACCAATGGAGTTAGCTATAGCTGGAATTTTGGAAATGGAGGTACTTCAACAGCAACCAACCCAACGTACACTTATAATAACAATGGAACTTACACCATTACACTATACGCTACCGATAATATGGGTAATACCGATTGGTATGATGTTGAGGTGACCATAGGAGGCGGCGGAAATTTTGCCAATGCGGGTAACAACGTAAGCATGTGTCAGGGCAGTTCAATTACTTTAAATGCATCGGGTGGAAACAGTTATTCTTGGTCACCTTCAACGGGTTTGAGTAATGCCAACATTGCTAACCCTACGGCTTCACCAAATTCTACTACTACCTACACCGTTACTGTTAATAGTGGAAATGGATGTACTGATACGGATCAAGTAACCGTTACCGTTAACTCTGCCATTGCCAACGCAGGTAACAACGTAAGCATGTGTCAGGGCAGTTTAACTACTTTAAATGCATCGGGTGGAAACAGTTATTCTTGGTCGCCTTCTGGTGGTTTGAGTAACGCGAATATTGCTAACCCAACGGCTTCACCAAATTCTACTACTACCTACACTGTTACTGTAACTAATGCCAATGGCTGTACCGATACGGATCAAGTAACCGTTACCGTTAACTCTGCCAATGCCAACGCAGGTAACAACGTAAGCATTTGTCAAGGCAGTTCAACTACTTTAAATGCATCGGGTGGAAACAGTTATTTCTGGACACCTTCATTCGGTTTGAGCAATTCTAATGTTGCTAACCCTACGGCTTCACCAAACTCTACTACTACCTACACCGTTATTGTTACCGATGGAAATGGCTGTACTGATACGGATCAAGTTACCATTACCGTTAATACATTACCCAACCCAAATTTTAGTTTACCCATAACCTCCTTTAACAATAGTCCAATTACTTTAACTGCTTCACCATCTGGTGGAGTTTTTAGTGGAAATGGTGTAGTATTTAACGCCTTTAATCCAAGTATTGCTGGTACAGGCCAACATTTAATTACCTATACTTATACTGATAATAATGGATGTACTGCATCAGTATCAAATTCAATATTCGTATTTACCATTACTTATAATTTCGTTAACTATAATTTAGGTACGATTGCTCCATAAAAAAAACCCATCCAAAAAATGAATGAGCTTTTAAATATTATTTCAAATGATTATTAATTTCCACTTGGGAAAGAACCACCATCGGCATCGCAATCATTTACTACCATAAAGCTGATGGTTAAATTATCCATACAACCACCTGGTGTTGAAACAGTGTAGGTTAAATTATAAGTAACGCCCGGCGCGGCATTTAAAGCATCGAATATAGTACCGCTAACTAAACTGGCACCTGAACCAGTAAATACGCCACCTGCTGTTACGGGTTCCAAATCTACAGGGCCACCGCATTGCTGTACGGTTGAAATTGTAAAAGTAGGATCGGGCGAAGCGACCATCATACCTGCGCAGGGCATACAAACTGTGCCATCACAGTCTAATAGTTGCTCCATATCATTTTCTGTACACGGATCTCCGTCATCGCAGGCTTGTGTGGTAGCGGGCCCGCTTGCACAATTTTGCAAGGTACCAGCACAGGGCATACAAACCGTTCCGTCACAATCCAAAATTTGTTCCATATCATTGGCCGTGCAGGGATCGCCATCATCGCAACCTTGCGTGGTTGCCGGCCCTGTGGCACAGGTTTCTGGTGCACCCGATGAGCAAGGTTCGCAAACAACATCTCCGGTACTACAAGGAAATATTACTTTTACATCAGGGCTTGTGCAAGCATCGCCATCATCACAGGCTTGCGTTATTTGCTGTATGTCATTTAATACATATTCATCAATAGTAAACGTATAGTCAAGTGTACCACTAAAAGTTCCATCTTCATTGGCATCATTAAAACTATCGAACACACTAATTACCACACCACCAACAAAAGCACCTGCCATAGTAGTTACTGAGCCACTCACACTACCAGAAACGGGTGTAGCATTATTAGCACTGCCAGGCTAATTTGGGCCTTGCGATGTAAGAATCGTTCCTGCTAAATCTTGTATTTCGAAAGAGGCTTCGCTGGTCCAAGATGACCCATTAAAAGGGGTAGAAGGATCAATTGTATAATTAACCGTAAAGTCAAAATCTACCGATGCACAAGGTGGAACATTAGGCATTTGTATGGTTGCGGTTACTGTTTGCGTATTACTGCCGTTTGTAAGTGCATCATATACAATAGAGAAAGGGGCAGAACCATTTTCTACTATAGCATCTGCTGTTATGGTTACACAATCATCACAAGGCACATCACAAGGGTCGGTTCCGCAAGTTAAATCTGCTAAAATTACCGTGCAAGGCAATGTGGAGAGTAAAATAAATAGGATTATATTTTTCATAGTTTTGTGTTTATTCTTCGTTGATCCAATTTAATTCAAAATCGTTCATTATTTGTTGAATGAACGCTTCAGTAGCGTTGTCTGAAAAGGTTATCCGCACTTGAGTATCATTATCAAAAAATTCAACCTCAATAATATCTTCTGAATGTTGCTCGTATTTTATTACGGCATCTGGTAATTCAAAATCACGATCGGTAAACATTGGCGTAGTTAAATCTGCTGTATAAACTTGGTTTTGAGCAAAACCCGATACGATAAATGTACAAGCCATCAATAGCTGTAAAAGAAATTTTTTCATAGTTTTTATTCAATTAAGAAAATATAATTAATATGATTGAAATGTTAAATCTCAATTTGCATATTTCTGTAATAACACGTTAAAGGTCGATAAGTAGCTGGTTGCTTTGTTGTTAAATAGATAAATTAATTATGAGTAAGGCTTGTTAACAACAATATTTGAAATAATAGGGAAATAAAATGATATTTGTTAGTTTTTAAAGTGAATTATTGTTATTATAATATTTTTATGGTTTACTATTGTGTAAGAATTACAAATATTTTTGTAAAGAGACAAATTCCTAATTATTCTCAAGAAAAATTACCAGCTTTGAATTATTAAGACTTACTATTATCAAATTTTCTTTGTTTATTTTTATTTGCTTAGCATCTTTTAAATTTCCCATAATATTTAAACCGCTTTGCCTTAGAGATACAAAATCAAAAGTGTTATTTCCTTTATTAACAAACAGCTTAGAAGAAAGCGCATCTAAACTGGGGGTTTCTGGCTCAGTATTGTAAATATTACCAAAGGTGATAAAATCTGGTTTTTTATCGTGGTTTACATCTGTAATTATTGAAGCAAGCATAGGGGCCATTTGCGCCATATTTGGTAAGGCTTTAAATTGAAATTGATTATTCTGATTAACGAAAATACCCGATTGAAAAGTAGTGGTTTGAAAAACCTGTGTTTCCTCATTTTGACTTAAACCCAACACCTCGTTAATAGTAGAGTTGGCAAACTGCTGATAACTTTCAAATTGCTGTTGTAAGCGCGGCATTTGCTCCGATGAACATTGGAAACCTCTCAACGGCACATAGTTTGTTTTATACTTTTTACTTAGAAAAATATCGTGCGTTCCATTATTATCAAAATCGCCCGCATATAATTTTAAGGGCTTTTCTGCGCTTGCTTTGTATTTTGAATTTAAGCCAAGGTTGCCAGCCAATATGTCTAAATCACCATCTCCATCAAAGTCGGTAATGTTTATACTTTGCCACCAACCGTGGTGTTTTTCGGTTGCCCATTTTTTGTTGGCTGGCTTTAATTCACCATTGTCATTTTCTAAAATATGAATAGGCCCCCATTCGGTTGCGACAATTAAATCTGCATCTTCATCTTCATCAATATCTACCCATTTGGCATCATTCACTAAACCTATTTGAGCCTCTTTTAAAACGTTATTTTTATCTAAACTAAAAGTACCTTTTTCATTTATGAGCAGGTAAGAATTTTCTGCCAAAGGATATTTTTGAGCTTGATGCCTTCCACCTACAAACAGATCTATATCACCATCTTTATCATAATCGGCAGCAGCGGCAATGGCACTTATTGTATTAACCAAAGGTAAATTATTCGATTTTACAAAACGGTTTTTGCCTTGGTTAATATACAAACGATCAGCCAATGCTTGATCTCCGCTTGGCAAAGCATTGCCTCCACTACAAACATATAAATCCAAATTACCATCGTTATTGGCATCAAAAAAAAGATTGCCCATATCTTCAGCTTTTAAGTCTTTTTCCCAAGGGCCTGATATTTTATCAAATTTCGAATTTTGATTTTGTACGTACAATTCACCAGAATAATTAGAGGCACCTCCTATATAAAAATCATCTAAGCCATCATTGTTAATGTCACCTACTGAAATTTTTGGCCCTAAGGTAGATTGTAAATAAGGCAACAAGGCTTCCTTTTCATAATCAGTATATTTATTTTCTTTATGGATAAAATCAATACCAATATCTTGTGGGGTAATTTGAGTGAAGTAGGGTTTATCTGCTACTGCCTTTATTGGTTTTTTAAGGCCTTCTTTTTTGGGTATGATGAATTGATTCGCTTTCACATCTGTTAGTTTGGTAAGCGTGTTATTTGGCCATATAATTATAACAGAATCTACTTTTGAGGCCTTACCCAAGCCAAAATTTAACCGATGATCTTGGCTTGATTGAAACCCTCGTACCGGATGATATTCTTTCGCTTGAATTTTATCATTTATAAAAACCTTTACTTTTGTATTGGTAGCTTGGTATGGTAAATTAATGGTAATAAAATTGTTAGATGTGTTGGCCGTATTTTCAAAAACGGAGGCTATTTCATCTAAATTATTGGTGATTAAATCTAAGTCTCCATCATTATCTAAATCGGCATAAGCGGCGCCATTGCTGTTAAAGGCTTCGTTAATATTCCAGTTTTTTGATTGATTGGTAAACGTTAAATCCGCTTTATTTTGATAAGCCACATTCCTTATTTCTAATTGAGGCATGCCATCGTATAAACTTCTTTTTTGTTGCGAGCTAATGGTTTCGCCGGCCCGTGCTTTTATGTTTAAGGCTTCAATGCGTCTTCTAAAATCATTATCATTTAAGTAGCGTTTTATACCATTGGTAATGTGACAATCTTGCCAACTATCTAAATCAAAATCTGCCCAAAGTATAGACCAACTCCAATCGGAATTAGCCATACCTGCCATTTGGGAAACATTGCTATACGTATTATTGCCATTGTTAATTTGCAGCGCATTAAACATAAACTGCGGTTGAAAACGGAAGTGCGCCACCAAGGTATAAAACAAGTTAACATTCATAGAAGGCATTAAAGTTTTGTTGCGGATATGATCGTTTGACGACATATCTAAGACCGCAAAATCCATAAAGCCATCGTTGTTTATATCGGCAGCATCGGCACCCATGCTATAAAAAGCGGTTTGTTTGGTGTGCCGTTTAATATTATCAGTAAAGGTTTTATTTTTATTATTGATAAACATATAATCGGGTACATAATAATCATTGGCCACATATATATCTGGATAGTTATCTCCATTAAAATCTTGTATTAAAAGCCCTAAGCCGTAACTAAATTTTTGCAGGCCTGCTTCTTTTGAAATATTGACAAACTGTCCATTTCTATTTTCATATAAAGCGTTGGTATTGGCTTGTAAAAAATTTGGGTTAGATTTTATTTTTTTATCATTACCAAAAACATCGGCAGAATGATAGATGGCATTATTCATTACAAAACAATCTTGATCACCATCTTTATCCATATCAAAAAAAGCAGCTTGTGTCGACATCCGATCATCATTTAAACCATATTTTTTAGCTTCTTCTCTAAAAGTTAGGTTTTTTTGATTGATGTATAATTTGTTTTGTTTGACGTTTGCTTCTAATTCTGGCCCGCCTTTACAAACGTAAATATCTAAATAACCATCGTTGTTTACATCTACAAAAGAAACCCCGTTTGACCATGTTTTAGAGCTAATGCCTGCCTTTTTAGTAATGTTTTCAAATTTAAAATTGCCTTTGTTAATGTACAATTGATCGCTCACCATATTGCCAGTAAAATAAACATCTAACCAACCATCATTATTTAAATCGGCTACCCCTACTCCACCACCATTAAAAATACTGGGGTAAGTGAGGGCATTATATCTGCCACCGATGTTGTCGTTTAAACTGTTTTTAAAATTTATGTTGGTTTGTTTAGCTGTTTTTTTCTTGAATAAAGCAGTTGTTTTTGAATTTGTTGTTATATCTGAATTCGAGTTGGTTGTAGCTTGATCTTCATTATTAGAATTGCAAGCTACTAAAATTAATATAAGATAATAATAAAATGTGTATTGTTTTTTCAAAAATAGCTAATTTTTAAGAGCCCTAAATTAATAAATAAAATCGGATTAGATTTGAAAAACAAGTTTGTGGTTTGAAGTTCGTAAAGTTCTCCAACAGAATGGGGCTTAACATTTTTTGAGCGAATGAGTAATTAAATAACACTCAATTTTAAGCAGAAGTATTCAATATCTTTTCTAAAGTTTCCAGATTTATGTTCTCGTCGAAAATTGATTCTATCGGTATTATAAATCCTATAATGGCTTTACTTTCCAATGTGCCTTTTCTAGCTTTTAAAATCAGTTTGTAAGTACCTTTTGTGTTTAGTCTGTATTGTTCAACCATTGATTTTAGCGGGTCAATTATCCAATATTCTAATACCTGATGGGCTTGATAATCTTTAAACTTAATGCCTCTATCGTTTTTTGTTGTACTTTTTGATAAGACTTCAACAATTAAATCGGGTGCAGGAAACAAACTTTGTCCTTTTTTAAATTTTACAGATTTACTTTTATCGAAAAAACAAATGTCAGGTTCATAGTCATTTCTGGTAAGTGATATCATAATTTTTTTATAACCCACATAGCCCAATTTATTTTTATCATTGAATACACTTATTAATTTATACAATGAACCTGTAGCATCATTATGCTCCATTTTTACAGGCGAGTGAATAATAATTTCTCCATTGATAAATTCTGCCTTTTCTTGTTCGGTAATATCATTATAAAATTTCGCTCGCTTTTTTCGCTCTTCGTCCAGTTTTATGGAGACTTCATTTAATATGATAGCCGCATTGGGCAATTCCATTATATTATCAACCAGTTGTTTTGTGTAGCTTCGATCATCTTTTACCATTTATTGCAAAGTTAATATAGTTTTTACTTTTAAACAATATGGGTTTCTTGTGCATCAACTATAGTAAATGCTTCCTATCAACAAAAAAAGCCCATCCAAAAAAATGAATGAGCTTTTAAATATCTTATAAAAAAAATGAAATACTATTGACCACTTGGAAAGCTGCCACCATCGGCATCGCAATCAGGTATAAAAGTAAAATTTATGGTTGTAGAGTTGGTGCAACCTTCTGGAGAAGTGAAAGTATAGGTTAAATTATAAGGCGTACCTACAATTAAATCTTCTCCATCAATGGCATCATTGTTTACAAATGGTGCGCCTGTGCCACTATAACTGCCACCGGCTGGCGATGGGTTTAAAGCTTGAGGCCCTGCACCACACGCTAGAGCTGGCATTGATAAAGTAACCACCGGAAGTGCATTAACCACAAAATCAGCCGGTACTAACATACTTTCACAACCGGCTATTGAAACAACTACACATTGTGCATAATAAGTATAGGTGCCTGGTGTGGTATCGGTAGGGTTAAAAGTTACACCACTACCAACCATTGTAGCACCTCCTGCATCAGCAAACCAATTAATGGTGGTGCAATTCATTCCTGGGGCAGCCATTAAACTTCCGGGTTGACCTTCGCAAACTGTAGCACCTGTTGTGGTTGGTTCGGTAACACTACAACAACCCATTAGTGTAAAAGAGCCAGCAGTTGCCGCACAATCTGAACAGCCTGGCAACCTAATTTCGTAAAACACCATTTCTCCATTTGCTGGGGTTACTAAGGTGGAGGCATCGGCCAATGTATTATCAAAAGGGCCTGCGGCAGTTGTGGCATACCCAATTTCAAGTGTTCCACAAAGGTCGGTTATTGCAAAATTATCACATCCAGTAGGAGCTGTAAAATCTGTGTCTAAAACTGGGGCTGTACAAACGGTAACCGCTGCGGGGTTATTGGCTGGGCTTCCAATATTCGTTGCATCCATAGTTGCACCTGCGCCATTAATGCTGCACCCAGGTGGAAGCAATGTTTGTATATCTAAAAAAATGTAATTTACCACACCTTCGGTGCCACCAGTATCGTTAAAGGAATCGAAAAAACAAGCGGACCACACACCTTGGGCTGGGGTAGTACTGTTTAAGCCACCAAAGGAGGAAGTACCAGAAAATGAATTTGTTCCTGCACCAGTAGGCCCTCCGATGCATGTGTTGCCCGAACCTAAAGTGGGGCAGGCACCAGCATAAAAGGGATCACAAAATGGCCCTTGATTTCCTACTGGTGTTTGCACTTCTAATATAGCTTCACAAATCCAACTTGCTCCAAATGGTGGGCCAGAGGTTACAATGGTGCTATATTCGAAACTGGCGGCTAATGCACAAGCTGGTAAGGAACTCAAATCTAAATCTACACAGGTAGTACTGGATGCATTGTAGGGAATAACCGTATCTGCTGGATCGGTAGAGGCGTTTGCCGCATTAGGATCTCCTTCTTGCAAAGTAAAATTAGTTATACAAAATAATTGTGCTGTATAGGTATGTTCAACCGAAGTACAACCATCTACGCCAACACCTGACAAAGTGTGTACATAAGTTAAAGAAGAAATATCATCTGCTGTGCCCGGCACCCCATCTGGGCCAGCCGAACTTGAATTCGGTATATCTACTCCATCTTCTTGCCATACAATTACAAAATCTTGATTTTCTACAGCTGTAGTTGGCATAATAGTGGCTGCTAAAGTTACATTATCACCTATGCAACCATCGCCGTCCATGGTCACAACATCTAATTCTGGGCATTCAACAATGGCAATAAAACAAGTGGTTTCTATAGTTCTGCAACAATTATCACCAGTATAAGCTACTTGTACTGATGTGCCAGGAGTAGTGCCAGCCGGATCGAAAGTTGAAGAACCATCTCCATTATCAACTATAGAACCGCCGCCACTTACAATACTCCAAGTTCCGCCCGAAAGTAGATCGGTCGTGCCACTTTCGTTGGCATTTAAGGTAATTGGTGCATCCATTGGTGATAAAAAGCCTGGACAAGATAGTGCAACCGGCGGAGCTAAATCTAAATATACTTGATAGGTAATTATCCAATCTCCTCCACAATTCACTCTAAAAACGTTTGGTGCTGTATCTACGCAAGGATCAACAGAACCATCAGCATTTAGCGCTTCTGAGCAAGCACCTCCTATTCCCCATATTGAAGCTATATCTACAGTAGTACAAGTATTACAAAAGTCATCATCTGCGGAAAATCCTCCGTCAAAGGTACATCTACCTCCGCCATCATCTTCCCAAACATCAAAACAAATATCAATTGTATTTGGAAAGTCATTATTGTCACCATAGTTACCCCCAGCGGTATAGGGTATTGGGATATTGATGGTACTAAAACCGGGTCCTAATTGACTTGAGGTTCCCCCACCACCTATATTAGCATCTTCTTGCGCACAATCTTGATTTATTAAGGTGGCTCCAGCATTATCGGTTATAGTCGTTAAAATTGTAATTTCTTCATCAAAAGCCTCTCCGCCTACTAACATTTCTATACAAACCGGCTCAACAATAATGCTGCCTCCGCCAATACAAGAGTTTTGAGCAACCGTTGTTTTAAAATTAAAAAATGCTGTTGTTAATATAATAAAAAATGTAATATAATTTCTCATGGCGTCAATGTTTTATGGATTAGTTAATATTATTTTAGTCGGTAATAAATTTATCTCAATTCAGTTTTCATTTGTTTAAGATGATTGTAAATGATCTCTTTTCTTTTTTTGGGTAACTTATTCTTGCTAAGAAATTCTACCCAAAAGCTATAATTTTCTTTGGTCGAAGTAGTTTTGGAAGTATTGATTTCATACTTAATCAGAACATCATTAATTGTATTTACATTATCATCTACTTGTTCTGCTGTTGCAGGGTTATCGGTGCCTTTAACCACTTTATAATATTGCTGGGCAGAAAGTTGGTTTAATGAAATCATTGATAAAAATATGATACAAATAAATTTCGTTACTATTTTTAATTTCATAATAATAATTTTTAATTAAAATAAATATTGTATTTTATTTATTAATAAATAAACACACTAATTTCAAAAATACTATTTTCAATTCATTTTTTAAAATAATCCGTCGTAAAAATCAATCAACAAAAATTTTTCACAAAATTATAACTATACAAAATTAAATCTGTAAGATGTCAGTCGCATTATTTCTAAATTTATAAGTTCTATATCTTATCTTAGCAAAAAAATAATAATGATGTATTCTCTACGTATGTTATTGGTAACTAACATTTTGTTATGCGCCATTTTAGTTGTTGCCCAACCTACTGTTGGCTTAAAGCTCAATACTGCCGATGCTTATAACGGCTATACTTTGTTTAGTCCGTTAAGTTCTACTACTTCTTATTTAATTGATAATTGTGGTGAAGTGGTGAACAAATGGGAGTGTGACGACAACCCATATTATACTGGCTATTTAATGCCTAATGGTAATTTAATTAGATATGGTGGCCAAATTACCAGCAATGCTGAATACATTGAAATGCGCGATTGGGATAATAATGTTTTGTGGAAATGGTATCCTGGTGCTGCTTACGAATACATTCATTCTGATCTTGCAATTTTGCCTAACAACAATTTTTTATTAATAAGAGAAGAAAGAGTAACGCCACAAGAATGGATAAATTTGGGTGGTGACCCTTCCTCCTTAGGTTCGGGATACCACGCTTTAGAAAGTATTATTGAAGTACAACCCAATGGACCAACAGGCGCAACTATAGTTTGGGAATGGAAAATAAAAGATCATATAATACAAGATTTTGATGCAACCAAAAGCAACTATGGTGTGGTAGCCGATCATCCAGAATTATGGAATATTAACAACCCAAATGGAACTGGTTCTGATGATAGAATGCACTTTAATGGCACCGATTATAATGTTGCGAAAGACCAAATTGTTATCTCTTGTTTTTCTTGTTCAGAAATTTTCATAATAGATCATTCCACCACAACAGCAGAAGCAGCAGGTATTGTAGGTGGCAATTCGGGTAAAGGAGGTAGTTTTTTATATCGCTATGGCAACCCCCAAAATTACGACAGCGGCAGTGCAGCAGATAGAGTTCTTTATGGGCAACATAATGCCGATTGGGTAAACCCAGGTTTGCCACATCAAGGCAAAATTACAATTTTCGATAATGGTAATGGCAGGCCAGCAGGTACTTTTAGTAAAGTAGTAATATTAAACCCACCAACAAATGCAAACGGCGATTACACAACCGATGCTAACGGAGTTTATCTACCAACCTCATTTGATTTTGAGTGGAACGGCAGCGTTAATGGCACTACTTTTTATAGCCCATTTTATAGCGGTGTTAATATGCAGCCAAATGGAAACCTTACTATTTGCGAAGGTATTAACGGACGTTTTTTCGAAATTGACCCAGCCGGCAATATAGTGTGGCATTATCAAAATCCAGATGCTGGTTTTATTGTAAACCAGGGTGGAAGTTCTGGTGGTTTTATTTGCTATCGATCAGAAAAATACCCGCCCGACTATACTGCCTTTACTGGTAGAGATTTAACACCGCAAGGCATTATTGAAAATAGCAATACCGTTTCTGATAATTGCACCATTTTTCAAAATGTAGATTGTAGCAACGTATCTGCTTCCATTTTAAATTTACCACCAGTTACCTCTTCCAACAGTCCAATTACTTTATCTGGTTTTCCTTCAAATGGTACTTTTTCTGGCACAGGAGTTATATTTAGTGCTTTTAATCCTTCCATTGCTGGGCCTGGCAACCATACCATTACCTATACCGTTACCGCAGCAAATGGTTGTACAGTAACTGCTTCACAAAGTATTTTAGTGTTTACTATTACCTACAATTTTGTTAATTACAATTTGGGTACTGTTTCTCCGCGTTTGGGTAGCCTGCCACTTGAGTTGGCTTTTAAAGATACCGGTTACTACAATATGGAAATAATAAACTTAAACGGACAAATAATGTACTCCGAAAAAATTCTAATAAATACCAACTACACCAACCAACAAATTGATTTCCCTAAGTTAAAAAAAGGGCAATATATGGTTCGTTTTTACAATGATAACTTTCAACATTCAGAAAAAATAATGATATTTGAGTAAGCAAACTTTCATAATATGAAAAAAAATCCAACCACTTTAGATTCAACTGTACATCGTTATTTTGCTGTTCATTTCAATCAAAAAGTGTGGCAGTTACTTTCAAAATCATCAATTACAATTGAAGAAGGTTATGAATTGATTGACTTTGCACACGCCAGCAATTTACATTGGCGTTATGCAGGTAACCAAGTTAATCAGCAACGTGGTATGTATTTAATTGCTCGTGCATTTTTGGCTGTTGGCAACCCCCAAGCTGCTCTTATTTATGCACAAAAGTGTTGTGATATAGCAAATAAAAATATAACAGGCATTAAAGATTTTGATTATGCTTATGCACAAGAAGTGATGTGGAAATGCCAGTTAGCACTTGGCAATATGCACCAAGCCGAAAAGCACAAAACAGCTTGTGAAAAGTTTGGAAACTCAATTGCCAATGAAGAAGATAAAAAAATATTCTTAACCGATTTTAATACCGAATACAAAAAAATAATGAAGGGAAGCGAAAATGCAAGGCTCGAATAAACTGCAGTCCCGCTTTTCGTTCCAATCTTTTTTGTCCATTTATTATTGACCCATAATGGAACAAAAAAGGATTTCCTCTGCAATCGGGGCTATTATTCAAACGCCGCTCCCCTGTTAGAAATAAAAAAAACATAATTGTTAAACTGCACTTAAATGCGTAATTTTGAATTTTAATAAACAAATAAATAGAATTGATTATGGCTTTTGATTTACCGAAATTACCTTACGAACATAATGCTTTAGAACCTCATATTGACGCCCGTACCATGGAAATACATCATGGCAAACACCATAACGGTTATACCAACAAATTAAATGCAGCTATTGAAGGTACAGATATGGCAGATAAAAGCATTGAAGAATTATTGAAAATGGCATCAAGCAATGATGCAGTTAGAAATAACGGTGGCGGTTTTTACAACCATAGTTTGTTTTGGTCAGTAATGTCACCAAATGGTGGGGGTACACCAAGTGGAGATTTAGCAACAGCAATAGATGCCGCTTACGGAAGCTTTGATAGCTTTAAAGAAACTTTTGCCAAAGCAGCAGGCACTCGTTTTGGCTCTGGCTGGGCTTGGCTTTGCGTACACAAAGGCGGCGAAGTAGAAGTTTGCTCAACCCCCAACCAAGACAATCCTCTAATGGATGTTGATGCTGGCTGTGGAGGCACACCCATACTTGGTTTAGATGTATGGGAACACGCTTACTACCTAAATTATCAAAACAGAAGACCAGATTATGTACAAGCATTTTTTAAGGTAATTAATTGGGATGAAGTAAGTAAAAGATTCGAAGCAGGAAAGTAAATTTTAATTCGTAAAATAATAAACAGGCTATTTCAAATTATTGAGATAGCCTTTTTTTATTGCCCAAAACTACTTCTAATAGCTAATATAAAATTTCTACCTGGCCCGCTAATACCAGAAGCAAATGGCTTATAGTGTTGATCAAAAATATTTTCAACTCCACCAGAAATAGCAATGCCCTTACTTAAAGTAGTATTAAACTTAACATTAAAAGTTTGCCAACTTGGTGTATACCGTTGATCTAATGCCTCACTTTCTTTATCTTCTCCAAAAGGGCTGTATAAACTTTCGGGCTTAGTGCCATTATAGCGCATAAAAAATTTGGCTTCAAATTTCGAATGTTTATAATGCAAGCCCGTTTCTCCAAATTGCGGTGGAATATGCCCTAAAGGCACCGCTTCTTTAATATCAACTCCTTTTATATAATTGTGATGCAAGTAACCACTTAGCGACTTTACAAAGTTTACATTTAAGCTAACAGACAAACCAAAAACGGAGGCACTACCTGCATTTTGATTACTAAATATTTTACTTAATTGACCTTCAAAAATTAAACTATCAGCACCGTTTAACATTGTTGGCCGCCGAACAATAGCGTTGAATAAATAATTATAAAAAGCATCTAATTTAATTACCGCTTTGTTAGTAATTACGTGTTGCACACCAATATCAGCATTTAAAGTGTATTCTGGTTTTAGTTGCAAATTAGGTACCACCACTATCCCATTTTGTGGATCAAAAAACTTGGCCGAATCATCAATATTGGGCGCTCTAAAACCAGTGCCAGCATTACTAAATATTCTTGTTTTATCAGTTAGTGAATAGTTTACCCCAACTGCACCTGTTATTGCATTAAATCTGCCGTTAAAATTTTTCACCGGAATGTCTGTTACATTTTCAGAAAAATTAGCAGTAAGATTGTTGTGTGTAAACCTAAAGCCATCAGTAAATGTCAATTTATTATTTAGTTGATATTTATGTTTTACATAAGCACCCAAGGTACTCATGGTACTACCTTCATCTGGATATCTTGTCAGCAAATAATCTTCTAAAATTTTATTACCTCTTTGTAAAAAAGCATTTGATATTACATTATTGTAAGATAATTCAATACCGTATTGTAAGCTATTTTGGGAATTGATCGTTTTGTTTAAATCAGTTGTAAAACTTAACACGTGCACATCTTCTTCGTTAAAATTGGTTTGTGTACCACCAAATTTTCTCTTTACTCGGTCTTCATCTATTTTTTGATAAGAAATTGTAGTGTTTATTGTATTAGCAAAAATGTTATCATTACTCACATAATTGTGATTTAAAGCAGCCAAAAAACGATTTTGTGGGCCATAATTCCATTTTGCCCAGTTAGGCTGTGTTAAGGTATTATTGCCAATAGTTACATCATTCATTTTATCAAACCTTGGTATTTCACTTGAGGTAGAATACTGTAAATTGAGGTTAAAATTATGTTGTTCGTTTAACTGAAATCGAATCTTTTGCAAAAAATCCCATTGATGATAGGCAGTTGGTTGTAATATATTTTTATTTTCATTTTCAAGTTCCACATCTTCTCCGTCTTCATCAATAGCAACAATGTAAGGCATTTGTCCCCAACTACCTTCTGCAGCTTTTCTGTTTGCACCAATTCTTAAATTACCAAAATCGGCATAAGAAATACTTGTTAGTGAGGCCCATTTTTTACTGCCAATATTAAAGTCAATATGGGTAGCTTTTTCTTGGTTGGCTGTAGCTGTTCTTAACATAGCATTCGCACTAAAAGAGATATTTTTATTGGTTGAAAATTTTGGTGTTTTAGTAATGAAATGCATTACTCCACCAATAGCATCGCTACCATAAATTAGAGAACCAGGGCCATACACTACTTCTGTACTACTTAAAACAGCAGGATCAATAGTAATAACATTTTGCAAATGACCGCCTCTATAAATGGCATTATTGAGCTTTACGCCATCAACAACAATCAAAATTTTATTGGCTTCAAAACCTCTAATAATTGGGCTTCCACCGCCCATTTGACTTTTTTGAATGTACACGTTACCAGTTTCTGTTAAAAAATCGGCAGTAGTTTGCGAGTTGCTAAGTGTTAATGCTTTGGCTGGTAAAATACTCACTTTGTTGCTCACTTGCGAAAGGCGTTCTTCTTTTTTAGATACCGAAACAACAAATTCATCTAATTCAATAGATTTTTTTATTAATCGAATAGTATTTTTTTGAGCAATGCTTTTAAAAGTATATTCTTCCGAAAAATAACTGAGGTGTTGAACGGTTAAATTAATATCATCTTTTAATTGTGGTATAGTAAGTTTGCCAAATTTGTTAGTGGTGCCATAAAATTGTTGATCTTTTGAAAAAACAGTTACATTTTCTATTGGTTGGTTGGTATCAAAATCTACAAATAGCAGTTGTACTTGGGCTAAAGCAAAATTGCTTACCAGACTTAGTGCAAAGCCAAAAATTAAATTTATGTTACAAAACCTCATTATTTGTTCAACTTGGGTAATACTATTCTAAAAGTAGTTCCTACATTACTTTCGGAGCTTTTTACAAAAATTTTCCCTTTATGATATTTTTCAATAATACGCTTTGATAGTGATAAACCTAAACCCCAACCTCTTTTTTTTGTGGAGTAACCTGGTTTAAATATGGTTTTCCATTTTGCTTTTGGAAGTGGTTCTCCGCTATTATAAATGTCTACAGTATGTGTGTTATTATTTTCTGATAAAGTTACAATAATTTCCCCAGTACTTTGCATTGCATCTAAGGCATTTTTTAAAATATTTTCAACCACCCAATCAAATAATGGTGGAGACATATAAGCTGGTGTGTTAGTATTATTTATTAGCACAAATTTTATTTTGGTTGATGCCCTGCGCTTTATATAATCGTAGGTAGCTTTTACTTCATTGTAAAGGTTTTCTGCTTTTAGTTTTGGTTGAGAGCCAATTTTAGAAAACCGATCGGTAATTAACTTTAAGCGATCTAAATCTTTTTCTAACTCTATACCAATGGGTTCTTGCTCATTTGCTTCTTCTTCATTTGCTTTAATTAATTCAATCCAACCAATTAAAGACGACAGTGGTGTACCCAATTGGTGCGCAGTTTCTTTAGCCATACCTACCCATACTTGGTTTTGCTCTGATCTACGAGCCGCACTAAAAGCCAAATAGCTAAATAACAAAAAAATACCTATGGTAGCTAATTGAATTAATGGATAGTATTTTAGTTGCGATAATAGAATAGAATCTTTGTAATAGACTCTTTCGTTAATTTGGTACAGTTCATTGTTATCTAAAACTTCTTCGTAATTAATTTCTATAAGCTTCCCATTTTTCTTCATTTCTTCTAACTCCCATATTAAAAAATCATTATCTTTTAAACGCTTTAAGCTGTCTTTTTCATCCCATCCTCGGTTTAGTTTTAAAGTATCAAAGTTTCTCACTCCTTTAATTTCGTCATTATCGCTGGTCCAAATAGTTGGTATAGTGTTATTGTTTCGCACTATTTCGTGCACAAATTCGAAGCCTTTTACCGTTTCGTCTATTTGAGCAGCATAAAATTGAGCTTTTGCCCAATATTCCATTTTTCTTTCTTCTTCAATACCTATTTTTTCTGCAATATTGTTGGTGTACCATAAGGTAAAACCTGCAATTATTAACGCTAAAATTAATAATATTACTTTCCACCTAAACTTGCGCTGATAAATATTCATAGCTTTATTGCTTAAAAAGAGTAAACGCAAAAATAAATAAAAAGGTACTTTTTGTATGGCAATGTTACAAAATATGATGATTGATGATTTGTTGATTTATGGTGCTTATTAAAAAACCTGTATTAAGAAAAGTTTATGCGATAAAACAGTACTTTAAAATTAGCCCCGTTTTTATGGTGATACCATTTTTTGTTGAATGTTTAAATTTGGTTGTGAAGCGTTGGTAAAATGGTATTTGAACGAATGGCGGGACTGAAGTTTGTGTATGGCACGTATCTTTAGCTTCTAAAAAAAAATTAATAACTATTAAAATTTACTTTTTTAAGATACTTTTTTTGGAAGTAGGTTTGGTTGCTTTGTAGATAGATTACTAACTAATTTGGAAAGGCGGGATTGGAAACCAAAGTATTAATTTGCTTTACATGCCTGTTTGTATGTTGTATGATGATTTGTAAAACATCGCCCAAATAAAAAACTAAGTTACACCCGGGTATGGTTAGTCTAATGTTGTTTAAGTTAATTAAACGCGATTCTTCTATTAACTTAAACATTTCGTCGGTTGATGTTTTAAGTCTTTTTAAAGTTTTTAAACGGTCTAATTTTCCTGTAGGAACAAAATTAGGTAAGGCTCTCATTTTTAATTGAGAATCTGGACTTATAGAGTTTATATATAAACTGCCACTAGAGCTATGCCTAAAAGGCTGGGAAATGGAATTTTGATCGGGCCTTGTGGGTAAATCATTTAACGAATTAAATGATTTTTCTATAAAGGATACGTTGTGAAGGTGAATATGCTCCAAATGTTGTAAAATAGACCATTGATCGGTTCTACCACACCAAATAAGCTGTTGTTGATTATGGGTGTTGCATAAATGCACTAAGTTATTAATTAGTTGAACTAAATCTTTTTTTAGCCCATCTAAATAGTTACTGCTATCATTTGCAATATTTCTAAGTTGCATCTTAAAATATAGACTGTTTTTGATTATACAGTCACTAAAGTAGAAACACTTTTTATTAATAATTAATTCACTTAAAACTATTTTTTTTATTTTTAGAATACAAACCTTAATCCTATTCGAAAACTCCAACGGCTTATAATGCTAAAATCGTTTTTAAAAGTATTTGTCAGCTTTGCATCAAAACTATATTGCGGGTTTCCATCGGTTTACAACTATGGGTTAAAATAATGAAGTATTGGTGGCCGATTTACGCACTCTCCTTTTTGAGTTAATTAAATACCTCCATACAAAGTTCCAGAAGGTAAATGTGTGGCCTTTACTGCTGCCGCCAAAAGTGGTTCACCATTATCATCGTTTACAAAACCAGACATCGCACTTGTTGTTACTTGAGCTAATCCTGTAAAGCTCATCAATAAACAAATTAATATAAAATAAATATTGTAATTACACATAAGTAATTGGTTTACTATTTAAACTGTAGTTTCACAAAGTAAATATCAAAACAATTGTTGAAAGTAGATTTTATCAACAAATGGTTGAAGAATTATCATAAATAACAAAATAAGGAACTATGGTACAAAAACTTGTGTTTTATACTAAAACAAATATGATTATAACAACAACAGAGCAAGTGCCAAATAAAGAAATTGCAGAAATTTTAGGTATTGCAAGAGGTAGTACTGTTAGAGCCAGAAATATTGGTAGAGATATTTTTGCAGGCTTAAAAAACATAGTTGGTGGCGAAATTAGTGAATACACTAAATTGCAAGCACAATCGAGAGAGCAAGCTTTGGATAGAATGGTTAAAGATGCCGAACGATTAAATGCAGACGCTATTATTAATGTGCGCTTAACTACTTCAATGATCATGCAAGGCGTTGCAGAAATTTTAGCTTACGGCACCGCAGTAAAATTAAAATAAATGATTATGATTTCTCTATTGATACTTGGCTTACAACTACTAATTTTAGTTAGTGTAATTATTGCCTTAATTTATTTAATTGCCAAAAGAATTGACGATAAGAAAAACGAAACTTTTGAGCAGCGAGATAATTGAGAAGCAAAAGCTTTTAGTTACAAATTTATACAAAATAGTATTCGATAAATGTGCATTAATACTACAGGTTGGTTATTTAGTAACCAAATAAAGTAAGTATAGGTTTATCCATCCTTAACAACAAAAAGCATAATTACTTTTTACCACCTTTAGAAGTGCCATTGGCTTTACCACCAGATGTACGAGGTGCATTATTTCCTCTACCTTTGCCAGAAGCTTTTCCAGTTTTACTAGGAGCATTTTCTAAACCACTTGATTTTGACATTTTAATAAATTTATGATTAGCACCTACTTCAGTTTAAAGTCTTTTTTCAGTTTGTTCCGACTTTTATATTTACCAATATCAGGTTAACGTACACTTTTGTTATAAAACTAAGCTTCTTCTTCTGGTTTTAACAAACCAATTTCAATTAAACGCTCTCGCAAATAACCACCCGCAGTTATTGGTTCGTAATTCAAAGGGTTTTCGGCAGTAACACAATCTTCTAAACAATCCAACTTCATTTCGCCCCGTGGGTGTAAAAAGAAAGGAATTGAAAAGCGACTCGTATCCCACATTTCACGTGGCGGGTTAACCACTCGGTGAGTAGTAGATCGCAATTTGTTATTAGTTAAGCGTTGCAACATATCGCCAACATTAACCACTATTTGACCAGGGCCCGCATTAATAGGCATCCACTCATTTTGCTTAGTAAGCAATTGTAAACCTTCAGCCGAAGCACCCACCAAAAGCGTAATTAAATTAATATCCTCGTGTTGTTCTGCCCGCACCGCCGATTTTGGTTCGTTGGTAATTGGTGGATAATGAATACAACGCAAAATGCTATTTCCAAAACTGATCTTATCAGTAAAATAATTTTTATCTAACTTCAAATAAGTAGCAATAGCTTGCAATAATGCGCCTCCCGCCTTTTCAAACTGGCGATAGGCTTTATACAACACCTCATTAAATTCAGTAATTTCATCTACCACAACATTATCAGGATAATCATCATTTACTGCCGCCCCATCTTCTAAGTATTGACCTTGCTGCCAAAACTCTTTTAAATCGGGTACATCGCTTCCTTTTGCCGATTCTTTACCAAACGAAGTATAACCTCTCTGCCCAGCCAAACCTTCAATTTCATATTTCGATTTTACATCACTTGGCAACCTAAAAAAGTCTTTCACGTTGTGATACAAACGATCAATCAAATCCTCATCAATACCATGGTCGGTAACACTTACAAAACCAATTTCCTCGTAAGCTTTTCCCAAGGTATCCACAAAAGCTTTTTTATCAGCCTCGCTGCCCTCAGTAAATTGCTTTAAGCTAACTACCGGTACTTCTAAATAACTCATAACATATTATTTATACCTGCAAAAATACAAAATCACCAATAATTATCCACATTAAATTAACAATATTGATTTTCATTATAAGTAGTATTTATTTGAAGCGAAAAAGATCACTCGCAAAAACGACACACTCGCCATCCATTGCTATCTTTTTGTTTGCCAATTTACAATTTAGCAGCCCCCCGTTACTCAATAAATTTTATTCATACATCCAAATCCAGATTTAACAAAAAGGATATCCATTACTGTCGAGGCTATTTCAAAAACGGCGGTGGGCCGTGGTAAGTTTCTTATTTTCGAATAAAAATAGTTTCCAACTTAGCCCCAACTGAGGCGAAAAGCCCACAGTTAAAGCATAACTTTGTGTGCCAGCAAAACGAGTACTTGCAGCAAAAGGCACCACCAAAGTTATTACGTGTTTTGCACTTTCGCTTCAAAAAAAAATACTAAGATTTTTTTTTAGTAAATTAAAAATATATTTTTGAAAAACCAAAAAAAATTGAGCTATGCAACTAACAACTAAAGATATAAATGAAATTGCCGATTACCTATCTATGGGTATGGTTTGTTTCATACATAAAAAAACACATAAAATTATATATCGACCAGATGATAGCCAATTTTATGAAACAGAAGGTTGGGAAGATGTGATAGAAGAACTGGAAAAAAATGAAGATAGTTATGTAAGGATAGAAAAAATGAGTTCGCATGAATCGTTTATAATAATGGAGCGTTTTGTTGATGAAGTTGCTGACGAGAGCATAAAAAAACGTTTAACACACGCACTTGAAAAAAATAAGCCTTTCCATAATTTTAAATACGAAATAGATCAACTTGATGAAGAGCGCGATCAATGGTTTAAGTTTAAAAGTGATCAATATAATAAATGGGTTGAGCGAGAAATTAAGTTCAGCTTAAATGATGACGATAACGTTGATGACGATGAGTAATTTTAAAGGCTTATATGCTAAACACTACCAATAATATTTGTGGTACTAAAGCCTTCTAAAAAAGGGATAACTTTTACCTCACCACTATTTTCTGTTACAAAGCTTGCCCCAACTATTTCGCTTATTTTATAATCGCCACCTTTTACCAAAACTTGGGGTTTAATAGCTTTTATTAAATTTAAGGGCGTGTCTTCTTCAAAAATAATTATGGCATCAACAAATGCTAAGGCAGCCAATTGCCAACTTCTAACCTGTTCATCAAATATTGGGCGGCTGTTTCCCTTTAAGCGCATTACAGAAGCATCACTATTTAAACCCACAATTAATTTGGTGCCATAAGCTTTTGCGGAAGCCAATACGTGTAGATGCCCTAAATGCAGCACATCAAAGCAACCATTGGTAAAAACTATTACTTCATCTTTTAAGTACCAACGGGCCAAAAGTGATTGTAAATCAATTTTACTATTAATTAATTTATGTTTGTACGCTGCTAAAGAATCCACCCTCCGATTTTTTGTTGAATAATGGTAAAGCAATAAACGAAAATGTGCCTAGTGCCACAATTAATAGAGTTTGTACACCCCAACTTACCCAGCCAAAAGCCAAACCAGTTGCAGCATCTATACTAAACAATAATAAAACCTGTTGTACGATTAAATGATATGCGCCTATGCCGCCTTGTACCGCAATTATACCAAAAGTACCAAACACCAAAACTGCCAATGCTGCACTTAAACCCAAATGACTGGTACCTGCTAAACTATAAAAAACCAACAGCACCATTAAAAAATACATTACCCAAATACCAAGTGTGTAAACTAAAAATAAAGGTACGTTGCTTACATTTTTTACCGATAGCAAACCATCCTTCATACCTAAAACAAATTGCTTTAAGCGTTGTATAAATTGAAAGCGTTTTAATAAGCGGAAAGCGATAAATGCCAAGCCTGCTAATGTTAGTAACACTAAAAATTTTACACCAATACCTTGTGCAAACAACTGTTCAAATTTTGCGCTTAAACCTGGCCAAATTTCTTCTAAAAAATAATTACTTAAACGTTGATATTGGGTTAAAATAGTAGCGGCAAATAATACAATTAATATCATTAAGTCCACTACCCTTTCGGCAATTACACTGCCCAGCAATTTGTCTGCTGGTGGTTCATCGTAACGGGCTAAAAAACCACAACGCATTACCTCACCCATTCTTAAAAAAACGTAGTTAGCAAGGTAGCCAATCATTACGGCAAAAAATGTATTGGATAACTTAGGTTGGTAGCCAAAGGTCTGAATCATTTGTTTCCAACGCATTGCCCGTATTACATGGCTTAGTATTCCTGCAATAATTGAAAGGGCCACATAACCGAAGTTTACTCCTTTTAAGGATTGTAGCATGAGTTGCCATTGCTGCTCATCTAAACTTTTAGAAGCTAACCAAAGTAGCAATAAACCGAAGCTTAAAAACAAGCTAAATTTTAATATACTTAGTAAATTCTTTTTCATTAAAATAACAACAGATTATCAATTAAACGCACTGGGCCAACATTAGCTGCACCCAATACAACAGCATCTGCCGTAATGCTGTTATCAGTTATGCTTTCCATAGTTTTGCTGTGGCGCACTTCAATATAAACGGTTTTACTATGTGGTGTTTCATCAATCATTTTGGTAGCTTGTGCAATAATATTTTCAACGCTATCATTTTTTAAATTATCTTTTACATATTGTAACGCCTGGCTCAAAATTACAGCGCTTTTACGTTCTGCTTCAGCTAAACGCATATTTCTCGAACTCATTGCCAAACCATCTGGTTCACGCATTGTAGCGCAACGCACCAATTCAATGTCTAATTTTTTTTGTTTTATCAACTGGTCTACTACAGCGCATTGCTGAAAATCTTTCATACCCATAAATAGTTTGGTAGGCTGCACATAAGCCAACAACAAACCAACCACTTGGGCTACGCCATCAAAATGTCCTGGCCTAAATGCGCCTTCCGCCACTTCGGTTATTTTACCAAAGTTATAGCTTTCTACAGGCTGCATTCCATTTGGGTAAACTTCTTCCACCGTTGGTAAATACAACATATCTGTTTCTGCAACATTTAACATTGTAATGTCTTTTTTTGTAGTATCTGGGTATTTTACTAAATCATCTTTATTGTCAAACTGCGTAGGGTTAACAAAAATGCTGGCAACTGTAATATCACTATTAGCTTTACACTTTTCAATTAACGATAAATGCCCCTTGTGCAAAGCGCCCATTGTTGGCACAAAACCTACAACTTTGCCCGCTTGTTTTAAAGCCAACACAGCAGCTGTTAAAGCTTTGGTGGTAGTAAATACTTTAATCATAAAGGGCTACAAGATAAGCTTTGATTTTTTAAGATTTAAAAGATTGGGTGGAATACTTTATATTGCTATTTTGTTATCATATAAACTAAAAACCAAACAAATTTATGAAAAGCTATTATCAACAAAAATTTATTGAAGCTGGTTGCGACGAAGCTGGCCGAGGTTGTCTGGCTGGGCCAGTATTTGCTGCTGCCGTCATCTTACCTAAAAATTTTAAAAACGATATCATTAACGACTCTAAAAAACTTACCGAAAAACAAAGATTAGCACTAAAACTAATTATTGAACAAGAAGCAATAGCCTATGCGGTGCAAAAGGTAAGTCCGAAACAAATTGATCGTATTAATATTTTGCAAGCTTCATTTTTGGCAATGCATAAAGCCATTGACAAGTTGCCAACCATACCACAACTATTATTAATTGATGGCAACCGTTTTGCATCTTATAAAAACATAGCCCATAATTGTATTATTAAAGGAGATGCTAAATATGCTTCAATTGCTGCTGCTTCTATTTTAGCAAAAACTTATAGAGATGTTTATATGAAAAGGTTACACAAAAAGTTTCCGCAATACAATTGGCAACAAAATAAAGGTTACCCAACTATTAAACACAGGCTGGCGGTTATTGAACACGGGCCAAGTATTCATCACCGCAAAACATTTAGCGTTACTAAGCCAAAACAGTTGTTAATGCTTAAAAATTAATTCCTGTTTTACAAGGTAGCATTTACAATCAAAATTTATTATCTTTTGCGGGTAAAAATTGGCGAAAGAAAATATGGCAAAAAGAATAAAAGCGGCAGCTCAAAACCCAGATGAACCTACGGGCATAAAAATAAGCGAAGCAAAAAAACAAGCGGTTGGCGCACAAGGTGTTGCCACGTCGGTTTATCATGCTGTTAAATATATGCCGCCTATCGACATATTAAAAACCAGTTTAAAACTTAATCAACAAAAAGGTATTGATTGCCCAGGTTGCGCTTGGCCCGACCCTGAAGATGAGCGAAGTAAAATAGCCGAATACTGCGAAAACGGGATTAAAGCAATTGCAGAAGAAGCGACCAAAAAAAAATGTGATCGTACATTTTTTGAAGAAAATAGTGTGCCAGCTATTTCTACTTGGAGCGATTTTGAAATTGGCAAAACAGGCCGCCTTTGTGAACCTATGTACTTGGCTAAAAACAGTAATTTTTATGAACCCATAAGTTGGGAGGCTGCTTTTGAATTAATTGCTGAACACCTAAATGAATTACCAAAACCAAACGATGCTATTTTTTATACGAGCGGAAGAACCAGTAACGAGGCTGCTTTTTTGTATCAGTTATTTGTGCGAGCTTATGGTACCAATAATATGCCCGATTGTTCTAATATGTGTCACGAAAGTAGTGGCAAAGGCTTGGACGAAACATTGGGTATTGGTAAAGGTTCGGTAACGCTTGCCGATTTTTACGAGGCAGAAGTGGTAATGGTAATTGGTCAAAACCCTGGCACTAACCATCCGCGTATGCTGTCGGCTTTAGAAAAGTGTAAAGAAAATGGAGGTAAAATTATTACTGTTAATCCTTTGCCAGAGGCTGGTTTAATCAACTTCTCCAACCCACAACGGCCATTAAAAATGTTAAGTGGTGGCACTAATTTGACCGATTTGTTTTTGCAGGTAAAAGCTAATGGAGATGTTGCTTTATTAAAAGCCATTATGTTAAGGCTTTGGCAAGAAGAAGAAAAAAAAGCGGGCAGCGTTTTTAATGTCAAATTTATTAAAAATAAAACAAGCGGATATGATGCTTTTATAAAAGAGCTAAAAAAACAAGATTTTACAAACTTAGTTAAACAGAGTGGCGTTGAAACATCAAAAATTAATGCTGCGGTTGAGTTGCTAAAGCATCATAAAAAAATAATTATATGCTGGGCAATGGGCATTACCCAACACGAAAACGCCGAAGCCAATGTGCAAGAAATAGTAAACCTGCTATTGCTAAAAGGAGCTATTGGTAAACCTGGCGCAGGCACTTGCCCGGTGCGTGGACATAGTAATGTACAAGGCGATCGTACTATGGGTATTTGGGAAGCACCACCGCAAACTTTTTTAGATAGTATTGAAAAACAGTTTGGTTTTAAGCCTCCGCAAGAACACGGTTATGCGGTTGTAGATGCCATTAAGGCTATGCATACTGAAGCGGGTAAAGTTTTTATTGCAATGGGTGGTAACTTTTTATCGGCCACGCCTGATACGGAATATACGGCCAAGGCATTGCGAAAGTGTAAGCTTACTGTTCAAATATCAACCAAGCTAAATCGTAGCCATTTGGTAACGGGCGAAGAAGCTTTAATTTTACCGTGTTTGGGTAGAACCAATATAGATGAGCAAGCAAGCGGAAAGCAATTTGTTACGGTTGAAAATTCGATGGGTGTGGTGCATAGTTCAGCAGGTGTTTTAGCACCTATTTCTGAACATTTAAAAAGTGAACCAGTTATAGTTGCTGAAATGGCGAAAGCCACATTGGGCGAAAAGGTGAACATTGATTGGAATAAAATGGTGCGCAATTATGATTATATTAGGGATGCTATTGAAAAAACAATTCCTGGTTTTGTAGAATATAATAAAAGAGTGCGCTTGCCTAATGGTTTTTATTTACCCAATTGTAATAGAGATGGGGAGTTTAATACTGCCGACGAAAAAGCGCATTTCACCATTAATCAGCCATCCGAAATTGTTTTAAAAGAGGGAGAATATATAATGATGACCAACCGAAGTCACGATCAATATAACACTACTATTTATGGTTTAAATGATAGATACCGAGGTATTGCCAATGAAAGGCGGGTTGTTTTTATGAACCCTTATGATATGCAAAAGGCTGATTTAGTTAGCGAACAAGTGGTAAATTTGAAAAGTAATTTTAATGGAATTGAAAGGTTGGCGAAGAAATTTATTGTGGTACCTTATGAGGTAAGTAGGCAATGTGTGGTTACCTATTTTCCTGAAGCAAATGTTTTAGTACCTATAGATCAGCAATCAAAAATTAGTAAAACACCGGCATCAAAATCGGTGGTGATAACTATACATCCAACTTAAAAAAAAATTATGCAACAAATAATTTTATATTTTTTAGATAGAGATTTAAAAAAATTAGCGAAAGAGATTGAAGCTTATCCAAATGAAGATGATTTGTGGTTGAAGGTGAATGGTGTAAAAAATTCGGCTGGTAGTTTAGCTTTACATTTGGTTGGTAATCTCAATCATTTTGTAGGCCATATAATGGGTGGAACAGATTATGTTAGAGATCGTGAGTTTGAGTTTTCGGGTACTGCAATTCCGAGAAAAGACATTTTACACAAAATAGATACCACTATACAAATGATAAATGAAGTGGTGCCAAAATTGAGCGATGAACATTTACAAAAATCTTTCGAATTTGATTTTATGGGTGAGCGATCTACCTTGTTTTACTTGTTTCAATTTACAACGCATTTAAGCTATCATTTGGGGCAAATTAATTACCATAGAAGCGGTATTGTTGTTAAACAAAATAAACACAAATTAAATTAGGTGCATTTTTAAATGAACCGACCGAAAGCTCAAAAAGATTGGACGTAACCAGTTTTGTAGGTGCTTAAGCGGATTGAAATACAAAAAGTGTTGCTTAATATTAGATAAAAACTTGGACTACAATAAATTATTTTAACGCGAAATAATAAAAGGTAACCCAAGTTTTAAAACCGACCAAAACTAATACCTGGCTCTGGTCATATTCTTTTTACGGTTAGCAAAAAACTCTTGTTTTTTTCTTTGTTTTTCTTTGTTCCATTCTTTTTTCTCTTTATCCGTCATGGGCTTTTCCGTTTGCGGATAAGGATGATCGTTTATTACCGGTATTTTTTGCTGAATCAATTTTTCAATAGCTCTAATGTACGCATTTTCTTCTGGTTCGCATATCGAAATCGACATCCCTTCTTCACCAGCTCTGCCTGTTCTACCAATTCTATGCACATAAGTTTCGGCCACATTCGGAACATCGTAATTCACAACATAATTTAACTTATCAATATCAATACCTCTTGCAGCAATATCTGTAGCCACTAAAACCCGTAACTCTTTTTCCTTAAATTGCTTTAAAGCTTTTTGGCGTTGGTTCTGTGCTTTATCTCCGTGTATCGCAGCCGCTTTAATTTTACTCTTTTTTAAATTGCGAACAATTCTATCAGCGCCATGTTTAGTTCTCGAAAACAACAACACCTGATCCATCTTTTCATCTTTTAGCAGGAGTAGCAACAAATCTTTTTTAAGATTTCGGTTAGTATAATACAACTGTTGTTGCACCGTTTCTGCCGTAGATGAAACTGGGCTTACTTCAATTTTTTTAGGGTCTTTTAATATCTTTCTCGACAGCTCAACAATATTATCGGGCATAGTTGCCGAAAAGAATAAAGACTGCCTTTTTTCAGGAATCAACTTCAACAACTTTCTAATATCGTTTATAAAACCCATATCTAACATTCTATCAGCTTCATCTAAAACAAATAGTTTTATGGTACTTAAATCAATATGGCCTTGTTGTTCCAAATCTAACAATCTACCTGGCGTAGCAACTAATATGTGTACCCCTTTTTTTAATGCTTCAACTTGCTTACCTTGTTTTACACCGCCAAATATTACCGTATTTTTTATATTGGTAAATTCGCCATAAGCGGTAATATTTTCATCTATTTGTATCGCTAATTCGCGCGTAGGCGTAACAATTAAAGCTCTTAAAATTGGCTTCTTGTTTTGCCCTTCTATTTTTTCAATTAGTTGAATAACTGGTATAGCAAAAGCTGCTGTTTTGCCCGTACCCGTTTGGGCACAACCTAACACATCATTTCTATTTAATATAATAGGTATTGCTTTGGCTTGTATAGGAGTTGGTTCGGTATAATTTTTTTTTGCTAATGCTTTTAATATAGGTTGCATTAAACCCAATTCGTCAAATCTCATTTTCGTTTTTATCAATTATTTAGATAGTGCTTTTATTCACAGTAGGAAGGTAGAATATATTTTGTCGGCAAATATACGCTAATTTAATTATTTTGAAAAGTAATTTTTGTTTTCGCAATATACCATACTTGTTAAATTTTTTGTATGCGAAACCACAAACTCGTTGTAACTTTTAATCTCGCCATCCGCTCAAATACTATTTTGCTACCGCTTCAAATCACCGCACAAATGGCGTAACTACTGGTATAGGGTTTAGGTTTGGGGCTTCGGTGGTTTGTTGGTTGGTTTTTTTCCTTCTTTTTTATTGGTTGGTTTCTTCCTTCCTTCCCGTCATACTGGAATTTTGTGTAGCGTAGTCTAACAAAATGTCCAGTATCCCCATTAATCTTCAACCGCAGTATAATCGAAGTATAAAAGAGTGTTTGTATAACTTTTTCATTCGGTTGTGCAATGTGCGTTAGATACCTTATCTTTACCTTTTAACAAGTAATGCAAAATGAATCAAAATAACACTGTTAAATAAAACATATGTTTTACTGTGGTTTAAGTATTTATTTTCAGTGCATTGTTGTAGATATGAATAAAATAAACTGTAAATTACTTATAATTTTTAGAGCATAGTGGAAAATATAGATGAATTAACAAAGGAAGTGGATATAATTGAGACTGATGAAGATACGTTTGTAGAAGATAAAAGTGATGATGGCGGTCTTTATCCATATGATCCTGCATATACAGACATTGAAATTTCTGAAACTCCATTTTCAGTTTATGAGTATTTAAGACAATTAAACAAAGGAAAAATTGTTATTCAACCTGACTTTCAAAGAAATGAAGTATGGAATCCAACTCAAAAAAGCAAATTTATTGAGTCTATCATATTAAATTTTCCTTTACCTCCTATTTACTTAAATGAAACTACAGAATCGAAATACATTGTTATTGATGGTTTACAAAGGACTACTGCGCTTTTTGAGTATTGCAAAAACGATTTTGCATTATCTGGAATTGAAGCATTGCCCAAATACAATAAAGATAAATTCGAAGATCTTCCTGAGATTCTGAGATCTAAAATCGAAGATAAAAAATTAACTGTTTTTGTATTGAAACCATCTACGCCACTTGTCGTAATCTATGATCTATTTAATAGAATTAATACAGGAGGAACACAATTAAATAGACAAGAAGTTAGGAATTGTATTTTCATAGGTCATTCAACAAAACTCTTAAAAGAACTTTCAGAAGAAGACTATTTCAAACAAGCTATTGATAATGGAGTATCACCAAAAAGAATGAAAGACAGAGAAGTTATCTTAAGATATATTTCATTTAGATGGTCTGATTATAAATCTAAATACACTGGAGATATGAGTGAATTTGTAGAAAAGATGATGGTTCGTTTAAATAAGTCTGAAATTGAAGAATTAAATAAAATCAAAAACGACTTTAAAAGGGTGATGAATTGGTCATTCAAAATATGGGGTAAAAAAAACTTCAGAATTCCAACTGAAAAGAGTAAGGGAACTATAAACACTGCAGTACTTGAGTCAGTTTCTAATTATCTATCATATCAAAGTGATAACTTTTTAGAAGAAAATAGAAAAACTATAGAACTTAACTATTCAAATTTAATCGAAGATCAAAATTACTTCCAATCAGTTACTCGGTCAACAGGTAATAAAACTAAAGTTATGGATAGATTTAGAATTGTACACGAGTTACTTCATGAAAACACAAAATCATGATCGAAGATTTTATTGTAAAAAACTTTAAATGCTTTGCAGGGGAATCTAAATTTAAGTTTTCAAAGTTAAACTTGTTAACAGGAATAAATGGAAGAGGCAAATCCAGTTTATTACAGTCTATACTTGTTATGTGCCAATCATTTAGAAGACATGGCAATTTAAATCATATAATACTTAATGGAGAATTAGTTGATCTTGGAAATTTTGATGACATTAAAAATAGTGATACTCCAAAATTAGAAGACATAATAATAAAATTAAAACTTTCCAATACTGATCTTTTCAGTTTCCATTTTAAAGAAAATCCTGATGATCAATTAGTCGCAAAACAAAATAAAATATTACGTTCAAGTCAAGAAATAAAATTTGATGAAATTGGTGGTGAACTAATAAAAATTTTGCGCACTACTCATTTCGTTAGTGCTAATAGGTTAGGCCCAAGAAAGTATGTTGAGAAAAGTAATTTGCCAGAATTTATCAATGTTGGCTCAAGAGGAGAGTATTGTATAAATATTCTGTCTCAATCAATGAACTTACCTAATGTAAGTGAAAAACTTTACATAGGACAGGATGCTAAATCTTTGATTCAACAAACAACTGAATGGTTAAATTATATTTTAGATGGAGCAAAATTAGATATCAAAGGACAAAATGCAGACAGCAGTGTATTATACATGTTAATGAACAACCGAAATAATTCTTATAGCTACAAACCAAATAATGTTGGATTTGGTTATAGTTATATTCTTCCGTTAATTGTTAGTGGGTTAATCGCTAAACCAAACGAGATATTAATAGTTGAAAACCCTGAAGCTCATTTGCATCCCAGAGCACAATCAAGAATTGCTGAATTTTTCGCAAGAGTAGCTTCAAATAATGTACAAGTATTTATTGAATCGCACAGTGAGCATATTCTTAACGGTCTCCGACTTTGCAGCTTAAGACAAGACATTGAAATTACCAATACAGATTTATCCATTCAATATTTCAATGAATCTTTTGAACCTATAAAGCTACAAATAAACGAAGATGGTAAGATTGAAAATTGGCCAGTTGGTTTTTTTGACCAACAAGAAATTGATATCTCTCAAATGTTTAAACTAAGAAAATAAAATTGATTGCTGAATTTTACATAATTCCTGAATCTTTTTCAGAAAATCCGAAAACCACAGTTCCACAAATTGAGGCTAAGATTCAGAATTTCACTCAAGACTTCATTCATATAGGGAAACACAGTGCTGAAAATAAAATATTTGTTAATGAGAATATTTATAATGTAATTTTCGTCTCGAAGAAATCAATCTCTGACTTATTAAATGATCCCACAGCTTATAAAGGAATAATTGATAGAGATACCCAAGTTGCATTAAGAACTATTTTTGAGAAATCAAAAACTACTAAAATTACAATTAAGGAAGTTAAGAAAGACCTAATTCCAAAACATAATAGAGATTTTTGTTACGGCTTAATTGGTTTTAATAAAGTGGAAGGAATTGCTGATGAGAATCAAATCATCTATAATATAAATGGGTGGTACGACTTCAGACGGTATTACTTAAGTGTTTACCCGAAGAACTCTGAATATTTTATAGATGAATGTAATAAGTATTTTCCAAATCTTCTCCTACACAAAAGAAACAAATCAACAGTAGGTTCAATTTTGGGTGATTGCCCAAAGAAAATTATACTTCATCTATCCAAACTAAATGATAATTTTATTAGATTCAGAGACGATTCAACTTTAAATAGAACTGAAAAACTTAAACAATTCTCGATTGATTCAACTTTGGACGAAATTGCAACCTTAGAAGGTAATCCTGCAAGAAAATCAGATTTTACTTTTGATTTCAAAGATGATAATGGCAATGATATAGAAGTATGTTGTGAACCTCACATAAAATTATGTTATAATGATATGGACAAATCCTATTCGAATAACAGGCGTATATACTTTCACGAAGGTTTAGATTCAATCAAAAAAAAGAAAATATTAATTGGACATATTGGAAAACATTTGTAAAATATGACCAGCAACATTCTACTGCAAGTCTTTTCAACTTGCAGAACTCAGCCTTAAAACTTATCATATTAAATTAAAACGCCCAATCTACCGCAAGTCTTTTTCGACTTGTGGAAAGAAACTTTCAAGTCTATTAGACTTGCCTTACTTAAATTAAAACGCAATTATAAATTAAATATATTCAAATATAAAATAATAAAATTAATTTAACAACAAGTCAAAAAGACTTGCGCAAGCAAAGGTATTCAATAAAT
>Ga0209831_1000490_pt1 | contig 38267 bp, 32 predicted proteins | sample Maine_Asex4_meta_FD_187451 | JGI IMG/M metagenome (GOLD analysis project Ga0209831, IMG submission 187451) | Marine algal microbial communities from Maine, USA - Maine_Asex4_metaG (SPAdes) (version 2) | ecosystem: Host-associated > Algae > Red algae > Unclassified | place: Maine, USA | collected... | reverse complement strand
AAAGTATAATCTTCAAGCTTATCAAGGCACAGCTCTTATAAATAATGTCACAAATTCTAATAAGCTCCGATTTGAAGACATCATGCTCAATTTCAAACAAATCGCATACAAGCCTAAAAAGGGAACCCACAATATCTTTACAAAGGAAATAGTATTAAACAGCAAGGAGAGTGTTCTTGATGTTGATAATTTTAGCATAAAAGCTAAATGTGGAATTGAAGAATGGCCTAGCTGTCATCCCAATAGAAATGCGAGAGGAACTTACAGGGTTAAAAGCCTGTCAGCCAAGTTGGATACCGCTCCAATTTTTAGTGGAATTTTCCTCGAGGAACTTGAATTAGATGGGGGCTTTTTTGAGGCTATCTCCTATCAGGAAATGAATCCCAAAGATATTTCTAAGACATTTTTTATGGAAGACTTTGACAACATTGACATTCCAATCAATATACCAGAAATAAATGTAAAAAATCATACCGTCAGGGTCCTGTTAAAAGCTGAAAGTGTAGATACCTTAAGTTTCAAACAAATACAATCCACCATCACCAATGTAACGAACATACCAGACAAATTAGAGAAGGATGACAAAATAAAAGCAATAACATCATCAAAATTCATGGGATCAAAATTAAGTGTAGATTTTGATTTTAATATCAAGGATAGCCTCAACACATATGCATTTGATCTTGACTTGGCACCTATGCCATTTACTAAGCTCAACAAAGCTATTAATTACAATACTCCTGTCGTTATCGAGAAAGGACAATTACAGCAATTGGAATGTGAAGTAACAGGTAATAACTTATTGGCTGATGGGCAATGTACAATTGCGTATAAAGACTTATACATTGGAGTTACCAATAAAAAAGGCGAGCCAATGAAGTTGCTCAATAAGGCACTAAATTTTATCGTAAAAGATGGTACAAGTAAAACTGATAGCAAAAAATCTAAAAATTATTCTTATACATTGGAACGGGAAGAAAGCAAGGATTTCTTCTATCAAGCCTACACAACAATTTTGCAAATTTTGAAGGAAACAATGCTACCGATATAAGTAGTCACCTTCCATTAAGAAATGAAAACACAATTCAAATACAAAGAATTTGATTTTAATAAATGCTTGAAAGAATTTAAACAATTCAATGTGAATATAGATATAACTTGATTGTGATAGATACCTTCCGTTCTTAATCTATGAGTAACATCTCAATGGCCTTCGCAGCTCAATCTTTGCAAAAAAGAAAATTCAATGAATAAATTAGACCAAGGGTGTTTCAATGGCATTATTCATGAATATGAACATGGTGATGCATGGTTTATCTATCGGATTATTTAATCAAAGTTTAGAGCAGAAAGGTTTACAAATTGGTCTGTATAATAAATCTCAAAAAACAAGAGCTATCCAAATTGGCTTATGGAACGAAAATGAAAAAAGATCTTTACCTTTATTAAATTGGAACTTCTAAATAACGAATTGAGACAATGTAACAACAATACACACCTAAGCTACATTACCATCGATCAACAGTCGGATAAACTAAGTCACTATAAGCATGATTAAAACAGATGTATTAATAATTGGAGCAGGACCAACTGGACTTGCACTAGCCTGCCAATTATTAAAGTATAAAATTGACTTTCAAATACTTGACATCAAAGATGGGATAACTACCTTATCAAAAGCCATGGTCGTTCACGCAAGATCAATGGAAGTGTTTGATGAAATGGGCTTGGCAGAAACCTTCGAATCAGAAGGCCAGCCCATGAAAAATATAAACATCATGTCTAGCGGTGAAATTGCAGAAAGATTACAGCTCAATAAATTTGGAATGGGGCTGACAAAATTTCCCTACCTCCTAACTCTAGAACAAAGTAAAACCGAAAAAATACTCTATCAACATCTAGTTGAAAACAATATCGTAGTTAATTGGAATACCCAATTGCTCAATTATGAAAACAACAAAGATGGAGTATCTGCCCTGCTAAAAGATACCAAAGGAAATACACAATCAATACAAAGTAGATACATCATAGGCTGTGATGGAGCAAAAAGTCAAATTCGACATCAGATGAATATCTCTTTTGAAGGCAGCACAATTGAGCGAACCTTTTACGTTGCAGATGTTGCCATAAAAAGTGATGTTATCAATAAAAAAGAAGGATTTATCAATGTAATTAAAAATGGCTTCGTATTGATTTTTGGAATGCCAGAAACAGATAGATTTAGAATCATAGGAGTTCTTTCTGATGAAGAGGCAGCAGTAGAAAATATAAGCTTTGAAGATATCAAGAATACGATTAAGGAGCAAGTCACTACTCCACTTACATTCAAAAGGGAATTTTGGTTTGCGACTTACAAAGTACACAGCAGAATGGCATCTACTTTTATCCAAAATAAAGCAATTTTAGCTGGAGATGCATGCCACATTCATACACCAGCCGGTGGCCAAGGAATGAACACTGGTATTCAAGATGCTTATAATCTAGCATGGAAGCTTGCATATGTTTTAAATGGAAAAGCAAATGAAAGCATATTGAATTCATACAATATTGAAAGAGTTGCAAATGCAAAAAACCTTTTGCAAACTACTGACACGCAGTTTGATTTTATGGTAGGCGAAAATATGTTTGTAAACTTTATAAAAATGCATATTTTCCCGCATGTGGCAAAATTGGTTACCAACACTAAATTTGCTAGTAAAAGAGCATTTTTATTCCTATCACAATTAGCCATAAAATATCCTCAAAGTCCCCTGACAATTACGAGCAAGATGGGTGATATAGAAGCTGGTGATCGCTTCCCTTATTTTGAACTTACAAACGGAGAAAACATTTATGACAAACTAAATAGCCAAAGTTTCAAACTACTCTACTTTGGTGCCAAAGGCGATTCTATGGACTTAGACAATTTACCATTTGCAAGTATTTATCTCAAATTTAATGAAACTCCAAAGTGCTTTGGTGACAACACAAATTTTTATGTTTATGTGAGACCCGATAACCATATTTCATACCTTGGAAGAGAATTAGAAGAACTAAATGTCCTTAACAAACAAGAAAGTTCAACTCCTAATAAATGATTGAGCAAAAACTAAAGGATATTTTTGACACATTTCAATGCAACAATTGAAGCTTGGAAATATTTTGCCGATATGGGCAAAGTAGTAATTTGCCTAGAGCGAGAAAACAATTAAACATCGCTTGCTGTTGATTAATGCCTACAACCTAAGCTACATACAATTGAGCCCGATAAATTTACGTTCTCTTTGAAAGCACAAGCTGAACCTTAATATAGGTGCAACAACAATCATAAATGAAAAATATATATTTTCTATTCTTCGCGATTCTTCCGTTTAACATCTTAGCTCAAGATTTATTCTCATCTAGCGATTATCATCTAGAGACTTTAGATTGTCCAGAAAGTATGATTTGCGAAGCTAGAAATGACGATAAACACAAGTTAATTTTCTTTCAAGTATTTGATAAGGAAGGTAGACTACATGAAGAATATTTAAGAACATCTGATAGCACGTTTCTATATAAATCTTTCCACCTGATGGATCATTTCAACTTGATCAAAAAGCCATCAATTTATGGCCAAAAATCAGCCGGCATACTTCTTATTTCTAATATCCAATCTGGCCAAGAAAAAGAAAGCATTCATTATGATAATTATGAAGCTTATACATATCATGATACTCTTCTAATCCCAATAGGAAATTGGACTGTAAGAGATCATCATGGCAAACTGAAAGAAAGGGTCGAATTAAATATGCAAGGAGAAAATCATGGGATTTGGGATACCTATGAAGCTGGGTGGGAAAAAATTAAACGAAATTATGAAAGTGATTCCTTAACAAACATCTTTTACGTTGATGAAATGGCTAAAGAACCAGAAGCAAGAGAAATAATAAAACGCATTCAGGGCACCTGGTATGTTTATTCAAAATGGGAGAATAGACATATGGAAAATCTTGCGATTGGAGAAAAACTAAAGCCACTCAAATCTGAATACAGCAGCTATACTTTTACAGACAACAATTTGAAAATAAACTCTTTTGAGAAAGGAAAAAAAGTTGGCAAAACCGAAAACTATAAGCTAAGTATAAAAGATAATGAAGTACTTGTAATCATGTCAAAGACTCAAAACTCAGAACTAGAAGTTTTATATCTATCTGATTCCGATTTTAGATTACTTCCAATAGAGTATTGATCACCAGCACCCCATTTAATAATTGACTTGACACATTTACGGAAGTATACTAAAACTCATACTTCAAAGATCCTCTTATAAAAATCGGAGTACCTGGCGTAAAATGAATTTCCTCAACAGGATTTAGCTCATTACGCAATCTTGATTCGGTGGCAAATTGTGTTTCATTCCATTCTTGATTGAATACGTTTTCTACCGTCACACCAAGTATGATTCTACCGATTTGATAGCTGGCATTTACATCAGTAATATTATATCCTTTGGCTACGATACTATTGTCTTCATTTGCTGGCCTATCTTGTAGATATCTAAATTGGATACCAGCCTTAAGATTTCCTTTATCTATGTTGAGACCAGCCGTAGTAGTGATGACAGGTGCGAGTGGAATATAAGATTCCGCCTCTTCCTCATTCACACTTCTAGCATGAGAGTAAGTAAAATCACCGTTTGCATATATCCAATTGTTCACTTGATATCTTAGCCCGACATCCAATCCCAACCTTTGAGTTTCCCCACTTGGTTCGACAATTCCAGCATCACCAACATAGACAAATTCTTGTTCTGAAAATAGATACCAAAGTGCAGTATTCATATATAATCTAGACAGGGGCTTGTAGTTGGCTCCTAAATCTAGTCCATATGCTCTCGGTACGATCGCATCCGCTTCCTCCTCTATGATGACTCGTGAATCATTGGAGTGAAACCCAATGCCACTTTTTGCAAACAACTGAACGTTCCTATTTAGATTGTAAATAATGTTGAATTTTGGACTTGCAAGAGATGCATTCTTACCTTCGTTTGTATACAAGGTATCTAGAGCATTGAGATAGTTGAATCGAAAAAAGTCAAATCGCAAAGAAGGCTGAAAACTCCATTTTCCGATTTCAATATTTGCTTCACTAAATGCGTAGATATTATTTTCATCTACATCTCCAAACTGAACTCGATTAAGAGTCTCCGTTCTATTCTTGGTGTATGATAGTTCATTATCCAACACTTGGTCAAATCTTCCTCCCACTCCAACTTTGAGCTCGGCGTCTCCTTTCTTAAGGTCTAACCCATGATGCCAGACACTTTGTATTCCCCAAATATCTCTACGCTCTTTTTGACGAATTTGATCACCATTAATTGGATCTTCGAGGAAGAATGTAAAGTTGGAATACAATTCAAAATCATAACGGGAATAAAAAATGTTGCTTTTTATAAATGTATTATTATCAATCGGCTGAGTAAAATCAATTGCAACATTTGATCTACCTGTTACCCCTCCTTCGGTGTCATCAACCGCTCCAAATCGAGAGATTGTTCCGTCATTGACCAAGCGCTCAGGAATCTGGCCTGACGCATCCCATTTACTATAAAAATTGGAAGCTATAACGGATAGTATCGAATTGTTTTCATACTTACTGGTATACTTCAACATGATGTTTCTTCTAGAAAAATCTTGGCTCGACTCAAATGGACCATCCGTAATATGATATTCACTTGCCAAGTATAAATTATGATGATCATTTTTGACCAAATTTAAAAGGGCTGCTGATCTAACTGTATTGAATCTACCCGCCTCTATAGAAAAGAGTGAATTTTCCAAATTATCCTTTGTCTTGAATGCTACATAACCAGCAGTACCAAAATTACCTTTATCAGCGTAGTACGGTCCTTTACCAAAATCAACCATATCTACAGTTTCTGGTATGATAAAATGCAAATCAGAATATCCTTGACCGTGAGCATGAGATACCATATTCACCGGCATACCATCCACGCTTATATTGATATCTGTACCATGATCAATATCAAATCCTCTAAGGAAAATTTGTTCGGCCTTTCCGCCCCCAGCATGTTGCCCGATAAATAGCCCTGGCACTTTACGGAGTAGTTCTTGAGAAGACTTTACCGGATTAAGAATAACATCGATAGAAGATAACACATTGGTCTGATTTCTTCCTTGATTGACCACAACTTCGCTTAGCTCTATTCTTGCTTCTTTTAATTTAATTTCAATATCGCTTTCGAAGTCTTTGACTACAAAAATATACTTTTCAAATCCGAGGTAACTTACTGATATCGTATCTCCTGATAGTGCATCACTAATTTTGAAATACCCCAAGTCATTGGTGTGGAAATGCGCCATTGTTCTGGCGTTTATTATATATGCAGCTATAATTGGATTATTATCTTGGTCTATTATTTTGCCAGAAATATCTTGAGAAAACATTAATAATGGAGACATCATCAATATTATCGTTGAAAATAAAAACTTCATGCTATCGTATTCAGGTATAATTGTAAGGGTTTCAGGTATATATACGGGATTCCAGCCCTATTGGTTTTCTTTCATTAATAAAAACGTGCTAACAATGCACAATCTAAAGAACCTTGCATTTTTAATCAATAAAAAACTTCAATAAAGTAGTTAAAAGCATGTTTCTATATGGACAGAAATCCTTTTTTCTCAAAATTCCTCTATGTTTGGAAAAATTGTTATCAATTTGCTTCCGCAAATGTAGCACGTACTCTATAGACTAATTTCCATAACTTTGTTAAGCCCCTTTAGATATTACAGCACATAGAGCACTTACGTTCTAGCTTAGCAAAAATTAAACATGACTACAGAAAAAAGAAATTTTGATGTTCTACATAACGGCACATTGAATAAGTCAATAGGTTTTACAAAAGAGGAAAGAAAACAATTTGGATTAAGAGGTTTACTTCCGCATTCTATATCCAACCAGGACATGCAGGTAAAACGAGTCATGGCCAATTTAAAGCGAAAAGAATCCGATATAGAAAGATACATTCTACTATCGTCACTGCAAGCTCGTAATGAAAAATTGTTCTTTAGTGTTGTGATTCAACATATAGAAGAAATAATGCCATTGATATATACTCCTACAGTAGGTCAGGCTTGCAAAGAATTTTCTCAAATTTTCAGAGAAACAAAAGGCTTTTATATTACACCTGATGATAAAGGAGAAATCAGCGATATACTCGATAATTGGCCAGAAAAAGATATCAGAATAATTGTGGTTACAGATGGACAGCGTATTCTTGGCCTTGGCGACCTCGGCGCAAATGGTATGGGAATTCCTATTGGCAAACTTGCATTGTACATTGCTTGCGCAGGAATCAAACCACATCAGTGTATGCCAGTTATGTTAGATGTTGGGACCAATAATGAAAATATCTTAAATGATGTTCTTTATTTGGGTTACCCCAAAAATCGTTTGGAAGGTGGTGCATACTTTGAGCTAGTAGAAGAATTTGTTGTGGCAGTACAAGAAAAATATCCCGATGCATTGATTCAATTTGAAGACTTCTTAACTCCCAATGCATATGCATTGCTAAACAAATACAGAGACAGAGTTCTTTGCTTCAATGATGATATACAAGGTACAGCATCTGTTGCTTTAGCAGGTGTGTATGCCTCGACAAGAATTACAGGAATTGAATTTTCAGACTTAAAAATTATGTTCTTAGGTGCGGGGTCAGCTGCCACAGGAATTGCAGACCTAATGGTTTCTGCGTTTATGGAAGCTGGACTAAGTGAAGAAGAAGCATACAAAAAACTATGGTTTGTAGACATCAACGGATTGGTTGTCTGCTACAGGGATGATTTGATGAAACACAACCTACCCTATGCCCACGATTACAAACAATTAAATTTTAGTGATGCCATTACTTCTATCAAGCCCAATGTACTAATAGGAGCAACAGGAGCTCCTGGTACTTTCACAAAAGAGATCATTCAAAAAATGGCTGAGATAAACGAACGACCAGTCATTTTTGCTCTATCCAATCCAACTTCAAGGGCGGAGTGTACAGCAGAACAAGCTTACGAATGGAGCAATGGTAAAGCTATCTTTGCCAGCGGAAGTCCTTTTGGGATAGTCGTATTTAATGGAAAAACATTTCGACCAGGACAAGGCAACAATGCCTATGTATTTCCAGGAATAGGTTTAGGTGCGATTTCTGTAAAAGCACGAATTATTCCAGATGAGTTATTTTTAACGGCTGCACAGACACTTGCCAAACTGGTTGAAGAAGAGAATATTAATCTTGGATCGCTATATCCAAGATTAACTAATATTAGAGGATTATCGTTGGAAATTGCTTTGGCAGTAGCTGAGAAAACTTTCGAGATGGGAATTGCTCAAATCGATAAGCCTGAAGATTTAAGGCAACATATTACCGAGTACATGTACAAGCCCCATTATTGATTAGCCATTACCAACTAAAAAACATGACCATATTAATCTGATCTCGATTGCTTGCATTTAGAAATTGATTCATATAACCTAGTTCAAATCTTAGCTTCTCATTTAGGCGAAAGCCAAGGCCTCCATAAAGTCTATTCCTATCAAAAACATCTCTTTTGGTATTGAGGAAAATCTCATTATACATACTGAAGTATAATTCTCGTGGAGTGCTTTCCTCCTTCCAAAGCGGGTAAGCCAATCCTAGAAAATATCTAAATCGCAGTTTAAAAACATCTTCTACAAATCTTTGTTCAAATCTATAGCGATGCTGAAGACGAAGCTTAGTAATATTTTGTTTTGTAATTAATTGTTGGAATATTCTATGCTCATTAACAACAAACTTTTCATCAACCTGAACATAATTTTCACTTCTAATGAATCCGTAACCTAAAAGTAGGTTTGTGTTATCACCAACATCGACACCTATCCCAGTTCTTAAAAGCAGTTGCTCTAAATCTCCAACGGCATCATAATTTCTATATTGTACTTCATGATGCCAATTTAACTTGTCGTTAATTTTTTTATTTCCAAAAAGCAGGACCCAATTGCCTAAATCGCTCTCCTGGGCAGAAACGAGAATTGGCATCATAAAAACAAGCCAGATTATTAAACTCTTAGATCTCATAGTTATTATTCTAGTCTAGTTTTGATATCATGCTGACCTGATGCAGTTAGATCAAATTATTTTTCAAAAGATTGACCTATTGTAGGTTTGTTATAAAATCTCTGTTTGCCTACCTTAAATAACTGCAACAAGTCGGCATAATTGATGACTGCCTGAGAAACTGCGTTATGTGTATGTTGAGCCAAGGAACTTGTCATTCTTTATTTTGATTTATTAAAGCAAAACGCTATGGTTCTCTAATAGGAGAAACTCAAGATAAAAAACAACTTGAGATTGATTATAAATTTTATAACCATTTATTCATTTCTATAATTCATCCAATGTGGTTCATATTTTGAATTGGAATCTTTTTGAGAAGAATTTGCTGGCTTAATAATAGTTTTTACCATTTCTACTAAGTTGAATTTCTTTTTCGTTTCTTTCATTTTAAAATATTTATATGAGGTTAATAGATTATCTTCTTTCGCTTACGCAAATTTTAAACTGTTAGACAGCTTTACATTTGCATAGTTTTACGTAAATATGGAGTCTTCTTTATCAGTTTAAAAAACTCGATATAACTCGGAGGGTTTTCAATAATTCCCCTTTCAGAAATTAATTTTATATCAATATTTCTTTCTTTTGCTTTGAAGGCAAAATCTTCAAGTATTTCAATAATATCATGATCTAAAAATTGTGTCTTTCTTACATCGAGTTCTAAATATGAATTTTCAGGGAGATTATTTAACTCAGTAAGAATTGAACCCTTGTTGAAAAAAGTAACTTCTTCAGCTAAAGTCATTTTCATTTTTCCATCCTTTATCCCTCCCTCATCCTTATGGAGAAAGTGAGAATTCTGATAGCTGTTAATCAATATTACCGCTATTCCAACAGCGAGTCCTAGCCCAATACCATATAGTAGATCAATAAATACAATTCCTACTACTGTAACCATAAACGGTATAAATTGCGTCCATCCCAAATTCCACATCTTTTTGAATAAGGTAGGTTTGGCCAATTTATATCCAACTATAAAAAGAACAGCAGCCAAAACCGATAGCGGGATCTTATTTAATAATGTTGGAATCAAAACAACAGAAATTAATAAAAGAAATCCATGAATAATTGCTGACATTTTAGTTCTCCCTCCCGACTGAATATTTGCTGAACTCCTAACTATAACTTGAGTGATTGGTAATCCACCTATCATACCGGAGACTATATTACCAGCTCCTTGTGCAAATAATTCTCTATTGGTTGGAGTTACATTTTTATGAGGGTCAAGCTTATCTGTTGCTTCAACACACAACAAGGTTTCCAAACTTGCAACCAAGGCAATTGTAAATGCAACAACCCATATATCTGGATTTGTAATAACACTAAAATTTGGAAAACTAAATTGTCCGAAAAAAGAATCCAAATCATCAGGAACGGGTACACTCACCAAATGTTCTGCGCTGATTCCAAGTTTGTCATGGGAAGCTGTTGCAACATAAAAGATAATTCCGGTGACTACTGCCACCAAAGGTCCTTGAACCAACTGGAAGAATTTTCCTTTTTTGGATAAAACAGTACTCCACAATAATAAAATTCCTAAAGCAATGAATCCAATAATTGTTGATCCAAGACTTATATTGCTAAATGTTTCAAAAATTCCTGCAAATGTATTCGATCCATCAACTTGCAAGAATGAAAAATCTCCTTCAGGATCTGAATCGTAGCCAAAAAAGTGTGGAATTTGTTTTAGAATAATTATTATCCCAATACCAGTCAGCATACCCTTAATAACAGAAGACGGAAAATAATAACCAATGACTCCAGCCTTTAGAATCCCAAATATTATTTGAATGGCTCCTCCTAAAACAACTGCAAGTAAGAAGTTTTCGAAACTCCCTAAAGACGCAATAGCAGACAAAACGATTGCCGCCAATCCTGCAGCAGGTCCACTAACACCAATATTTGACCCACTTAATGCACCAACGATGATTCCACCTACAATTCCTGCAATTAAGCCAGAAAAAAGTGGTGCTCCACTAGCAAGTGCGATGCCTAGACATAATGGCAAGGCGACAAAAAATACCACTATACTAGAGGGAATATCGCTTTTTAAGTGGGCAAACCGGTTTTTCATGTTTTTCTATTTACCACAAATATATAAATATTAGTATTACTTACAAATATATTAGTACTTTACTTTATATTGTTAGTATAAATAGAAAAAGGGTAAGCTATACTACAATTAATAAATCTTGTAGCTGCTAATTGCTCGTATCAATTTGATATCACAAGCATAGTGCTACTTACCCATGAGTTCTATAAGGAATTTTATATGGAATGTGAGGATTGTTCTTTTAGATAAACACCGCTAATATTCCCTAAATATCATAATGGTAGTGTCTAAAAATCAAACGATATTTAAGAGCACCACCTTGATTATAATTTAGATAGTTATGTAGATAAATGCAAATTCTCAAAAATTAATTATATTTAAGAAAATCCTAATTTATTTCAAACTGATACCTATGTCACAATTAGTAGTTCCACATAGCATGTTTACTAGTTTTGACATTGATCTATTCTCCTCTGGTCATCACACCCAACTATATGACAAGCTTGGTAGTCATGTCACGGAAGTTGACGGCGCTACTGGTGTTTATTTTGCTGTCCATGCACCAGCTGCTCTAATGGTAGAGGTAATAGGAGATTTTAATGGCTGGAATGGCCACAAACATTCACTGAATGTAAGATGGGACCAATCTGGTATATGGGAAGGATTTATTCCAAATATCGGACATGGTGAATTATATAAATACCGTATATACTCTAATCATGATTCTACTGTCCGAGAGAAGGCAGATCCCTACGCACGCTGCAATGAATTACCACCAAAAACTGCAAGCATTGTTTGGGAAGATGATTACAAATGGAAAGATAAAGCTTGGACGACCCAAATAAGTAATAACAACACCTTGGTAAATCCGATGACGGTTTATGAAGTGCATTTGGGCAGTTGGAAAAAATCAAATGGCAGATCACTTCATTACAAAGAGCTAGCAGTGGACTTAGTGTCTTATGTCTCTGAGATGGCCTTTACTCATGTTGAGTTTCTCCCCGTAATGGAACACCCCTTCTACCCTTCATGGGGTTACCTCTGTACGGGATTCTTTGCACCAACTAGAAGATTTGGTGACCCAGAAGAATTGAAGTTTTTGATAGATGCATTTCATCAAGCTGGGATTGGGGTAATTTTAGATTGGGTGCCTGGGCACTTTCCAGAAGACGAACATGCTCTTGCAGATTTTGATGGCTCAAAATTATACGAACATCCCGATAAGTCTAAAGGCTACCATCCAGATTGGAAAAGTCTTATTTTCAATTATGAACGACCAGAAATTAGATCTTTCTTACTGTCTAGTGCTCACTTTTGGGCTAAAGAATTTCATGCAGATGCAATTAGAGTAGACGCTGTCGCTTCCATGATCTATTTAGATTATTCAAGAGAAGAAGGAGAGTGGACGCCCAATGAAGATGGATCAAATTTCTATAGAGGAGCTATATCCTTTTTACAAGAACTCAATACAGTCATGTATCAGGATTTTCCCCACATACAGATGATAGCTGAGGAGTCAACTGCATATAATGGTGTTACCATGCCAGTGGACCATGGAGGATTAGGCTTTGGCCTAAAATGGATGATGGGTTGGATGAATGATGGCTTAGAGTTTATGGAAAAGGACCCGATACATAGAAAATATCATCTAGGAGATATGAGTAGAAGTTTGACTTATGCTTTTAGCGAAAATTATATTCTGCCACTTTCTCATGACGAGGTAGTCCATGGAAAATCTGCTTTGGTCAGTAAAATGCCTGGAGACGAATGGCAACGCTTTGCCAACCTAAGAATATTATTTATGAGTATGTATGGTCACCCAGGGCAAAAATTAATATTTATGGGTGGAGAGTTTGGTCAAACCGCAGAGTGGGACCAAGATGAATCTCTTTCGTGGCACTTACTTGATTATGAACCTCATCAAGGAGTTAAAAAACTTATACAAGAACTAAATCGATTATACATATCAGAGCCGGCATTCTATGCCCTTAATTATGGCCCCGAAGGTTACGAATGGATTGATTATTCTGATCATGAAAATTCTGTCCTAAGCTTCATTCGTAAATCAGAAAATGAACATTTGATTTTTATCTTGAACTACTCACCGGTAGTAAGAGAAAACTATCGCATCGGCATTCCAGACAAAAGTGATTACATCGAAATTTTCAATAGTGATGATGTACAATTTTGGGGATCGGGGGTAATCAATGATCAGGTTCTTAAAGCTAAAAAAGATGAGTGTCAAAATAGAAGTCACTCAATAGTAGTGACTTTACCTCCTTTGGGCGGTGTGATTTTAAAACCCAAAATAAAATAGAATGAAAGAAGTTCTCCATGTCTGTAGTGAATGCTATCCAGCGGCAAAAGCAGGGGGCATGGGTGATGTACTAGGTGCTCTCCCAGCCTATCTTCCAGAACATGGAATCAAGGCCACCGTGGTTATTCCCAAGTATAAAAACAAATGGTTTGGAGCCCAAGTTTTTACAAATATTAAAACAGGCACTTTCCTTCTGGGTGATCAAGAGCAAAGTTTTACCATTCAAAAACTTGTTTCTAAAGATATTGCTTTTCCATTTTATTGCATAGACCTTCCTGGTTTATTTGATCGCGATTCTATATACCTAGCAGAAGATGGACATGGATATAAGGACGAACCGAAAAGAAATATTGCTTTTCAGACCGCAGTGCTAGAATGGCTTTTGGTCCGTTACGAACTATTTGATGTCGTTCATGTCCATGATCATATGACTGGACTTATTCCATTCTTTTTGAAATTTTGTCCACGCTATAAAAGATTACAGTCGATACCTTCCATACTATCAATACACAACGGCGCATATAGAGGAGTTTTTGTTTGGAATGAAGTAAAATCTTTGCTTCCTGATTATGCAGAGGAATATGGTGGCATTATGGACTGGGATGGAGAAATAAATAGTCTAGCAACAGCATTAAAATGTGCATGGGCAGTCAATACTGTTTCACCTTCTTATATGCTAGAATTAATAAAAGATTCTGATACACTTACACCACTATACGAGTCAGAAGTAACAAAGTGTTCAGGAATTCTAAATGGAATTGATGCAGAGCTTTGGGATCCGAGTAAAGATGAATTTTTAGACCATCATCTCGAGGGCTCTAGTAGAAAGGAATGGCTAAAATTTAAAGAATCAAATAAGGCGTTTTTACTAAACAAATTTAAGCTCAAAGGCGATAGACCACTCATAGGATTCATAGGTAGATTTGCTAACCAAAAAGGAGCCGACTTATTTATGGAAGCTATTGAAGAAGGCCATAAGCAAAAACTTAATTTCAACTCAGTTATTCTTGGCTCAGGTGATAAGGAATTAGAAAAACAGGTAGTCAAACTGACAAAAGAGTATCCTGATTCCGTTGGAGCAGAAATAGCATATAATGAAAAGCTCGCTCGACAAATTTATGCAGGCTGTGATTTTTTAATCATGCCCTCGAGATTTGAGCCATGTGGACTTAATCAACTATATGCAATGAGATACGGAACCATCCCAATCGCCTCTAAAGTTGGCGGTCTAAAAGATACCGTTATTGATATAGATAGAAATGGTCAAGGAATTGTTATTGAAACATTAACTAGCCTAGGTTTGGTAACTGCTATTGAACGTGCAGCTGAACTTTTTGAAAATAAGAAAATCTTGTCAAAATTGATTAGCAAAATTAGCCAAATGGATTACTCATGGAGCAACTCTGCAAAGGACTATGCTACATTATATCTTTCATCTCTAAAATAAAAATTTATGACTGAAAAGACTATTGCTGTAATACTAGGTGGAGGAGTAGGATCTCGACTCCACCCGCTCACAGAACACAGATCAAAACCTGCTGTTCCAATTGTAGGGAAGTATCGTCTAGTAGATATTCCATTAAGCAATTGCATCAACTCAAATATTAGAAAAATTTTTGTGCTGACAATGTACAATTCCGCTTCACTTAATACACATATATCCAACGCCTACAGATTTGATCCATACTCAAAAGGATTTATAGATGTCCTTGCTGCAGAACAAACCAGCGAAAGTTTGGAATGGTATCTAGGTACAGCGGATGCTGTCAGGCAGAACATGAGTAAATACGAACGAATAGATCATGATACAATTCTGGTACTTTCTGGGGATCAATTATATAAAATGGATCTTGAAGAGCTGGTTAATTATCATCACAAACAAGATGCTGATGTGACTGTTGCTACTATTCCGGTGGTGAAAGAAGATGCTACAAGTTTTGGAATAATGAAGGTAAACGCAAAAGGTATTATCGATGATTTTGTTGAAAAACCTAATTTGGACGAGGTCACAAAATGGACCTCTGATCTCCCAGAATCCTATGTTAAACAGGATAAAAATTATCTAGCCTCTATGGGCATATACGTCTTTAAAAGAACAGCATTAAAAAAGCTGTTTGAAGATAAAATCTCAAATGACTTTGGAAAGGATTTCATCCCACTTGCAGTAAAAAGCAAAGAGTATAAAGCATGCAGTTATATGTATGATGGATATTGGGCTGATATTGGTACCATAAAATCTTTTATGGAAGCTAATCTAAGGTTGACTGGATTTATGCCAGAATTTCATTTATATGACAATGAAGATAAAATCTATACCCGATCTAGAATGTTGGCGCCTTCAAAATATTTTGGCACTAAAATAACACATGGCCTTATCTCTGGAGGATGTATATGTCACGCCGCAGAAATATCGCGATGTGTCATTGGAGTGAGATCTAGAATCGGCCCAAGAACAATAATTCGAGATTCCATTGTAATGGGAAATAATTATTACCAATCAGTCACAGACATAGAACAATTACCTGACAACAAGTTACTCGGTATCGGATCTGATTGTATGATACAAAATGCCATTTTTGACAAGAATGTGAGGATTGGCAATAATGTGGTCATTATTGGTGACGAAAGTCTAGAAGACGCAGAAACTGATACATATTGTATTCGAGATGGCATTGTGATTGTCAAAAGGGATGCTTTTATAGAGTCGAATACAAAAATTGGCTTGACAACTTAGGAGAATAAAATAGCTTTGCTAGTTTTGCCTCATCAAAGAAATTATGGAAACTAAAGTAGAAAACAAAATAGTTTATACCGAAGGGGAAAACTATCCGAAAGAATATAAGTCTCATACAGTATCTGACGATTATATAGAGATTGAATCATCAGAAGACTTGAAACTAAGAATCTATCCTGTTACTGAGCATATTGTTAGGTTGCGTTATAGTGTTGACGGTTATTTTGAGGCAGATTTTTCTTATGCCTTGGATGAAAAATTCAAACCAAGTAAGGTCACCTATGTTGTCGATGACAGAGGGAGTGAGTTTATCTTAAAGACTAGTAAGTTGCTATGCGTAATCAACAAGCAAAACCTTAAAGTAACTTTTAAGACTGTTGATGGTAAAATACTATGTGAAGAGGAGAAAGGCTTTCATTGGGAAAAAAATAAAGACTATGGCGGTTACATAGTTCAAAATAGTAAGGTTCTACTTGAAGGCGAATCTTTCTATGGCTTGGGAGATAAGCCTACTGACTTAAATTTGAGAAAGAAAAAATTCACCAACTGGGGTACTGATGAGTATGGTTATCATAAAGATACGGACCCGCTTTACAAAAGTATTCCTATCTACTATGCACTAAACCAAAATGGTGCCTATGGAATCTTTTTTGACAATACATATAGATCTCATTTTGACTTTGGTTCTGAAAGAGAAAATGTGACCAGTTTTTGGGCACAAGGAGGTGAGATGAACTACTATTTTATTGCAGGTCCAGAATTGATGGATGTATGTAGACGTTATACAGAACTTACAGGTGTTCCTGAAATGCCTCCTTTGTGGGCATTGGGCTACCAACAGTGCAAGTGGAGTTACTATCCAGACAAACAGGTTTTAGCTATTGCATCCAAGATGCGTGAATTAAAAATTCCATGTGACGCTATCTATCTTGATATAGATTATATGGACGGTTTCAGATGCTTTACTTGGGACAAAGAAAAGTTTCCAGATCCAAAAGGCTTAGTCGACAACTTAAAAGAACAAGGCTTTAACACTATGGTCATTATTGACCCCGGAATTAAAATTGATAAGAATTATTCTGTTTTCCAGGAAGGCTTAGAGAAAGGCTATTTCTGCAAACGTATTGACGGTCATAACGTAGAAGGTAAAGTTTGGCCTGGAGAATGTTATTTCCCTGATTTTACGAGACCAGAAGTGAGAGAATGGTGGGCAGGTTTGTACAAAGGGTTGATTGAAGAGGTAGGAGTAGCAGGAGTATGGAATGACATGAACGAGCCAGCTCTTTTTGAAGTAGAAAGTAAAACTTTTCCATTAGACGTTCTTCATGGTTATGAGGGCAATCAGACAGGTCATAGGAAAGCTCATAATATCTACGGCATGCAAATGGCGAGAGCTACGGCTGAAGGTGTTAAGAAATTCCGAAATGGACAACGTACTTTGATTATTACAAGGTCTGGGTATTCTGGACTCCAAAGATATTCCTCTGTGTGGACTGGAGATAACATTGCAACTTTCGAACACCTTTGGTTGGCAGATGTACAGGCACAGCGATTAGCAATTTCTGGAATCTCTTTCTGTGGGTCAGATATCGGTGGGTTTATAAATAAACCCACGCCTGAATTAATGATGCGATGGATACAATTAGGTATCTTCCACCCTTTCTGTAGAGTCCACTCATCAGGTGACCATGGTGATCAAGAGCCTTGGTCTTTTGGAGATGAATGCACCAATGTTTTTAGAAAATTTGTAGAGCTCAGATATCAACTACTACCTTATATTTATACTACTTTCTATCAGTATTATGCAGAATCGACACCTATGATGAGACCATTGGTATTTTTTGATCAGCATGATATTGAAACTAAAGATAGAGACCATGAGTTTTTGTGTGGTGATCATATTTTAGTTTGCCCAGTAATAAAAGAAGAAGCTATTACTAAAAATGTTTATCTCCCTGCTTCGCAATGGTATAATTACTGGACTAAAGAAAAACTTGACGGAAGTATGGAGCATAAAGTAGATGCTCCACTAGATCAAATTCCTATATTCATCAAAGCCGGCGCTATTGTACCATTATACCCTGTTCAACAATATGTTGGAGAGCAACACATAGATACAGTAAGCTTAGATGTGCATTACAAGGACGGTCAAGAAACCAGCTATTTTTATGATGATGATAAAAATGGATATGGTTATGAGAAAGGAGAATATCAATATTCAAAATTTGAATTAATGGGTTCTTCGGATCAATTGACAATAACACAGACAACACAGGGCAAATACGATTCTGAGATTAAACATTTCAAACTGAATCTAATTGGACTTCCTGCAGAAATTGTAGAAATAAAGGTTAATGACTCTATTGTTGCTTCTGATGCTTTGATTCCATCTACGTTTGAAAAAATAACTATTAGCTGGACAATGTAAATTCTTTGTAGACTAAAAACGGGTAGCTCAACTTTAATATCAGTTGTATTTGATATTAATAGACTTCTTAAGCTATATTAAAATTCTTTTTTAGTCGAGTTATAGAGTGGAACATCAATATGAACTTTTTGTTGGTGGTTTTGCTATAACAAAAAACCGACGTTATCATTTTCTATTAAGTCATTTTGTCCTAAGACTCCTGGAATAAATACACAAATGAATGATGCCAAAGTTACTCTTATCATCATAAAATGATAGCAGCATTCCTAGATTTTGGAGGAAGAATATTAATTGTAGTTATATCAGAGTCATGTGAAAATTTAGGTATAGAAAATGATCGTTTTGTTAGTGTAGATAAAATGCTGATATTCTTTTCTAACATCACAACGCCTGCAATAGGGTATCTTCACTTAGAGCATATTCATTTTGGTGCAGAGGCTAACCATAACAAATTATTCTGAGAGCGGACATTGTAAAAAGCAGTGTGCCTTGCTCTACTGCAAATGGTAATATTGAGCACCTATACAATAATACTATACCATCTAATACCAACATTTGACCCAGTAATGTATATGATTATATTGAACAGAAATATTCTAAAGATAGCCTATCTCAACGTGGGCAATCGATAATAAAGTTCATTTAGAACCTTTGAGAGTTATTATTTTTGCAGAGCTAAAAGCTTCAATTCAATTCTGATTCTATTGTCAACCTATAAGTCATTTTAAATTTAACCAAATTTGTTTTAATCTGTTGATTCTAAATGACTTGAGCTTATTCCGCTTAAACAGTAAATATTAGAACCAAAAGGCGTATATACTCGGACTAGTTGCACTGTTTGTTGGAAAGTAAATGAAATGCTTATAATTTAAAAGCTTAAAGTTTAGTATCATTGGAGGTCTAATTTATAAAATAATTTTGTATGCGTTTACGACTATTAATATTAATGCTATCTATTCTTTTTACCAATTGTATGATTACTGATACATACTATAATCCCGAGGTAAAAGATGTAAGTCAAACAGAGGTTTCCCTCGATGGACTTAAGAGCGTTCTATACTTGATTGGAGACGCTGGTGCACCAGATACGACCGGTGCAGATAAGAATCTTAATTCATTGGCTGAGAGAATAAAAACTGCTCCTGCTGAAAAAACTGGAGTTGTTTTCCTTGGCGATAATATCTATACCGATGGAATGCATGGAAAATATCATCCAGAAAGAAAGGCAGATGAAGCAAAGATAAAAGCTCAACTAGATGTTGTTCTAAATTTTGGTGGGCAGGTTGCTTTTATTCCAGGAAATCACGATTGGAACAAAGGACATTCAGATGGACTAAAATACTTGAAACGCCAAGAGAAATTTATTGAAGAATATCTTAATGATAATGTCTTTTATCCTTCGAATGGATGTCCTGGTCCAGATTTGATTGAACTTAATAATGAAGTGGTACTAATCATCATTGATACACAATGGTGGGTTCAAAAAGAAGGCAAGCCAATTGGAGTATCTTCAGAATGTGATGTTACGAACGATGAAGAATTTATATTAGCAATTAGAGACATGCTTGAAGACAATGAACAAAAACAAATTATTGTTTTAGGACACCATCCATTGCATTCCAATAGTGAACATGGTGGCTATTTTGGATGGCAAGATCATATATTTCCATTGAGAAAAGTATTTCATAATAAAGCAGCATATTTCCCATTGCCTGGTCTTGGAAGCATTTATCCTTTATACAGAAAATATGTTGGAAATATTCAAGACATTCCACATGAAAGATATTCTGCTCTTGTTGAGTTATTAGAAGATGAATTTATCAACTTTCCGGGTCTGATTTACGCAAGTGGTCATGATCATAACCTACAACTTTCTAAACACGATGAAACCACTCATATATTAAGTGGAGGAGGAAGTAAAGTCACAGAGATTAGGAGGAATAAGAAAATCATATTTGGTGCCAGTAAGCAAGGATTTGCAAGAGTGCTTGAATATGAAAATGGAGATGTATTCACGGAATTCATTTGTCCTGTAGAAGGCAACCCAATGGGTGAAGTGATATTCTCACAGAAGATAGGAACAGTACCTCCTCAAGATCCAAAGATTTTCGTTGACGAAACCTATAATCACGATAATACAATTTATCCTCGTGTAGCTAATGCTGGATATGCTGCAGGAAAATTTAAAGAATTATTTCTTGGGAAGCAATACAGAGATGTCTGGACTTCAACCATCAATGTCCCTGTAATAAATCTAGATAGTGTAGATGGAGGTGTCATTGCAATTCAAAAAGGTGGAGGAATGCAGACCCTATCTATCAGATATGAAAGTGAAAATGGAATTCAATATGTTTCGCGATCTATCAACAAATTCCCTAATCGTTTACTCCCTAAAGAATTAAGAACCACTATAGTTGGAGATATTATGAAAGATGGAATATCTAGTTCTCATCCATATGGATTCTTGACAATACCGCCAATGGCTGATGCAGTTGGTGTATATCATACCAATCCTATGGTTGGTATTTTACCCGATAGTCCAAGACTTGGAAAATGGAGAGAACAATTTGCAGGTATGCTAGTCCTTTTTGAAGAAAGACCAGATGATAACCAAGAATTCAACCCTTCTTTTGGTAACTCCGAGAAGGTCCAGAGTTCCTCTAAGGTAATCGAAAAACTTCGAGAGGATCATGATGTTCAAGTAGATGCAAAAGCTATGTTAAGAGCAAGATTATTTGATATGATTATTGCTGATTGGGATAGACATGATGATCAGTGGAGATGGGCAAGATTTAAAGATGGTGATAAGACAACTTATAAACCAATCCCAAGAGATAGAGATCAAGTCTATTTCAAACAAGATGGAGTATTGCCTTATTTGGCTTCAAGAAATTGGGCTGAAAGAAGGTTTCAAAGCTTTGCACCAACAGTGAGAGATATGCGTGGTGAAAACTTAAATGCTCAATGGATTGATCGAGATTATTTAACTAGTTTGGATTTAAAAGATTGGATAGCCATCGCTGATTCTATGAAATTAGAATTGACTGATGAAATTATATCTGAAGCTGTACATAGACTTCCTGAACCTGCTTTCGAGCTCACTGGAGACTTTACTATTGAAACACTAAAGGCAAGAAGAGATAATCTAAAAGATTTTGCTGAGGAATATTATTACATTCTTGCCGAATCCGTTGATATTACTGGCTCTGAAAAGAAAGAATATTTTGAGATAAGTTACAATGACAGTGACCTTAGGGTAAGAATGTACACTCGCAAAAATGGAGATAAAGACGAGATATTATTTGACCGTATATTTAAAGATTCTGAGACTGAAGAAATAAGAATATATGGTATAGACGGAAAGGATGAATACAAAATAACAGGTGATGCAAGTAATTGCAATATTCTAATGCGAATTATTGGAGGTCCCTCAAATGATAAGTATCACCTTGATCAAAATCCGAGAAAGTTTAAAAAGCGTGTTCTAATCTATGAGTATGGTGAAAATGAACTCAAAGAAGTTGAGCTAAGCAACTCCAAGAATTTATACCTTAAGCTTGTTGATGATATTTCAGATCATGTTGAATATGAAAGAAATGAATTTAGCTATGATGGATACTTACCATTAATATTACCAGGTTATACGCCTGATGATGGCTTTTCTATCGGAGGTGGAGTTATTTTGACAAAGCAGGGTTTTAAGTCTAAACCTTATAAGTCTCTTCAAAAAATGTATGCCAACATTACCCAAACTGGTGCTTTCTTTGCAAATTATAATATCAAAGCAAAAGAGGTTTTTGGCGAGTTTGATTTTGAAGGTGATCTTACAACTCAAATTCCGAATTACCGCTTTAATTTTTTCGGAATAGGAAACGAACAAGGCCCAGCTCCTGGAGATTTCAGAAGTTACCAAACGAGAGTAGATGAGGTAACATTGTCGACATACATTGTCAAGAGCTCTGAATACGGTAGATTGAAAATACAATATGGACCTAGTATTAGTTATTGGAACCCACAAGAAAATCCATTGCAAGAAGGGCGATTTCCACTAACACTTAACGAAAATTCATTATCAGAAAGAATTTTTTTCGGAGGTGATTTAAAATTCGAATATGTCAATACTGACCATCGTCTATTTCCGATCAGAGGTATATCATTGAAAAGTCAACTAAAACATAGTCACGAAATATCTAATGAACAAACTGCATTTGACAATAGCATCATCACCCAAAAGCATGAATTTAAAATATATTTTCCTATAACTTATATACCTCTTAAACACACCTTTGCCTTTAGGGCCGCTTTTGCACAAAATATCAATAAAAATTCACCATTCTATTACTTAAATTATATTGGTGGAATTGAAGAAATGCGAGGCTTTCGAAGAAATCGTTTGGCAGGACGATCTTCATTTTACACCAATGTAGATTTCCGTTTTAAGCTTACTAAATTTCAAAACAACATCCTCCCAATGGAGATTGGACTAATCGCATTTCTAGACAATGGTCGCGTTTGGGCTGAGAATGAAGTTTCTGATAGATGGTACACAAATTACGGTGGGGGTGTCTATTTTTTTCCTGTAAATATGTTTTTACTAAATGTATCCTATGGTTATTCTAAGCTTGACGGAGGCTTGGTGACACTGAAGTCATCATTCCAATTCTAAGCCATCATGAAAGATTATTTAATCTTTATTGCGGATATTAGTGGATTCACAGAATTCACATCTTCATCAGAACTCAATCATGGCGCACATTTAATCTCTGATCTTTTTCGTGTACTCATGAACGAAAATAGTTTGGGATTAAAATTAATAGAATTAGAGGGAGATGCAGTACAGCTTGTGAAAGAATATCAAAATGAGATATTGAACCAGGTACTTTGAAATTGTGTTTTTCTCTGAAAGAAAATCATACATTTGATAAGATAGAATTAGATTTCATATATCAGCTAGCAAGGAGTGAAACAAAACACTTAGCAACTAATTTTGAAAGTATACCGTTGAAATAATACAAAAACCACAAATGAATGTTTGATGTTATTATAAGAAAAGTAAAGGAACATGCAGAAGATATTCTGAGGAGCGAAAAATTGAATGCATATCCTTATCATTCTATTGAGCATACTCAAGAAGTGGCGAAAAGCGCAGTGCTAATCGGAAAAAATGAAGGACTAGATGATACGGACTTGGCAATCCTGGAAATTGCAGCTTGGTTTCATGATATCGGTTACGAAACAGACATTGAAAACCATGAAAATAGGAGCGCTGAAATGGCAACCGAATTCCTACAAGAATTGCTTTCTGAAAAAGACTTACAAAAGGTAACCTCTCTAATTAATGCAACCAAATTAGAACACCAAGCTTCGAACTTGATGGAAGAAATACTCCAAGATGCAGACATAAATCATCTAGGAAGTAAAAACTTTAATGTTGTATCACAAAATTTAAGGCGAGAATGGTCAAATACTCAGAGTAAGAACTATACAGACAAAGAATGGCTTGAGCTTAATATAGACTTTTTTGAATCCAAGAAATACTTAACAAAAACTGGCTGTAAGTTATTCGATAAAATCAAAGCAAAAAATCTGGCGAAAATGAAAAAAGATTTAAAAAAAATGGACGATAGTGATGGAAACTCTAGACCAACTAAAAAAGAACTAAAGGCGCAAAAGAAGAAGGAGAAGGCTAAAAAATCTGCAACCATAAGAGGTCGAGAAACAGCCTACAGAATCTCCCTGCGCAACCATATTCACTTAAGCAAAATAGCAGATAACAAGGCCAATATCATGCTAAGTGTCAATGCACTTATTTTGTCTTATGTTCTTAGTACCAACATAAATAATACAATAGAACAGGCATACTTACATATTCCAACTCTTGCGATTATTGCTACCTCATTATTAACCATTTTAACAGCGACACTTGCAACAAGACCAAAGGTCACTCAAGGTAAACTGTCGAAAGCTGACTCTATTAATAAAAAAGGAAATCCACTTTTCTTTGGAAATTTTCATTCTATGGATATAGTCGATTTTGAAAAAGTCATGACTGATTTAATGAAGGATGAAGAATATCTTTATAACAGTTTGACCAGAGATTTGTATTATTTAGGAAAAGTTTTAAATACCAAATACAAGTATCTGAATATTACCTACACCATTTTTGTAGTTGGAATGATCATCGCTTCTTTTGCTTATATCATAACGGTAACAATCAATTCCTAGCGATAATTATGCAAGGCATGAAGCTCACTTCCAAAAGATTAAGAAATTTGGGCGCTAAATTTATAATTACTTTACTTTGATATAAAACTTACCAAACCCCAAAAGCTCCTATAGTAGCTGGTTCATGGCTTCATGTCTCTGATAACGTTTAAATTTTATGTCGCCAACCAACTATAACATTCAAAGATTCGTTCTATCTACTGAAACTTAAAATATTATCTTGGTAAGCTAGCTTACTGTTAAAACATATATAATATCTTCACTTTATGAAATTTATTGCAATAGTATTGATTGGCTTATTTTGTCTCAATACACCTGAGTTGCCAAAGAACGATATTCAGCATGAACTCATCATTTTTGAAGGATCTGATTGGTGTGCCAATTGTCATTCACTCAATAAAAAGATTCTTTCCACTGCCCCATTCAAAGAGTATATTCAAAATAGTAACATCACTCTTGTAAAAGTTGATTTTCCACAAAGAAAAAAACAAAGCAAAGAGGAGATAGAAAAAAATATCGAATTGGCTGAGAAGTACAAATTTGATGGCAACTTCCCAATGATTGTCATTAGTTCAAAAAATAATGAAGATTTTAAAACACTAACTTATTCTAGCGTTTATACTTATAATGATTTACAAACGCAGATTACCGAATTTATTAGCAAACAAAATTAATGCAACTCTATACCAGAACTGAAAGATTAATGGGAAGTATTTTTTCTTTTGGAGTAATAACCAATGATGAAAAATTTGCAATTGATTTTTTACAACTTGGTGTAGACGAAGTAATCCGGCTAGAAAATTTATTATCAGAATACATACCTACTTCAAGTACCTCTCGAATCAACCAAAACGCTCATCATCAGTGGCTTTCAATTGATGATGAAAGCTATCAACTATTAAAACGCTGCCACTCAATTTCAAAACTGACAGAAGGTGATTTTGATATAAGTGTATCTCCTTTGAAGAAACTATACGAGTTCCGAAAACAAAATGCACATTTGCCCACAGAGGCTAAACTAAAATCAGCACTGAAAAAAGTTGGGTATCAAAATATTTTATTTGATGATTCTAATCACAGAATCAAGTTAGGAACAAATGGTATGCAAATCAGTTTTGCAGCAATCGGGAAGGGTTATGCGGCGGATTGTGTTGCTGTACTATGGAAGAAAAATGGACTAGACTCAGGCTATGTTGATGCGAGTGGTGACATAAGGGCTATTGGACTAAATCAAGATGGATTGGCCTGGAAATCTGGAATTGCAAATCCAGATAATTTAGATTCTTCAATTCTAAAAATCGACATAAGCAATGCAGCCATTGCAACCTCAGGTGCAAGCGAGCAATTTTTTGAATTTATGGGTGACAAATATTCTCACAATATTAATCCACAAACGGGAAGACCAGTACAGTATATTAAAAGCGTTACGGTTATTTCTCCAAGTGCAGAATTGTCTGATGCTTTGGCCACAGCTGTGTATGTAAAAGGAACTAAGGATGGATTGGAATTTATAAATCAACTACCTCAAACTCACGCAATCATAATAGATGATGATAATAAACTACATCTATCCAATAATTTAAATTATGAAAATATTACTACTCATACTGACGCTCTTTTGTGTGTCTAGTTGTTCGACAGTAAAACCATATGAAAGGCAATTCATCAGCGATGAATCAATGCAAATGAGCAAAACTAGTATTCAAGAATTTAAGTCATACAGTTTTTCGATTAGAGAAGGAGCCAACTTCCCAAGCAATGCCAAATCAAGTGGTGGTTGCGGATGTAACTAAGCAAACCAATGAACAAAAAGTATCTTTTAATAGGCGGTTTCTCTTTATTGCAATGGATCAGCAATGCTCAACAGTCAAAGGACACCCTTAAAAAAAAGGTAAATAAAACTGAAATCGAATTGGTCTACAATCACTATCTACAAGATGGTGACAATTCGGCTGTGACTGGCGGTCAAGGCAATGAAAAAATGACTGTATATGGCCCTTCCGTTAGTTATAAGCGAGCAAATGAAAAAAATCAACTAGCCTTCCAAATCGGTACAGATGTGATATCATCTGCGTCAGTCGATAACATCAATTTTGTTTCTAGTACTTCACGAGTAGATTCTCGAGTGTATCTAAAAGCCTCTTACCAAAAAAATTATGATGATTGGAGTTTATCTGCTGGATCGAGTGGATCTATAGAAAGTGATTATCTATCAATTGGAACCTATGTTGGCCTGAGTAAAGAAAATAAGGATAATCTCAGCACTTTTGATTTATTGTTTACAATGTACAACGATGATTTAAGATGGGGCCGCCTGAATAAGGCAACAGGTCATAAAGCCGATCGTCTTATTTATCCGGTAGAATTGAGATACAAAGAATGGTTTGATACATACAGGCGAAACTCTTTCAATTTAAAATCTTCCAGTTCATTTGTGTTAAACAAGCGCAACAGATTGGGGTTTTCGAATGAGTTGAGTTATCAAGTGGGATTGTTGTCTACTACTTTTCATCGCATCATTTTTCAAGATGAATCTATAGGCTTAGAAACTTTACCGAGTAGCAGATTTAAAGGTTCCCTTAGTGCCCAATGGAATACTTTTATAAACGGTAGGCTAATTCTTAAAAACAATATCAGTTACTATGCCGACACATGGGATATTCGAGGCATTGCGATCTCCAACGAAACCATTGTTATAATCAATCAGAAAATTAGGCTTGCACCAAATATTCGACTTTACAATCAAAGTGGTTCTGACTATTTTGAAGGCTATCAACAGCATCAAATTGATGAAGAGTTCTACACATCAGATTATGACTTCAGTGATTTTAATTCCATAAATCTAGGTATGGGATTGATGCTTTTTCCGCTTAAGAAAATCTATAAAAATATTCAATTTAGCAAGTGTATTCTTTCTTATAATTTCTATGCAAGGCAGGATGGTTTGAAGGCTCATATCTTATCCGCATCATTTCTGATCTCAAGATAAACGCACAATCGTCTCACTCTAACTTTCAAGATTGATCAATTAATTGTTACAAAAAATGGGAGCTACTCATCTAAGGTGATTCAGGACTTGCAATCAATTTCTTTCATTATACATTTCTTAGCGTACAGTCTAAATGGACTAATATGTAGATCTGAATACATCTTATTGTAGTAAAACTCAAGCCCTTTTGTTCTTTCTAGGGAAATTGATTATCTTATAGTCGGGTTACCAATGCTGAATAAGCCCTAATGCTGAATTCTAAATGAAAAAATTTGTTCTTTGGTTTACTGGATCAATTGAAGGTATTGTTGAAAAACACCAAGCGACTAGCGTAGTTTATTTCCTTTTACTAGTCATGATTTCTTGCATAATCCTCAAGCCAATCGCGGACTCAAATAATTCACAATTTCCATTTCTTACCACTACTATTTTAGTTGCCATTTTACTTGTAGTTTATAAATTTACAAAATCAAGTTTGTTGGTAGGTAACTTGACTACTGCCGTCATTTATGCTGCTATTTTTAATTTGATTTTTAAGTCTGGAGGATTATACTCAAATGATCTATCAGGTCTTTTTATTATTCCAATGTTAGCCCTAAATGTGGCTGGAAAGAAAAGTGGAATAATTTGGGCTTGTTTGTGCCTCATCCCAATATTTTATCACTTCTACCTGGCCCTAGACCCTATTCAAAATGCCTTATATCGAGAGCAAACTTTAGCGTTTCAAAGAGAATATTATCTTCACATAAATCTTACTCTACTTGTATTACCAATGAGTTTAGTTCTTCTATTCTTGCGACTAAATGGGAGCTTATTAAAGGAGCTTGAAAGTAAAAATAAAGAGTTTGATTATACAAATGCAACTCTAGCAAGCCAAACCGAACAACTGACCAATACCAAAAATAAATTACAAGAAAGCAATAAACTTTTAAAGAAATACGCTCATGCTACATCTCACGATTTAAAGCAGCCTGTCAGAACTATTGTAAGTTTTACCCAGTTATTAAAACGTGAATTACAAAACGAAAATAACGATAAAGAAAAGGTTAGTGCTTATCTCAATCAAATTGAAGAAGGCTCAACCAGAATGAACACTCAAATTGTAGAAATACTAAATTTTTCAAATCAACCCAATATTGATATTGACACTCAGATTGATCTAAACGAAATAATCAAACAAGTAATATCTGATTTAACGCATCAAATTGGAGATCAAAAAATTCAATTTACTATTGCTGAACTTCCAAAAGTTAGTGGATTAAATTCTAACATCTATAAGATCTTTCAAAACCTTATTTCTAATGCTATAAAATACAAAGATCCGTCAAAAGACCTTGTCATAAACATTTACGGAAGTGAAAATAAAGAACTCTATACTTTCAGCATCAAAGATAACGGCGTTGGAATTCCTACAAATAAATTAGATAAAATATTTGACAAAGGAATACAACTTGATTCTAATGTCGAAGGCGGCGGCATAGGGCTAGACACAGTCAAAGTGTTTGTAGAAAAAAAAGGAGGAAAACTTTGGGTGGAGTCAGAGCTTGGCAAAGGTTCTACTTTCTACTTTACTTGTCCTAAGAATAAGGCTTAGATTGTTTTCCATAAATATTATTTTCTAGATAACAGCTCTTTGTGTGAATTGAACTAAATTGAGAGAAGATAAATTTGGCAACCTGTGAATATCGAGAATGAACAATCTAACAACATATATATCATCCAAATTCAACTTTTCAGATGCTGAAACACAAAGCATTGTCCATTGCTTTACTCCAAATACAATAATCAAAAAGGACTACTTTCTAAAAGAAGGTCAATATTGTAAGAGCATTGCTTTTGTTGAAAAAGGAAGTTTTATCTACTTTCAAAATATTGATGGTGAAGAGAAAATTTGTGACTTTGCATTTGAAAATGATTGGATATCACAGTATAAAAGTTTGTTGGGAAATCTACCATCAGACATAACTATCCAATCAATGGAGAACTCAGAGATATGGCTTATGGATATGGAAAAAATGGAAACCTTAAGCAATGAAATGCCAAAGGTAAACCTTATCAGATCCACTATGGCTGAGCAATATTTCACAAAGTCCACCCAAAGGGCAACCAACCTTACGACTTTGGATGCCAAGAGTCGATACATTGCGCTGTTGGAAGAAATACCTTTTATACATCAAAGAGTGCCTCAATACCACATAGCCAGCTATCTGGGCATTAAACCACAGTCACTAAGCAGAATCAGATCAGAAAAATAATCTAAAAATCATTTATTCACATAGGTGAATGAAATCAGGAGGCCGAGCTCGCATCTTTGTATTATCAATAACACTTAAAAATTAATGATGATGCAATTTAAAAATAAGAACCTCAATCCCTTTGGCATAACCAATACAAGTTGTGCTTCCAAATACACGCGTTCTGGCAAGTTTACAAAAATACTACTGATCGGAATTCTCACGTACCTTTTCGTTGGAACCGTATTTTCACAGGAACAAACAATTGATAATAATTATTCCGAAATAATTTATTTTGAAGCGGACCCCTTTGCATATATCAACAAAGGATATTCTTTGCACTTAGGTTATGAAAATTGGGGAATGCGATTTGACCTCACAAAAGTAAAAGTAGATTTTCCAATTAGTTTTGAAAATGCATTCTATAGTACAACTGCCTTTGACCTGAAAACCAATATTACTGGCGTAAAAATAGACTACATTGGCAACAGAACCAATTGGACTAGAAATGCCTTTGTTGGCTTAGATCTAAATTACCAAAAGCAATCATTTTTGCATCGCTCTACAGAACAAAACAAAAATTTAAACACATTTAATGTAGGACTAAGAGCTGGATACAAAATCAACATCTGGAAAGGATTGTACATAACGCCTTGGGCTGCCATTTGGAAAAATACTGCAGAAATCCAAACGCATCAAGTTGGAGAGGACATTATTTCCACTAAGGGATGGGATTGGATTGCTACTTTTCATATTGGCTATGCTGTAAAGATTTAGTCAAACAATATATCTGGTAAATCAATACAACCCAAAGAAACAGAATTTGCATCTTATAATAAAAGGAATTATGCGCATTTCAAAGATTATAATTATTCCTTCACTTATAATATGTACAACATTCACGTATGCACAATGTACAACCTTGGATCAAATTTCAAATTCAAATGAAGTTGAGGAAGCATGTGTACTTTATCGTGACCACTTAAAAAATAACAATACTGGAAAAGCCTTAAGCTATTGGACAAGGGTCTACAATCATGCACCTGCACTTAATGGTAGCGTAAATCATGTCTATTCAGATGGTAGAATATTGTACACACAAAAATTTAACGAAAGTAAAAAAAGAAAAGAAAAAAGAAAGTATGCTGAATTTGTAGTACAGCTTTATGAAGAAGAAAAGTTTTGTTTTCCCGAAAGGGAAGTTGTGCCCATCCCAAATGAAATAGTAAACTATAAATATTAAATGCTTTACAACTAGAACTATGTTATTTTACATTTTCACAAATTTCTTAATTTGCCTCTTTCTATGATACTCAAAACTTAAAAGATAAACACCAGGTTTTAAGTTACTAGTATTTAATCGATGCCCAATTATATCATTGATTTCTTTTCCCTGCAAATCAAAAAGGCTAATCTTGAAGTCAAGCTCAGAAGCTATTTCGATATTCAAATAATCGTTTGCTGGCTGGGGATATAGTTCAATTGCTAAGTCTTGAATTGATATGTTATTAATATTTGTAGTTCTACAATTTGAAATGATCGTTTCTTCAAACTGTTCTACTTGCACAACATCGTTACCATATTGTGTCCAAATATTTCCTGAAATGGTTCCATCATCGGCAATAGGAAAATAATCACCTCGACAATTTGTAGTACCATTAGGGACTTCCGCTTCTGGTGACCATATATCATTATAAAACACTGCTACGATAGCTTCTCTCTGATCATAATATCTTAGGCAAGTTTCGCTAGGACCTGCTAAAAGCCAAACCGTCGAATCTGTATTGATGTAGGTCTCCCCATTGCACAAGGGAGAATCTATTGTTATAATTTTTCCATGATATATTTTAGTCACTTCAAACTAAACAGCGTAAATCCAAGTGCTCAGTGTGTCGGTTTTAATTGGATGGCCCTTAAAAACCAAAGCCCTTTCGTCACCAACAACCTCCATTTTCCAGTCACAATAAGTTTGTATAAAGCAATCACAAGCCAGTATAGTTTGTGAGCTGGCAATCAATAAGAATATAACGAATAGAATTTGTTTCATGATTTCTACAGTTTGTTTTGAAAGTATAAGTACTTTACTAAAATCATTCTACATCTTCACAAATTTCTTTACCTGTCTTTTTCCATCATGCGCAAAACTCAAAAGGTAGACTCCAGGATTCAAACCACTTGTATCCAATCGACGCCCTTTCACATCATTGATTTCTTTTCCTTGGACATCATAAAGGCTAATCTTGAACTCCAATGCTGATTCGATTTTGATATTCAAGTAGTCGCTTGTTGGTTGAGGATAAAGTTCAATATTTATATCTTGAATTGATATATCTGATGTACTTGTAGATCTACAATTTGATAAAATAACTTGTTCGAATTGCTCTAAAGGAACAACATCTAAATTATTATGTGACCATATATTTCCGGAAACGGTACCATCATCTGCGATAGGAAAATAGTCAGCCCTGCAAATAGTTGGGATATAAGAAACTTCAATATCTTGAAACAATGTCTCGCTATAAAACACAGCTACAATAGCTTCTTTCTCTTCGAAATATCTCAAGCAAGTTGCACTATTTCCAGCCAAAAGCCATACGGTGGATTCTGTATTGGCATAAGCCTCTCCATTGTAAAGTGGTGAATCCGGTGTAATGATTTCTCCCTGATAAATTTTCGTCACCTCAAACTGAACTGCATAAGTCCAATCCTCGAATGTGTCAACTTTTATTGGAAAACCTTTAAAAACCAAAGCCCTTTCATTATCAACTATTTCATCCTTCAACTCACAGTAAGTTTGCAAGATGCAACTACAGGAAAACATAGCCTGAATAGTAGCAGCTAAGAATAATAAGATAAGTAGAATTTGTTTCATGATTTCTGCATTTTGTTTAGATAGTTAAGTGCTCTACCAAAGATAACGACAATATTTTATCAATGGTTGGTTTGCAGTTCTTAACTCCAATATAGTAACTGAATAGCTTTCATTCTAAGCCATATCTAATAAGTCCAATTTCTTATACAGTTTGCTATTTGGAAAACTAGCCTTAGCATTCATAACGGTTTCATGAAACTTCTTGTCCTGACGAAGTTGATAATAACATAGAGCTTGATTGTAGAAAACATCTGGCTTTAAGCCAAATATATCGTTAGAACGCTTGAAATAAATTAGTGCCTTTTCGTAGTAGCCAAGATCAAAATAAAGTCCAGCAATTTCATAGGCAAGGTCAAAAGATTCGCTGATATGAAAATACATATCCCAGGTAAGATCCATTGTTTGAGCCAACCTTGTTCGTTCTTCCAAACTTATGGTTTTAATTAATTGTTTTAAGCGGGGCAATAGTCTTATAAAAAAAGAGGAATCGTAAATACCAAGACGATAAAGAGCGATTAGTTCAATAAGATTAAGCTTGGCAACATTTCCATAAGCCAACTGTTTGATGCTATTAAAATCATCGGGACCAAAATCGTTGACACTTTGCTCATAAGCCCTTTCGACATGTTGAAAGTTTTCACTTTCATTAAAAAATAAAAGGCAGCCAATCTCAAAATGAAAGTTTGAAAAAGAAGGGAAGAATATTTTTCCGCCTTTCTTCAGACAATAAGCACATAGAGCATGAAAATTTACCCAAATAGAAAAACTGCCATGGGTAATTATTTCAGGCACATTCTTATTCTTTAAATTATTAATTTCATGAAAACCTTTATCCATTGTCAGCAGCATCATACCAGCGGATGAAAATTTTTCAATATTACCCAAGCATTGCATGGCCAATTTTGGAAAGAAAATAAAACTCTCCTTTAATAGCTTCCGATAATCGTCAAGAATGTCATTCAGAATTTCACTTTCATAAATCGGTAATTTAGAAATTGATTTGCTAAAAACAAAACTCATATTATCAATCATTTCTTCAGCATCCATTCCATTGGGATTTATATCCGAATTGATTGCAACAGAACAAGAAGATACTTCATTGTGTTTAAAGTATAATAATTCATTTGGGATAGAATCAAAAAAATAATTAGCTACAACAACGATGGGTTGACTAAGTTGTCCTGGATGAATGCTTGACTTATTATACCTAAGATCCAATTTTACAGTTGAACTAGAGTCAAAGTACGCCACATCCAACATCCCTTTTTGGAAGTATTCTTGTAACTGCGGATGATCCAGAAAAAATGTAAGATTCTCATCAACTATATCACTAAGTATGTAACAGTAATTAGGAAGCTTTTCCACACTTGCGTTCACAAGTTTTTGAAGATGCTTCAAAATTTGAAATGACAATCTGCCATGACCTGCTCCTAATTCCAAAATATAAACTGGTTCATCTAGGTTCTCTTCTAGGGAAATATCTTGAAGCAGTGCAAAGATTAAATTTGCATAAGTTCTAGCACATTTAGAGTTGTTGGTAACATTATGGGGAACCATTTCATCACTGAAGGCAGCAATTCCATTTTCATGATAAAAGTTTCTGTTCAGCTCCCAAATTAAGCTTTCGCTGAACAAGGTACTCGACTCTATTTCGAAGGTCTTGGTTTTCATTAACAAACTTATCTAGTTAGTAATTAGTCAATTTCCAACTTGTAAGCCTATTCCCTTTAGATGTAGCCGAAAGTAACTCTATGCTGTAAAGATAGTTATTTTTAGACGTCAGATTACCAGACTCCAGACACAACACTAAAATTAGGTTTTGAAAAGAAAAAATGATTTTGGACAGGAAAAGAAATCTCAGCCCGCGATTCTCGGTTGGCGGCTCTATCTTTTAGAAATGACTATCTTGTTATAGTGAATAAATCTGTAGAAAAATATTTCATCGAAGGCTGTCTTAGATGCCCATTAGGTGGCACACCAGACTGCAAGGTTCATAGCTGGACAATGGAACTGCATTTACTTAGAAGCATTGTGGGACGCACAAAGCTTGTGGAGGAATCAAAGTGGGGCGTTCCATGTTACACCTTTCAAGATTCGAATATTCTAAGCATCACGGCATTTAAAGAATACTGTTCTATCAATTTTTTTAAAGGAGTTTTATTGGATGATACACAAGGCTTATTGCAAAAGCCTGGCAAAAATTCCCAATCGGGAAGATTGATGAAGTTTACAAAACTTAAAGACATCAAAAAACTCGAATTAGAAATAATAGAATACATAGAAGAAGCTATTGAGCTTGATAAGAAAGGACTAAAGGTGAAGTTCAAGAAGAACCCAGAACCAATGCCTGATGAACTAATAGAAAAGCTTGAAACTGATCCAGTTGTTAGATCATCATTTGAGGCGCTTACACCAGGACGGCAGCGAGGCTACATAATTTATTTTTCCAAAGCAAAACAATCAAGCACTCGCAAATCAAGAATTGAAAAATGTATTCCAAAAATATTAAATGGAGAAGGAATGCAAGATAAGTATAACAATAAGAAAAAATAAAACTCATTATCCATGTTAGAAAAACTTCCTGCTTACGTCAATATAGTCTTCATACTCACTACCCTTCTCACCATGTTTATTTTTCATTGGGCGTTAAAGAATTCAGGCAATGAAAAACTAAGAAGTAAAACTAACATCATAACGATAATTTTAATCGCCTGGTTATTCCTTCAAGGGGTTTTAAGCATAAAAGGAATTTATAGTAATGGTACAGATTTCATGCCTCCCAAAATATTCTTGCTAGGAATCTTACCAAATTTCATTATGTATGCTTGGCTCTTTCTCTCTAAATCTGGAAAAGTAATTATCGATAATTTACCCATAGAAAAATTGACTTATCTCCATTTAGTCAGAATTCCAGTTGAGTTTGTATTATGGTGGCTTTTCCTCAACAAAGCCATTCCTCAAATTATGACTTTCGAAGGATGGAACTATGATATCATCATGGGACTAACAGCTCCGTTCATCATTTATTTTGGATTTAAGAAAAGGAAAATCAGTCCCAAGATGATGATAGCATGGAATGCCATTGGCATTTTGTTTTTAATTTTCATTTTTACGATTGCGATTCTTTCTTCACCTTTTCCTTTACAGCAGTTGGCATTTGATCAACCAAACATTGGAATTCTTCATTTCCCATTCAGTTGGTTGGCTACCTTTATCGTTCCGGTGGTGGTGCTTGGACATATGGTGTCGATAAGGCAACTTTGGATGCTTGACGCTTGAAACTTGACACTAGATGGTATGTGTAGGAAAAGATATAAATTAAAACAGAAATAGCAATCTAGACTCTCGGCTCTCAGCTCTCATTTTTGGCTCTCGGCTCTTTTTCAAGGGGAAAGTTTATTCTGTAATTCTTGTTTCCATTGACCACTAAAAATCACACCTCTATGACTTGTATTTTTGAGTTCAATCAATTCTTCATGATCAGAATAGGCAGTGAGCGCTAATGTCGATTCTGGCATAACGACCCCATCATCCTTGGTGTAAAACATAGTAATTGGACAGGTGGTCTTACTTAAGTATTTCCAATTAGGAAACTTATACTTGATCAGAAAGTCGGGAATAAATGGGATGTATCGGTTTTTTATATCCACTATACTTTTGAAAGGAGACAATAAGAAAAGCTCTTTTGGTTTGTTATTACCCGCTAGATAAGTGGCAGGTCCGGAGCCCATCGAATATCCGACAATCACAATTTTATTTTCGTCATAATACCCCTTTAGAAAATCATAAATAATCTGAGCATCTTTGTAAAATTGATCATCCGAAATCATTTCTCCATAACTTTTACCAAAGCCTCTATAGTCCGGCATAAAAACATCAAAGCCAAATCCTTCCATCATCTCCGACTGTCTGATACAACGTCTATTGTTTCCCTTGTTGCCATGTAGGTAGAGAATAACACCCTTTGCATTTTCAACTTTATTCCAATAGCAACTGATATTTATACCCTCTTCTACCGCAATATATTTTTCTATTCCTTTGCGATAAACATGTTCTAAGGGAAGACTTTTGGGATAGAATAGTATAGACTCCTGATTGACATAGAGAATAGCACAAGCAATACCATATAGGATACATAGAAGCACAAAGATCCGCCACAAGATTTTTTTCATTAATATCAGTTTACTAATTTATATGTCCATGAATGATATACGTATTGAAAGTCAAATTTATCGTAGGTGGTAAATGAGTAATAAAATATTTCTTGCAAATTACGGATTAACTGGAGATTACTTATGATAAAATTCAATGACAGCTAGCTAGAAGTTTGACTTTTTCATTGCTTAATGATTATTTTTTGGGCATGACCATTTTTCATGTCTGCTCTGCATCCAAGAAAAACGGTCGCTCCCTTCCAGGCTCCTTGTTCAGTCGGCCCTCACCTACAGCTTGTAAGCAAGCTTTCGGTGTGGTCTATCCGCCAACCGGCGGATCCCTTCCAGGCAGCTCATGCGGGGCCATAGTTAGTAACTACACTTTTCATTAATTAATAAATTTTATAATTTAAAGGGGGCTAAAACTTATTAATCAATAATGTAACTTAATGGGACTGAAGGCTTGATGATTAATTAGCCGTGCAACATTTAAGACCTTCAGCAAAATTATAAGATTCAAATTATAAGATATCGCAGAAGTAAAACATTTTATCTGAAATTTATATGAGCGAAGTAACATTTATTCCAAAAGACTTTGAGATTCCTCAAGAACTAGAAACGAATCGACTTCGTATAAGAATGTTGAAAACCTCCGATGTAGTGCAAGATTATGACGCCGTAATGTCCAGTATAAACTATTTACAAAAGACAAGCCCGTTTGGTCCAAATCATAATTGGCCTGAAGGTTTGACCATTGAACAAAATTTAATTGATCTTGGCTGGCATCAAAAAAAGTTTCAGCGGAGGTCATCTTTTGCATACACAGTCATAAATCCTGATGAGAGCAGATGTCTTGGTTGTATTTATATAAATCCATCAATTAATTCTAGTTATGAAACAATGATAATTTTATGGGTAAGACAAAGTGAAATTGAGTCTGGATTAGATCAGCATTTATTTGAATCGGTTAAAGAGTGGATTTCTGAATAATGGCCATTTAAGACTATTGCTTATCCTGGGCGAGAAATAAGTTGGGATAAATGGAGCTAAGCTCAATCTACCCCATGAATAATTAGCTTAAAAAATATAGCTTCTAAATAAATATTTACTCACTTGAAAACAGACATCTGT
>Ga0209831_1000486_pt1 | contig 38358 bp, 35 predicted proteins | sample Maine_Asex4_meta_FD_187451 | JGI IMG/M metagenome (GOLD analysis project Ga0209831, IMG submission 187451) | Marine algal microbial communities from Maine, USA - Maine_Asex4_metaG (SPAdes) (version 2) | ecosystem: Host-associated > Algae > Red algae > Unclassified | place: Maine, USA | collected... | reverse complement strand
CCTTAAAGAAATTTGGCACAAAAGGTGCTTTTAAATCATCTTTAATATTTGAAAATATAGCATCTAATTCGGGGGTCATTTGAGGGTTTTCAAAAATTTTGCTAATCATAATATTTAGTTTATTTTACTATTAATTAGTAAATATATACATTTTTTTATTATTATGATAATCATTTTACTGATAATTTCTATTGGTTAGTTTTTATACATTTATTTTATAAATAATTGTTTACGGTAGCCAACTTTCTTTTTTAAAACTTTAATCTAAGTACATGACAAAATTGAACAATGCCAATATCATCTTTATTTTGTGAATTTAGAAATACGTTAGATAGAAAGGATAGCCCAAGTTTGAAGATACTTTTTGCTTTTCTGCCGTGCTTTTTTACTTTAATTGGTTTAATTTTATGAAGATGTATGCCGACTTTATAGCACCAAACAAAGGGGAAATGAAATTATTTTATTCTTGTATTTTTTAAGATAGTTAAATTCTTCATCTCCCATACACTTGCAGTATCTACAACATATTCTGTTATTGATAAGTGAAAGGGTTGTGGAACTTTATTTAGTAACTCAATATGATGTAATGTTTTAATAATAAGTTGTACAATTAGAGGATTTGTTTTTGTTGTAAAGCCAATAATACTCAAATATGTTTTGAAGTTCGTTTTCAGCAAAACTTGTCCAAAAGATGATTAAGTCCATTTTTCTATGTTGGCTTTCACTTGGCTGGCTTCAATTAACCTTCCATTTTTCGAATCTTCCATAGATTGATCTATTCTGGCATTAAATGCTTCTATGGCCATTGGTTGAAAATCTTCAACAACAACATTCGCTTTCTCTTTATGCAATACATTTTCGAGTTGGGTAATTACCACTTCGTTTTGTAGTTTAAGAAACGCTTGTACAAAAGCTATTTTTCTGCTTTGCAAATCCATCTATTAATCTTATTCAAAGTTAATGAATTTTAATTGAAGTTTATGCCAAGTTGAAAACATAACACTTCTATAATTTTGCTCCGGATAGATTGTTCATTTATGTCACCATACTTTTTAGAAGGTCGCCTTTTATCAATAGTGCGAATTTGATGACACATTGCGATTGATTCTTTTTCAAGTCCGAATCTACCTCCAACTAATAAAACTTCGTTTGGATAAATTGTTCTGCTTGGTTTTCTGGAGGTTATTGGAATGACATTGACGATATTCAACAATGCGTTAATATCATCTTCGCTAATAATTAAAACTGGTCTCGATTTTCCTTGTTCCGAACCTTTTACAGGATCAAGATCAGCTCTCCAAATACTCCACTTTTTTAACATCACAGCAACTCATTATCCGCATCTTTAAAATCAGAATTGGTATGATTAACATCAGCCAAAAACAATGGATCTTTAGCAGCTTCTTTAAGCAGATTTATCTTTTGTAATCGGCTATCGTCAAGCTGATAAATATAAATAGCAATCGAAAATACATTTCAAGCAATTCTTCAAAATCCGCATCATCTTTTAAGTAAATCAAGAAATGATCTTATGCAGAATTTAAGGTTTATAAAAGTAGAAAAGCACGCCATATTTTATAGATTGATGAATAATAATTCTGCTATTGAGATATTAAGAATTCTACATCTATCAATGGATTTTAAAAGACATTTTTAACAATCGAATGCGCTTTTTAATAATCAGTTAATCAAAATTAAAAGCTAAAAAAGTATAACGTTTTATCCGTAGTCTGGAGACATACGGATAGCGGTTTGAACAACTAAGAAGAACTTGGGGGCTTAATAATTTGCCGCAAGCTATAGATACTGAACCAAATAAAGCACAGGTTGTTGGTATTACGTTTCTTCAGCTATTGGATTTTTACCAGAAAAAGATTCATTAATGACAATTTTGCATAGCTTTCTTACACCAATTTAAATATGGAAGAAACACAAAAATACAGGGATCTAATTTGGTGATAATCAAACGCAGTCATACCAGAAAAGTCTGCTGAGTATTTTAAAAGACACGTGCTGAACTTGATTCAGCAACTCAATGTTAATTATTTAGTTCGTTTAACCTTAGTTGGATTTTGCCTTTCATCAAAAACATCTGTAATCTCAATGTGATTCTTTACTTGGTTAACCCAATAAATGATTTTGTAATTCTTGTAAACCAGATAACGGAAAGTTTGCTTTCTATCTTTAAGCAATTCTTCAACTTGGCCACCGTGCAGATGATTTCTTAATATTGATGTTACATCATAAATTCCATCAACTAATTTTTTTGCAACTTTAAAGTTTGCTTCTTCACAATAATATTCAAATATGTTTTGAAGTTCGTTTTAAGCAAAGACCGTCCAATAAATGGCTAAGTCCATTTTTCCATTTTGGCTTTTAACGCACTGGCTTCAATTAACCTTCCATTTTTAGAATCTTTCATTGATTCATCTATTCTGGAGTTAAATTCTTCAATAGACATAGGTTCAATATCTTCCTCAACAACATCTGCTTTCTCTTTATGCAAAACATTTTCAAGTCGAGTAATTATCTCTTCACTTTGTAATTTTAGAAAGGCTTGTATAAATGCGATTTTTCTACTTTGAATATCCATCTGTGAATTTTGTTCAAAGTTAATGAATTTTATTTTATCTGTATTTTGAAGACATACGTATGGCTAAATGGTAAACAAAGGAGCATGGACTATTTTTAGCGAAAAGCCACGTACAGAAATTGATTCAGTAACTCAAAATGAAGCAATGGTTAAATAATAAGTTGTACATTTTGATGAATTTTTTTTGTTCTAATGGCAAACTAAGGAGAGCTTGTATCGAATTATTAAGATGGAATAGACCCTTTACTTTATGACTTTGAACTTTGTAATTTCAAATAAACCAGTTTCTTTACTTTTATAAAACTCCATTAGCTCATAATGTTTTTGAGTTAATATATTGGCAATGACTGCTGTTTTGGTATTACCTAATCTAAACCAGATAACTTTAGGAGGAAAACCTTTTAATCTTAAAAGGTCATTAAAATCTGAATCTTGCGTAACGATACAATAGCCATTGTTTTTGGCAAAACTGAAAATCTCAAGGTCAGTTTTATCCTGTAGTTTGTTGAAGTTAACGTGAGTAGCATCGTACAAAGTGTCTGGTAGTATTTTTAATATTTTTGGTGAAATGTTTTGGTCGAAAAGTAGTTTCATACCACCAAAGTTGTAACTTTGTTTTCTTTGTCGGAAGCATAAGCTAAAGTAGCGTAGATATCATCTTTGTTTAGTTCTTGATAATCTTCCAAAATTTCTTGGATAGTCATTCCATTGGATAGCCAACCTAAAATATCGCCCACAGTAATACGCATTCCTCTAATGCAAGGTTTACCACTTCTTTTACCTGGTTCAATTGTTATTATGTTTCTGTAATCTACCACGTTTCAAAAGTAAGGGTTTTATTAAAGAAATACAGGAGGAGTGTGAGAAAATCTTTATAAATGTTTCTGATAAATACATCTATTAACCTACGTTGGCAAAGCTTATAAAGTATAAGCCTGCTGGATTTTTAAATTTGTATTGACGACTCGCCAAACTAAAACAGCCTTATTTTATGGAATACGCTTTGCTTACAGAAATAAGCATTGGTTGATAATTTACAAACTTGTTTTAATCATTTGGACGTATGTTATCCTTGCAGGAATACTTGCGCCAACTGAGGTGCAAGTCAGCTTTGTAGGAACACTTGCACCAGCAGAGGGTTGTGATGGCAATAAAATACAAACCTTCATCATCTTTTGTTTTGTGGCTTTCTGCTATATGGGTTTGTGTGGTCAATAAATTTTATCCGTAGTCTGGAGACATACGGATAGCCATTTGGAAAACTAAGGAGAGCTTGGGGGCGTGTTTTGTAATTAAAAGTATACTGTTCTGGGTTTCCTCTATTGATACTATATTACGTAAATACCCTGATGGAGCTTTGTCAAAAACTCCTGAAGCTATTATATCACCTACCTGTAAATTTTCTACAATTGGACTTCCTTTGGAAAATTCTATTGATTGAGAATCAATATGCAATAAATTAGCGTTTTCATCTTCAAAAATGTGAACATCAGGTGATAGAAATTCATTATTAGGATGTGTTTCTTCTTCAGGAATAGGAACTGTTTCATCTTTGGATTTCTCACAAGAAGATATTAAGAAAACCAATAAAAAGAGGAAACATGTTAAATGAGCCGTTAAGTGTTTCATGATTTTATTTACAGATTATTTTCTTATTAAACGAAATTCACTGTTATTTATTTTTTTTACAAAAAGGAAAATTTTTCGCTTTATCCATAACCTGGTGACTTACTATAGGAAAACTAAAGAGGATTGTTTAGTATCTTTGAAATATAGTTTCTTATCTTTACGTATTAAATACTAAACATTGTCTATATGCATCATTTAAAAAATTGGATAGAAAATGAGGCAGATTGTGAAGAGTTACTACCAATATGTCACACCACCAATTGGAAGAATTTCGAAAAAATATTAGAAATTGATACATTAAGTATTAAGTTTTCAAAATTTCCTGATCCAAATCCAAATAACCTGAAGACGGATGATATGGTTTATTTATTTTATGGTTTACCATTTTATATATATGAAGTTGGTGACGGGGAAGCCATTAACAGCGAGGCAACTGAAGATCTCCCAATTGGGTTAATTTTCAAGCCAGAGTTATCAAAAATTGCTGAAAGATTTTATCCATTTGATACAGGAGCACTTTTGTCAAATAAATACAAGAAGATATTGGATGCTAAAGATGAAACTGAATATAAAATCTATGAAGTTCTTATTTCAAATGGCGTGGAGTTGCAAAAACTTGTTAAAAGATATTATTCTATTAATGAAAAATATTGTGTAGGGGATGTCCGAAGTGATATTGAACCAAGTTCTCCAAAGGAAGAAAATTTGCTCCGCTTATTCAACTATGAGGTGAAATCTGATATTGACTTTAGAAGTCGAGCTATTGAGATTCACAGTTTGAAAGATATTAGTTTATCCGATTATCTTCAAGCAATAGTTTTACCCATGATAAAGTCAAAAAAATACAAATATTTAATTAAAGAAATTAATGATAAATACCCTGAAATTGACATCGTGTATTATTTAGATTTGTTTAAGTTTAATAGCGAATCAATAAGAGCGGCGTTATTACAAGTAACGGCAGATTACTATAATGAAAACAAGTGTATGAAATTTTCATACAATAATGTCGGGTGATAATGAATAGTTTAAAAATATTAGGTTACACGAACCCTATTGAGGCCACAAGTGTTCCAATTGTAACGATTGCATCAGACCAAAATGGCATTTTTGCAGTTTTCCCCGATACAACAGTAAAATTATTAAACATCAAAAAGGTAAGTGAAGTAAAGTCTCTAATAAAAGAATCCGAACTCAAATTTATTAAAGAAGGGGAATATTCTTATATAGATGCTAATAATAATATAGTAACAGGCGATCCTAATCACATATTGAAAAACATTGAAAAGGATTTAAAAATTTTAATTCATAGTGATGAAGAACATTATCTGTACCTTAAGGAAATCTACAATACTGATATAAAAATTTTGAATTCAAAGAGTGTTTCTACAAATCAATACAAAAAATATTTTTTCCACTTAGTAAAAAGATTAGGCGAAATAGTTGACTTAACTATTTCTAAGGCTGTTTATATCGGTCCTTCGCTGGTGACTGTCGCTGGTATAGCAGTAGCTGCGTTCCTCTTTTTTAATGAATCTGATACGAAAAATGTGTCAAATAAGACTGTTGATGCTATTAAGAATGTTGCAAATAAAGCAGACGACGCTACTAAAAATGCGGCAAGTCAAGCAGTCGATGCTACTAAAAATGCTGCTGGTAAAGCACTTAATGCTACAAAAAATGCTGCTGGATCTTCAGGATATGTTGATATTCGTAAACTAAAAAGAGGTGACAAAATTCCTATTAAAAATGTTAATTTTTCGGTAGGTTTAGCTACCCTCAACAAATCAAGTTACGTTCAACTAAATAAGTTAATTGAAATTATGAGCTACTACCCTAAACTTAGAGTTAAGATAGAGGGTCATACAGACAACACAGGAGATCCGTATAAAAATTCCACTTTAAGTCGAAACAGAGCCAACGCTTGTTTCAAGTATTTGGTTAATAAAGGTATTAGAAGAAATCGGTTAACGTTTTATGGAAAAGGTGGAACAGAACCCATTTCAATTAATAGTACAGCTGAAGGAAGAAGACAAAATAGGAGAGTAGAATTTTATATTAATTAGATATAATTATTTGCATATCGAAAAGATGCGATTAGACTCTCCCACAACCCACAAAAACCTCCACCCAGCCCCGATTGCAGCGGTTATGCTATTTCGCAGCCCAGCTTCTTGCAGCCAAGCAAATAGCATTTGAGTGGAAAGCAGAAATTTATCTTGTACCAATAAAAGTCCAAGGAGTAATCTGTCCTTTTACCTCTCCATATAAATTTCTATCTGCATCAAGATATATAGTTGTCCTACCAGTTTTTCCATTGCTAAATTCCCAATCATAATAACCTTCGTTTCCATCAAATTGCCCTTCTCCAGTCCATTCTTGTCCTATCCCTTTTACTTTAATTTTTTTTCCTGATTGAGTAATTTTCATAGTAGAAACTATTGATTTATTATAGGAATTTGCTCTCCTGCACTTCCAAACACCTGATATGTCAACAGAATTTTTATAATTACGCTCATTTAATTTTGTGTTTTCATTATGTTTTGCTGATTTTTTGTTAGTGTTTGATTGGTTTGTGCTTTTAGAATTTGTAATAATTGGACTATTGGTTTTTAAAGGATTTCCAAATTGGTTATATAAAAGAACAACTACAGTTACAACAGCACATATTGCAACAATATTTTGTGCCCAATTAATTTTTGGTTTGGTCATTTTTATAACTATTAACTAATACATTGAATATTTAAAAAAATATTTTTCTCATTTGTAAGCTAATATTATGCTCATATATCTTAATCAAATTTAGTGTTTTTTTAGGCGATTTAATAATTTTTCTTTACTACGTATGATGATTTAATCTTATCACAAATTCAAGTTGTAGATTAATGTGAAAACTTGCAACGACGGAGCGAAGTTTCAAGTTTAGCCCCGATTGCAGCGGTTATGCTATTTCGCAGCCCGGCATCTTGCAGCAAAGCAAATAGAATTTGAGCGGAAAGCGGGACAACCCTCCCCACGAAGCACAACCCTTCCGCTGCCAAAAAAGAAAAACAAATCAAAAGCATCCTAAACATAAACGTAATTCTGAGACTTGTACTGAACTTGATTCAGTATCTACAATGTAATGAAAGAAATGCTCAGAATCTGCCTATCAATTAGCGAGAAGCTGATTGAGCATCCGTTTTCAAAATAGGCGGATACTGAGCAAGTCTCTCCGCAAGCTCCAAGCCTTCTCAGCATGACGTTGGTCGAAAGGCAGATTCTGCGCAGGCGTGACAAAAAGTTTCATCCACCGATAGTGGTATTGTAAAACTAAAGAGAGGTTTTATCTGGTCAGAACCTTTAAAATTGGTAGAAATTATTAATAAATTCTACAATTCAATCAGCGTTATTGATTTAGCTATTTCATTTTTTGAAACAGGTACATGCTTAAATCAGCGGGGACTAAATTATAAAACATGTAATCTGAACAAAAAACATAAGTTTGTGAGAGGTGATTTGGTTCGGTTTCTAGTTTAAAATAATTTCTATTGGAATGGTTATACTCCTTTATTTGCCAAGTATAAATGAAAGTTGTGTCAAGAGTTTTATTCCTAATTGTATTAATAATTTCGTTTTCAGTTATTTCTAAGTGCACGCAAGGCATGGTAACATTTGGATTCCAAAAAGTGCCATAACCTATAAGCTCCCATCCTCCTATTAAGTTTTGCTCAATTTCACTTTTTGAGGTAAGTCTGTTATCATAACATTCATCCATTATTGTGTATTCAATTTCACTTATAAAGCCATCATTAGCCTCAGAATTCTCTTCATAAGTACAATCAAAAACATAATCATTTACAACCACAACTTCTAATGAATAGCTGCTGCTACAATGCTCATTTTTAACTGTGTAATAAAGTGTGTAAACACTTGAAGTATTTGAGGAAAAATAAGGTATACTTTCACCTTCGTTATTCTGTTGGTAACTTATATTTTCTCCTGACCAAAAACCATTTGTATTGGTAGTTACAATATCCATCAAAGGCATATGCTCCCCTATTACAATTGTTTGGTTTTGTGTACTTAGTTCTGCAACAGGCTTTGTTTCTATGTCAACACAAAAAGGTGCAGCTTGGCTTTCGCAAATTGTACCATCAGGGTAGGTAAAAAACTTAGTTACCCAAAAACTATGTTTATTTGGTATTGCCGTATCTACTCCCAAATCAGAAGTAGAACAAATTAAATTTGGAGTATTACAAGTGCTTAATTCACTACCTTTTGTACCATTATTATCAGCATAAATTTTATATTTTTTTGAACCTATTTTTATAGAACTCCATAAATCTTGTTGACAAATTGTATTTGGAGAAATAATTTTAGGAGCATGTAAAAACTGATTGGCTATGTGGTATTTGGTTTGGCAGGTAAGCTGATTTCCTGCATTATCAGAAATTATGTAATCAAAAGTTTTAGTAGTGAAATCGTCTTGAATATCAATAAAATCTTCAACTTGAAAATTAAGTAAACCTAAAATATCTTCATCGTTGCTATTAATAAGGTCTTTTAAATTTGAAGGTGCTACAGAAACAGGTGCACAAATATTTATCTCTTTATTTACAGGACATTCTACAGAATTTAAAGGGTTTTCTATTTGAGAAAACATCTTGTTTTGAAAAATCAATGATAAAAATAATGCAGTTAGTAAAACTCTTGTTATTCTTTTCATAATTATTAATTTTATTGTATTACAATATAATAATTTTTCTCATAAAAACATAGAGAGGTATTTTCCCACAACCCATAAAACCTCCACTCAGCCCCGATTGCAGCGATATCCTTTTTGTGTCGCGCGGAAGATGAAGCACAGCCAACAAAAAGATTTAGCGTAAAGCGGGACTACCGTTTCCACGAAGCATTCCGTTCCGCTGCCAAAAAGAAAAAATAAGTATAATAAAAACGTCATTCTGAGATTTCTGGAACGGAGAGGAAGAAATGCTCAGAATCTGTCTATCGGTTAACGAAAAGCTAATTAAACATCCGTTTCCAAAAGAGACAGATTCTGAACCTCATCTTTTCCGCTTGGCTCCAAAGCTGATTTCAGAATGACGGTTGTGGAGTGACGTTTGTACATTTAAAAAACACCCAAACACCCAATCATATCTTACCCATCCCCTTCAACTTTTCCCAAATCTTAAACGGCGTAATCGGAATATCCATATGCGTAACGCCGTAAACCGAAAGTGCATTAACAATGGCATTGGCAATGGCGGGCGGCGCACCAACCGTGGGCGACTCACCAACACCTTTGGCACCAATCGGGTGATGCGGCGATGGCGTAATGGTATGCCCGGTTTCCCAACTTGGCGACTCTACGGCGGTGGAAACCAGATAATCCATCAGCGTACCGTTTAAGATGTTGCCTTCTTCATCGTAAATCAACTCTTCGTACATGGCCGGGGCAATGCCTTGCGTTAGTTCACCATATACCTGCCCTTGAACAATCATCGGTTTAATAATATTTCCGCAATCGTGATTCAGCATCTAAAACAAAATGAAGGCAATACCCAAAACCAATAGAAATAAAAATTATTAGTAATGTTTGAAAACAAGTTAATCAACTAATTTTGTATGTAGATAAACTAAGCCTAAGATATAACATAATAATTATCTAAATTAGTGTATTTTGCACTAAATTTTACACAAATGAAACAATTATTATTTACATTTTGTATTGTTATTTTAGCTTTAAGCTTTAGTAGCTGCGAAAAAGAGTACACCTGTACTTGTGTAACTACAGACACAAGTGGCAAGAATGGGCCATCAGAATTAAAAACCACTTTACCAAGCTCAAAAAAAAGTGATGCTGAGGAAGTTTGCGCAGGTTCAGGCGGTACCATTGATACTTTAGAAACTGTTTGTAGCTTAGATTAATTACGCTGTTTGGTATAGCCAATTGCTTTGCCTTCTGCACGTTTATCACTATAACCTTCTAGCGTACCCTTAGGTTTTACTAAAATGGCATCAACTCTTCCAATTGATGCTCGTTCTTCTATTTTATGCTGCATTTTAGTTAACTCAACATTTTGTAGTCCGTTAAAAATGGCTGGTTCAGTATAAATTTTATCTGGTAACCATTGGTGATGAAAGCGGGCTTGATCCATTGCTTCTTTTAAAGTCATTTGATGTTCTACTACATTTAGAAATACCTGCAAAACCGAAGTGATTATAGTAGAACCACCCGGCGAACCTAACACCATAAACAAGCTGTCGTTTTTTTCTACTATAGTTGGTGTCATACTGCTTAACATGCGTTTGCCTGGCTCAATGGCATTGGCTTCTGCCCCAACTAAACCATATAAATTTGGGGTACCGGGTTTTGCACTAAAGTCGTCCATTTCATTATTTAATAAAAAACCAGCTCCGGTTACAAATACTTTTGAGCCAAAAGAAGCATTTAAAGTAGTGGTGCAAGCAACAGCATTTCCAGCAGCGTCTATTACCGAAAAATGGGTGGTTTCTTCACTTTCCTGAGTTTTAAAGTTGCCAGCTTCAATAGCGGTGCTTGGTGTTGCAGCGGTTTCGGTAAAGCTGCTCATCTTTTCATTTAAATATGCTTTATCTAAAAGTTCTGCAATTGGTACATCCCAATAATCCATATCGCCGAGGTGCGTAGCTCTATCCGCATAAGCTCTGCGCTCTACTTCTGTTACTAAATGAATGTAGCTTTTGCTGTTTGGCTTCATCTCACTTAAAGAAAAATTTTCAAGCATCTTTAACATTTGAGCCAATACAATTCCGCCGCTTGAAGGTGGCCCCATTGAAATAACATTATAGTTATTTTTGTAGTTAAAAACTATTGGCTTTCTCCAAACAGGTTGGTATTGTTTTAAATCTTCTAAACTAATAATACCATTACCTCTTTGCATTTCAGCAACAATTAAGTTAGCGGTTTCGCCTTCATAAAACCCGCTTTTACCATCTTTTTTAATGCGTTTAAGTGTGTTTGCTAAATCGGGCAAGCTTAACAAATCACCTGCTTGCCATTCCCCTTCTGGTTTTACTAAGTAATTATTGTCTACATTATATTTTTCAAAACTAACTTTACTTTCATTTAATTTTTCTGCTTCCGATTGTAATATTTCAAACCCATTTTCTGCTATATCAATTGATGGTTGTATTAGTGCTTCCATTGGTAAGCTTCCATATTTCTGATGCAGTTCATACATACCAGCAACGCTGCCAGGTATTCCACTCGCTAATCTATCGTATCGGCTTAAACTTGCAACAGCCTCTCCTTCCTTATTTAAATACATATCTTTATAAGCCATAGCAGGTGCAGTTTCTCTATAATCAATAGTGTTGACTGTACCATTGTTTAAACGAATTACCATAAAACCACCACCACCTAAGTTACCTGCACTTGGGTAAACAACCGCCAAAGCAAAATGTATGGCAATGGCCGCATCTATAGCATTGCCACCTTGTTTAATTATTTCAATACCAACCTTGCTTGCAACAGGATGTGCGGAGCTAACCATAGCATCGGCAGCAAGTGTTCCTTCATTTAAAAGAAGTGGTTTTTCTGTTTTTGTGTTAGTAGTATTTTCAACTATGGCATCTTTACTAATTTTGCATTGTATAAAGCAAAACAAAACAAGGCTTAAAAGCATAAAACGATTACGATACTTCATAAAATAAAAGTTGCGATAAAAATAGTAAGAAATCTTTACTAATTTATTGCAAGCAATGCCATAAGCTTTAGTAATTTTGTGGCTTTATGTTAAATGATATTTTTGATAAGATAAATGTTGAACAATTAGAGGCAGAATATGATTTTCAACCAAACCATAACAGGCATTATTTAAAAATTAATGATGCAGAATTTCCTAATTTAGAAGATGTTCAATTAGCGATGTTTGGCGTGGCAGAGTATAGAAATGCTATAACGAAAAACAAACAGGCCAATGATGTTGAAAAAATAAGAACTTCGTTTTACAAATTGTTTAATCATCAACCGGCTTTACAAATGGCCGATTTGGGCAATATAAAATTAGGCGATAATGCTTACGAAACCTATCATGCTATTAGTTTAGTGGTAGAAGAACTGTTAAAGCGAAACATTATACCTGTTATTATTGGTGGTTCCCAAGATTTAACTAATGGACAATTTTTGGGGTATTTACCTCAAAACAAACTGGTAAATGTAACTGTGGTTGATGAAAAGATAGACATTTATAGCAGCGATGAAAAGATAGATAATACCACTTATTTATTTGAGATGTTAAACAACCAGGCTTCTCGCTTGTATAATATTGGCGTAGTGGGTTATCAATTACATTTGGTAGATCCGCTAATAATTGAAGCTTTAGAAATGTTGCACTTTAACACCCACAGGTTAGGCACTTTTAAAGAAGATATTACCGAGTTAGAACCAACCGTTCGTAATGCCGACCTTATTAGTTTTGATTTACGAGCCTTACGTAATGCCGATGCCAAAGCCGCTTTAAACCAAAGCCCCAACGGTTTTACAGCTTTAGAAGCTTGCCGCCTATGTTGGTATGCTGGTATTAGTGATAATTTAAGTAGCTTAGGTTTTTATGAATACAGTTCTAGTTTAGATGAAGATGGACAAACCGCCGATTTAATTGCTCAAATGATCGCTTATTTTATTGAGGGTTTTTATCAACGTAAAAACGATGTTGATCCTGTAAACGACCAAGCATTAAAATACACCGTTACTTTTGAAGAGGAAGGTATTGATATAGAATTTATTAAAAGCAAAAAAAGTGACAGATGGTGGATGTTAATGCCCAAAGAGGTGGTAGTTGATATAAGCTTAGAACACCAACGATTAATACCTTGCTCTTATAACGATTACCTAAATGCTTGCAATAAAATAATACCCAACCGTTGGCTAAAAGCTACTGAAAAAATTACCAACTGGAATAGCCAAAAGATACAACCCGACAAATTGATATAAAATTTAATAGTACTTTTGTGAAAAAATAAAAATGATTAGAATATTTATTTTTGCTTTTGCCTTGCTGCTAACATTAAGTGATGTACTAGGCCAGGTTTCACAAAAAATAATTGTAGAACATTTTACCAATACACTATGCGTTTTATGCTCCTCAAGAAACCCTGATTTTTACGAGGTGTATAATAACAATCCTGATATTTTACATGTAAGCTATTATCCAAGTAGCCCATTCAGAAATTGTCAATTACATCAACACAATACTGTAGAAAGTGATGGTAGAACAAATTACTATAATATTTATGGTAGCACACCAAAATTTGTAATACAGGGCAAAAACAATACGCAGTATGCTAAAGATGATGTTTACGAGCCTTACCAAAATAAACTAAGCGATGTTAGCATTTCTTTAGTGCAATATATAGATGATGCAGGACAAATAAACGCAGAAATTATTATTAAAAATGAAACTGGAGCTAATTTAGCAAATACCGTTTTGTTTGTTGGAGTTGCAGAAACTTATTTAAGAGTGGAAGGAGCTAATGTACGAGAAAAAGACAACTATGACGTTTTTAGAAAAGCTTTTACACCAGCAGAAGGCGAAAGCATAAACCTGAGTGAAACCTTAAGCGCATCATACAAAATAGATATTCACCCAGATTGGGATTTACAACAACTTTATGTTTATGCCATTGTGCAAAATGCTGATGCCAAAACTGTAATACAAGCCGAAGCAGCAGCACCAGGTATTGAAAGAATGGTTGGTATTAATAATTACCAAATTGAAACAACTGCTTTTTATCCAAACCCGGCTTCATCATTTATTTATAGCAGCACCAATTTTAATGAAATAGAAATTTACAACAATAAAGGGCAAGTAGTATTAAACACTAACACAAATATTAATAATAAAATAGATGTACATCAACTAAAAAAAGGCTTGTATTTTATTAAAGCTCTTACAACCGAAAATAGTATTATTGTTCAAAAGTTTTTGAAAGAGTAGCACAACCTAACCCTACTTTAATTAAAAAAAACAAAAGGTTATTCTTAGTTTGGGATAGCCTTTTTTTATTTTATAAAATTACGCTTATGCTTTTTTCTTTATCTCCTCCCAAGTATCAAACAACTTTTCTTGCTTAGGCCTGTCAGCTGGAATTTCTCGCAAAGGTTCGCAGGCTTGCATAGTTTTGGTGTAAGCATTAGGCAAGGTTTGGTATAGTTGTGTGCCTTTAGTTTTCCATGCAATCATTTCATCGCTTACTTGTTTTATTACTTTGGCTGGGTTGCCAACTACTAAACTACGCGGTTCAATTTTAGTATTCGCTTTAATAAAACTGAGTGCACCTACAATGCTTTCATTGCCAATATGCACATCATCCATTACAACGCTATTCATACCAACTAAAACATTTTTACCAATATGTGCACCATGTATTACTGCCCCGTGGCCAATATGCGCCATTTCTTCTAACACCACATTTACTGCCGGAAACATATGTATGGTACAGTTTTCTTGCACATTGCAACCATCTTTTATTATAATACTACCAAAATCGCCACGTATATTAGCACAAGCACCAATAAATACATTTTTACCAATAATTACATTGCCTGTAACTACGGCCTGTGGATGCACAAAAGCACTTTGGTGCACAACTGGTATAAATCCTTTAAAAGCGTAAATCATTTTATTATAGATGAATTAGTAATTATGTAATTTTAAAGTTAGCAATTAAATGTGTAATAACTTATTTGGTTAATTTTTTTAAAGATGGGTCTAACTCAATTGCTTTTTTAAAGCTTTGTTGTGCGGTAATCGAATCGCCCATAGCTTGTTGAACGTTGGCAAGGTTTACATAAGCTCTGGCATAGGCATCATCGGCTTCAATTGCTTTTTCATAAGCCTCTTTTGCTGTTTGTAATTTGTTCATTTTAATGTAAGTGTTGCCCATATTGTAATAAGCTGTAGCAAAATTTTGTTGATGTATAACCGCATTGGTATAAGCACTAATTGCTTCTTTGTAATTTTTATCAGCATCATTTAACAAGCCAATATTAAACCAGGCGTTGGCGTGTTTTGGGTTAAGCTCTGTTAGTGCTTTAAAGTTTTGAAAGGCCAAATTGTTTTGTTTTTGTTTTAGATAAAGCTTTGCCAAATTGTAATAGCTGTCTTCATTTTTTTTACTAAGGCTTAACGCAAGTTTATAATATTTTATCGCTTTTGTATATTGTTTCAACTTATCGTAAGCCGAACCCATATTGTGATGTGCTTCTGCAGAAGTTGGTTCTTTTTCAATAGCTTTACCTAAAATAGCAATAGCATTTTTGGCTTGATTGTTTTGTACATAATAAGCACCTAAGTTTACCAACTTTTCAATTGAAACTGTGTCACCTTGTTTTAATTGGCTTTCGTAGGTTTTAATTTTTGCTACAATATCTTCTTTTAGTAATTCGCTTTTTGTTGTCTTTTTTTCTTTTTTATAAGATGTTGCCTTTTGCTGATCTAAAGTTTTACTGGTTTGAAACGTTTCATTTTTATTAGATTTAGAAATTGCTGCTTGCCTAAAGTTGACTAACAAAAACAAAGCCACAACAATTGCAATGGGCAAGGCAATATGCCACCACTTTAAAAAATTGCTATTGGCAGGCTGCTGTTCCATAAAATGAAATTAAAATAAACCATAAATTTCTGCCGAAACCTTGTTGATCACTTCTCCTAAATCTTCCGCATTTTCTGCAAATTTATTTTTGTCAACATCAATTACTAAAAGGTTACCTTCTTTGTAGTTGCCAATCCATTCTTCATAAAAATCATTTAAACGGCGCAGGTAATCTAAGCGTAAATTGTCTTCGTAGTCTCTGCCTCTTTTTTGTATTTGACTAACCAGGGTTGGTATAGTGGCTTTTAAATAAATTAATAAATCGGGTGGGGCCAACATAGAAGATATGGAGTGAAACAGATTGGTATAGTTATCAAAATCTCTGCTCGACATTAAACCCATAGCGTGTAAGTTGGGGGCAAATATCTTTGCATCTTCAAAAATAGTACGATCTTGTATTACTGTTTTACTGCCTTGCTGTATTTTTAATATTTGTTGAAACCTGCTGTTTAAAAAATACACCTGAAGGTTAAATGACCAACGCGGCATATCTTGATAAAAGTCGAACAAATAAGGGTTATTTTCAACATCTTCATATTGCACTTCCCATTTAAAGTGTTTACCCAACATTTCTGCTAAAGTAGTTTTGCCTGCACCAATGTTGCCCGCAATGGCTACATGTTTAATTTTACTTTTAGTACTCAAATTATTTTTATAAGATAGCAAACAAAGTTAGAAAAAATATTGACCGCAAAGGCTTTTCACTCCCTCAAATTTTTGACACTTCTAAACACTACCATAAAAAAGATGGGAATAAAGGCAATATGGTATTGTTGTGGGAAAAATGGAAAGCTAATTATTAACAAAATGTTTAATACTAAAATGACCCACCAAATTAATTTTACGTGTTTAATTTTTGCATACGGAATTACCAATAAATACAGCGGGTTAGCCCATAACATGTTTAAATTTTTATAGCAGGCTTGGTGGTTTGTGCCTAACCACATAAATAAAAATACGCAGCCAGCTATTGCAAGTAAGCCAAACAAAAACACATCTAACAAGTTTTGCAGCGTATTGTTTTTTATAAAAAAAGTAGCTATAAAAAAAAGTAGCGCAACTAAGCACATTACCAGTAAAGGCGAAAACAATGAGTTTATATTTTTTGTAGATTTTGTTAGCGGCGTTACTATATATTGCTTACTTAGCAACGGTTGCCCGTTTAGGCTTGCTTTAGATAGGTTTTCTTCTAAGTAATCGGGTAAAAACATTTGGTTTCTAAAATCGGCTTTTTTATCGGCAGGTAAGCCAAGTATTAAATCAATGCCAAAATTAGCCCATGGTTTGCCTGGCAAATATTCATCTAACTGTTGCCTAAAGGTTATTTGTTTTACAGCCGCTGTATCATAAATTAAATTACCGTTTAAATGTTGTTCAAACACATCCCGTATTCGTGAAGCGCAGTTATCATAAAAGAAATCATACAAATATTTTCTATTTTCAGGTTTATAATTTTCATCTAAAAAACTAAGCACTTGAGTTTTTTGTGCTTCATTTAAATTAAAAATACGCTCGGTTACTTGCCGGCCTTGCCTTTCGTAACCTGCAACAAAACTATTAAAACGTTGTAAGCCTAATTTATATAATAGCTTTCCTCTAATAAACTTAGTGTAAAAATTTGGTGTGCTAAAATCAAATATGCCATAATTGTAAACTAAATCGTAGTTATTAATAGTGTCGTTAACTCTAATGGCAGAATGACCAAAAATATTATACAACTTTTCGCCCTGCGAGGCGGTAACTATTGATATTTGTGAAGAAGGATGAAATTGTTGACCCCAGCTTTTTACAAAAAATAAAAAGCAAAAAACAAAAAGTAAATAATAACGATGCAACATTTTAGCTAAATTTATTCTTTTGCATTATACAGGCAAAGGTATTCAATTTCTATGTGGAATAATTATGGTTGATAAAAACTATAACAATTTAGCTAAGTTTGATATTATAATTTTCTGGGAAATGGTAATATTTAATAGTAGAAAGTAGTAAATATTCAGAAATGAGACCATAACATTGTTAGACATTAGACATCAGACATAATTTGGGCGAAAAAGAAGCGTTTCTGACTTCACTTGGCCGAATTTATCTGAGGTCTGACTATGAAGCGGCTTGACTTCTGACCTCTACCGAATAGTTACAGAAAGTAGCCAGTTAAAGTTAATAGCTTAAAAGGTTGTTTATTGCAAGGCTTACTTTTTTTGCAGTTGGTAAGGTGGTTGCCTCTAAAGCTAAATTAATAGGCATTGCCGGCAAGTTTAAAGCTCCTATAGTTAGTACTGGTGCATCTAAACTGGTCCAGCAATTACTCATAATTCTACCAGCTAAACTTTCGGCAAACGAATTAGCTAAAGGTTCTTCTGTTAAAACTATGCACTTATTGTGCTTTTTAACAGATTGATAAATGGCTGCTTCATCTAAAGGATTGAGCGTTCTTAAATCTATAATTTCTATTTGGCCTACAAATTGTTCGGCAGCATTTAATGCCCAATGTACGCCCATGCCATAGGTAATTATGCTTAAGGTTTCACCACTACTAACTTTATCGCTTGCTGCCTCCAAAGCTATGCGTGCTTTACCCAGGGGAATTACATATTGTGCATCGGGTTCAATAGTTTTGGCTGCATTTGTACCAGGCACTTTACTCCAGTATAAACCTTTGTGTTCTAACAGTACAACAGGGTTTGGATCTAAAAAAGCGGCTTTAAACAAACCTTTCATGTCGGCGGCATTGCTTGGGTAAACCACTTTTATGCCAGGTATGGTTAGCAAAGCCGATTCGTGTGTGCCGCTATGGTAAGGGCCGCCGCCGCCATAAGCACCAACCGGCATGCGTATTAAACTTTGTATTGGCAGCTGCCCATTTGAAAGATAATAACCTTTTGCTAATTCTGTAGCCAATTGGTTAATGCCTGGCCACATATAATCACAAAATTGAATTTCAACAATTGGCTTGCAACCTGTAGCTGCCATGCCTTTGGTAGAACCAACCAAATAAGCTTCTTGTATGGCGGTATTAAAAACCCGTTCTACTCCAAATTTTTGTGCTAAAGTAGCCGCTTCTCTAAAAACACCGCCTAACCTGCCGCCTACATCTTGCCCATAAAACAAAGCTTCCGGATATTGGCGCATAATTTCTTCGGTGGCATGTAAAGCGGCATCTACCATTATTACTTTTTCACCATTTGCAGGGCTGCGTTCTCCTGTTTCTTTTACCACGGGGCTTGGTGCAAAAATAAAATCAAATATACTTTCGGGTTCTGGTTCTGCAGCAGCAACAGCTTTATTAAAAGCTAAAGTTGTTTGTTGCGTAGCGGCTGTTTCTATTTCTATTATTTCGTTTTGGTTAATGCCTAATGCTAACAACCTGTTTTTTAATTTCGGATATGGATCATCTAAATAATGTTTAGCTAAATCTGCCTTGTTTCTATACCATTCTTTTCTAACACCAGAAGTATGATGCCCTAATAATGGAACAGAAGCCCGCACTAAAATTGGTGCACGTTCGTAACGGCAATATTCTACTGCTTTTTGCATACATACAAAAGCTTCTTCAAAAACACTACCATCACACTCTACTGCTTCTAAGCCTTTAAAACCTTGCGCATATTCAAAAGCATTCATAGCCCTTGCCTCTTTTGCGCTAACCGAAATGCCCCAATCATTATCTTGCACCAAATATATTATTGGTAATTGATGCAGCACCGCAAATTGAAAAGCTTCAGACACTTCTCCTTCTGTTACCGAACCATCGCCCAAAGAACATAATACAACAGACTGTTGGTTGCCAAAATTTAGTTTTTGAATGTTTTGGTATTTTATGCCTTGCGCTGCGCCAGTTGCTGGTATAGCTTGCATGCCCGTAGCGGCAGATTGATGAATGATAAGCGGTTTACCTTGATGCTTTGCTGCCGGGTGGCTGTAGTACGATCTTCCTCCGCTAAAAGGATCGTCTTTTTTAGCCAACAACTGTAACATCAGCTCGTAAGGTGTATAGCCTAAACCTAACAATAACGATTCGTCGCGGTAGTAAGGTGCAACATAATCTATAGGTTGTAATTGAAATGCTGCGGCTAACTGTATGGCCTCGTGCCCTCGTGAGGTACTGTGCACATATTTCGCAATTTTTCTATTATCGTCGTACAGTTTTGCCATTGCATTAACCTGAGCCATTAAGCGGAAAGCTTTCATTAACAGTGAGATGTCTACTTCAATTGCATTTTGAACTGTTTGCATAAATGTTTTGTAAAGATAGTGAAATTTATTGAGTGCTTAAAAAGTTGTAAAAACTTGCAGAAGCTGGAGCATAATTACAAATGATTGTTTAGTATTAACCTTAAATTTTTTACTACTGATAGCCCACCGCTTGCAAGCTAAATAACTCCGCATACAATTGTTTGTTTTCCATTAAGGTTTCGTGGCTACCGATTTCTAAAATTGTACCATCTTTTAAAACCAAAATTCTATTAGCCATGCGTACTGTGCTAAAACGGTGCGAAATAATAATACTGGTTTTACCTTCGGTAAGGCCTATAAACCGTTGAAAGGCTTCGTACTCGGCACGGGCATCTAAGGCAGAAGTGGGTTCATCTAAAATCATTACGGAAGCATCTTTCATATAAGCTCTTGCTAATGCAATTTTTTGCCATTGCCCGCCACTTAAATCCGTACCTCTTGCAAAGCGTTTGCCCAACTGTTGGCCGTAACCATCTTTTAAACTTTCTATAACTTCGTTGGCTAAACTGTTTTCTGCTGCCTGGCTTATCTTATCCAAATCATTTAATTTAGCAATATTGCCAACTGCTATGTTTTCTTTTACTGTAAACTCATACTTAATAAAATCTTGAAAAATAACGCCAAACATTTTTTGGTAGGCTGCTTTTTCAAAGTTTTCTATGTTAATGCCATCTAACAAAATTTCGCCCGATGCGGGTTTATAGAAACGCAATATTAATTTTATTAAGGTTGTTTTGCCTGCGCCGTTTTCGCCTACAAAAGCCATCTTTTCTCCTGCTTTTAAAGTGAAGTTAATGTTTTTTAAAACTAACTTGTCCGCATTAGGGTAGGCAAAACTTACATTTTTAAAGGTAAAGCCATGTTTAATGTTTTTTGGTATGATGGCATAATTATTAAGAACAGGCTCTGCACTTAAATTTAAAAAGTCGAAATAATCTTTTAGGTTTAAAGCACTTTCTGATATACGAGTGATACGAGAAAATGAAGCCTGCAACCGATTTCGCAAGCTATTAAAGGAACCGGCTAAAAAAGTTAAATCACCAATGCTTAGCACTTTTGCCAAAACCCGTATGGCAATTAAAATATAAGCGGCGTAATAACTTAAAATGCCCAATACATTAAAAACCGCTCCCCAAATGCTTCTTTTTACTGCCAGGTTTTTGTTTACATTGTAATATTGGTTAGATAGGTTTTTAAACCGCTCAGCAATAAACTCGGTAAGGCTAAACAGCTTTATTTCTTTTATGGTTTTGGCATTGGCACCAATGTAGCGCAAGTAATCTAGCGTGCGGCGTTCGGCGGTCCAGCTGCGGGCAATGGAGTAGCGCGAAGAAGTAAAATTTAACTCGTTTATAAAAGAAGGAATAATACTAAACAGCAACAATACTATTAACCAAGGTTCAAAATATATTAAACCGCTTATTAAAGATACAATTACAATTGCATCTTGAAATTGCAACAAGGTGTTGCTCATTAAACCTACTCTGCCGCTGGTTTGAGTTCTGGCACGCTCTAACTTATCGTAAAATTCACTATCTTCAAATTGGCTAATACTTAGCTCGCTGGTTTTTTCTATTATTTTTATTGAGGATGTGTTGGAGTATAAATCGCCCAGCAAACCATCGGTTAAATTTATTAATCGGTTTACAAGGTCGGCCATAATTACAATGCCAAACTCTAAAGCAATTAGTTGCCACAGCTTTTGGTGGCTTGCTGTTGGTGCGTTTATTTGTAGTACAATTTCATCAATAATTAACTTGCCTACCCACAAGGTAACAATTGGCGTTAAGGCATTAAACAAGCGACTGCCAATGTTTAAGTAAAATAATGTTGGCCCGCTTTTTCTAATTTCATTAAAAAATTGCGGAATGTATTTTAGTGCAGCAAAAGATGCCCGCCAATCGGTTCTGTTTTTTTCTTGTATTGATTTTAACCTTGGTAAAGCCATAATTATTTTAAACAATAGAACTTACGGTACAAAGTTCATAATTCAATCCATTTTATTTTGCAAAATGCACAAACAGTTTTAAAAACAAAAAAGCAAATCTCTAAAAATTTTTAATTAACACAATTTAAACCAATAACTTAGTTGAAAGTATTTATCTTATTGTGAAAGATGATTTTTTTTGAATGAAATTTAACAAACAATGAAAAAAATGGAGATCCGTATTATCATAAAACTTGCAAAGCTAATTTTAGAGAATGTTGGAAAACTGTATTTAGTGCATTACAGAAAAATACTTAGTTGTAGTAACTATTCAGCAGAGTTCAAAAGTCAGACCGCTTCGCTGTCGAGCATCAGACAAATTCGGCTGAGTGAAGTCAAAAATTTTTTTTCACACGAATTATGTCTGATGTCTAACGTCTGACAATGAAATGGTCTAACTTCTAATTAGTTATTAGTTGTTAATAATTTGCTGCCTCAATTCATATTTTATACTTGCTATATCAATATTTGAAGGAACGCCTTGAGGAAAACGTGCAAACATTTTCAATTTGTCGTATGTAATATCTTTCCGACTATAGGTAAAAGCATTTTCACCGCTAACAGTAACAGCTATTGTTACAGCAAGATTAATTGGTGCGCTATATAGGGCAAAAATTCCGTGCGAAATTGAAGCTAAAAGCCCTGTTGGAATTGTCCACCCATAGTGAGTTGCTCTAGCGTAATGTATTTTAAAATGCTCAATTTCTGATATCTGAACTCTTATACATTTATTTGTTTCTTCTCTTAACACCACTATTGTATTTTTATCTAAAGCAATTAATTCGCCTTTAACTGGCTCTTTAATTTTATGATTTATAATTATGTACGAACCAAACCTGTTAGTATCAATTCCATCAGGAGCTGGTAAATACATTTTTGGATTACAGCCAGTAAAAAAAATAGCAAGCAATAATACTAATGGTGATAAAGTTTTACTTATAAATTTTGATTGAGTTAGCATACCGATATATTTTTCTTTAGCAAAGTTTTAATTTTCATAATATGAAAAATTTTTAGTATCAATTTTAGAATCCCAAAACTCTGATTCCATGTACATTTCGTATTGTTTGTAGGTTTTAGCCACTTCTTTCAAGTATTTTTTTGGGTGATTAAACATTTGATTAAGTTTTAATAAATTTTTTTCTTTTATCCATTCCTCGCGCATCCACTCTAAATAATAACCTTTGGAATAAAGAAATAGCTCATATTTTGAATCGGTATGGGGTAGTTCAAAATCAAACTTAAACTCGTCTCCAGGCATTGAGATTAAATATTTTTCGGGCTTAATGATTTGGTTTAATGCGAAATTATCTATCCTTCCTTTGTTATAAATAGCAGAAACTGAAACTTCTTTAGGTGTAACTTTTTCTTTAATATTAGTAAGTGAAGCGTAATCAATCCGCCACAGGCCTCTGTTTAAAACAAGTTTTATTTTAACTTTTGAAGTGTTAGTGCTTTGTTGCAATGGTACAATTTGTTTGTTGATTGCAATAGGTCCTTTTTCATCAAATGTATGTTGAAGTTGCCAATTGCTTGCTTGCTCATCATAAAGGTATACATCTATACCACCTAACTCTTTATAAGTTGCAACGTGTTTATTTCGTAAAACCGTATCGTTCTCAAACATGGCAAATCTGTCACTAACCTGGTTTCCCATATATCCCATTGCACTATAAAAAAGGTAGGTGGTCATCATTGTCTGTCTAAAATTTAAAAGTAGCCCGAGCTCTTTTGTATGTTCAACCTGTTCAAAAGTTAAATAAACAGATTCTTTACTTTTCAAATTCTGTTCATCCGAAAGTGAAAATCTTTCTTCTCTGTCTTTGTTTTTCAAAAGTGATGTAATATCTCCTTCATCTGCCTTTGCATTAGAAAGTTGATAAGTATTTTCACAGAGATAAAATTTATTTGAGGCTGAATAATGATAAATCCTTTCGTTTTGATTTAAAGGATAGGCCAATAATTTAACATCTTTAACGCAATGAGTTTCTAGTGCCTCGTTCTTCATAGTAATTGAAAAACGGTTGCCTTTTATTTGTGTTTGGTTAAGTGCGTCAATGTCAGCATATTCTAAACAAGGAGAAATAGCATCTGAAAAACCCTCTGCATCTGCGTAATGAAAATTATCGTTTTCGTTGATATAGAAAGTTGGGCAGGAGCCAAAACAAGCTTTTGGATTTGAAAGGCAAAGCAAACCAATAATAGCATCAACTCCAGCTAATATACTTAGGGCTGCAACCCTATTTGTTTCTGGTTTAACCAATTTTTTGTTGGTTTCAAATATTGACACGCTGTCAATTGGAATGTTTACAGACCCTTCAAACATTAATTTACGATTAAAATTATACTTTGAACCAGCTCCATTTACAATATTTAAAGTAGTATCAATTTGCCAGGTATCCTTTAGTATAATAATGTCTCCATTTTTCAAATGAGCTTTTAAATAGGGCTTTGTTTGTAAATAGGCTGCATTATGTATTAAATCATTTACATCTTTATAGTTTGACCGAAAAAAATGTTTAGCGCAAGATTGCAGACCAATAATTAAAACTATAGTAATCAAACAGTAAAAAATGGCATTTCTCTTCATTGCTTTTAGTTTTGTGTTATGATTAAAACATTAAGATAAATCTACTTCTTTAAGTTGGTATTAATAATTTTTTTATCCTTTTTTTGTATAAATCTAAAATAAAACATCTAATTATTAAAAATTAATAGTAGTTTTTTTGTTCAAAATAAAAAACGCCTATCTTTTGGGAAAGAAATAATTAAACAAATAATCAAAGTTGTAAACTTAAAATGCTGAGCAACATTTTATTTATGATCAATTTGAGAGTACTGCAAAAGAACAGGTTATTTTGTGATTAAACCATTGTTATTTCATATAAAAAATGCTTTAAATTTGATGTAATGAAAAACTACCGAACTATTATTTTTCTATAAAATTAGCAACAAATGTTAAAACCAGTTAGACAAGGAGAAGAGCTGAACGAACATAATTTAAAATCGTTTTTAAAAGCCAATAAACTTATTGAAAGTGCCGAAAAAGCATTAACCGTTAATCAGTTTTCAAACGGCTTTTCTAACCTTACTTATTTGTTAGAAGTTGATGACAAACAGTTTGTGTTGCGTAAACCACCAAAAGGTGCTGTAAAACGAGGGCACGATATGAGCCGCGAATATAAAGTATTGTCTAACTTGCAAAAGGGTTTTTCAAAATCGCCAAAAGTGTTTGCTTATTGTAATGATGCGGAGGTGATTGGTAGTTCTTTTTACTTAATGGAAAAAGTGGAAGGCATAATATTAACTACAAAAGAAGCTCAAAAAAGAAATTTAGCACCAGCGCAATATAAAAATGTAGCCGAAACTTGGCTAAACACTTTTGTAGAGCTACACAGTTTAGATTACAAAAAAATTGGTTTAGGTGATTTGGGTAAACCCGAAGGTTACGTACAACGACAAGTTGAAAACTGGGGCAAACAATATTTAAAAGCCGCCACTATGCAAATTGAAGAAGCCCAAAAAGTGATGAGCTGGATGGAAAGCAAGCAACCTAAACAATACAACCATTGTTTAATACATAATGATTTTAAATACGATAATGTTGTTTTTAAAGACGAACAATACAACAGCATCAATTCAATTTTAGATTGGGAAATGTGTACCCTTGGCGATCCACTAATGGATCTTGGTACTAGTTTAGCTTATTGGTTAAAAGATAGTGATGGGCCAATAAACATGTTTTTTCCATCGCCTACTTCTTTTGCAGGCAACCCCAGCCGCACGGAAATTGCAGAACTATACGCTACTAAAAGCGGAAGAAGCACCGACAACATTTTATTTTATTATACTTTTGGTTTGTTTAAAGTGGCGGTAATTGCACAGCAAATATTTTATCGTTATTATAAAGGTTTAACCACCAACGAAAAGTTTAAACACTTAGATCAAATGTGTTTACATCTTTGCAAAATGGCTTGGACTGCAATAGAAAAAAAGAAAATTGAAGATTATTTGTAAGTGAGCAATAACATTGTAGTTGCAGCTTAAAACTTTTCTTCAACCCCTAAACCAAACAATGCAAAATCGTATTTTACTGGATCGTTGGCATCAAATTGTTTTAAAGCATCTGTTAGCTCAACTGTGGTTTGCCAATCGCGTTGCTTACGGGTTATTAAGTTGAGCTTTCGGGCAACTCGTTCTACGTGTACATCTAAAGGGCAAAGCAATTGTTTGGGTTGTATTGTTTTCCATAAACCAAAATCAACTCCGCTGCTGTTGGTGCGTACCATCCAACGTAAAAACATATTTAAACGTTTACAGGTTGATTTTCTTAAAGGCGTAGCTACGTGCTTACGGGTTCTTGCTGGGGCATCTTTTAAATTAAAAAACAAGTTATGAAAGTTAATTAAACCTTGCGCTAAGTTTTCACTTTCGGGTGTAATGCCATTAATAAAAGCGGTTTCTAAGCTTATGTTTTCGGTATAATATTTTTTAAAGAAGTTTAGAAAGTGCAGCGTATCGGTATAGTTAAAGGTACGATGTTTAAAATTTTCAAAGCGTTTATAATCTTTTGGTTTAGCATTTAATACAAAATTATGCGGATCATTATCCATTAGCAGTAACAACTCATTACACTTATTTATAATAGTTGTACGATTTCCCCAAGCTAACATGGCTGCCCAAAAACCAGTTATTTCAATGTCTTGCAGTTTAGTAAAACGGTGTGGTATTTGAATAGGATCTGTTGTTATAAACTTTGTTTGATTATAAAACTGATATCGTTCATCTAAAAACATTTTTAATTTTTTTCTTTCCATCTTAAAAACCAATTAATTTAAAATAGTTTATATTTACAAGTATATTACAATGAAAGCTTTAATTTATATAAGTAGTTCAAAAATTAATTTTTCCAACTCAAATTTTATTGAATTAGAACATAGTAGTTCTAAAACCAATAAAGAAATGGAGATTACTGGCTTTTTATCTTATTGCGACAACTATTTTTATCAATATTTAGAAGGTGATTCAAGGTTAGACTTGTTAATGGAAAAAATTGAAAATGATGTAAGGCACAATATTAAAAAAACACTTTATTTTAATAAGTTAAACGAACAAATTTTATCTAATTGGGAAATGAAAATTTTAAATAAAGATAAAAAATAGCATTTATTGAAGATTGTTTTATGAGAAGCTTATTTTCTTTTGTAAAAGATGGCAAGCCAAATAACAAATACTTAGAGTTGTCTTTTATCCAAAAAAATAAAACTATTCAAGAAAAATTTCCAACAAGAAATTAAATAAAAGAGTTGTGTTAAACACATTTTGATTTGTATAAGCGAACAATTTACAATTTCACTTTTTTTATAAACTAATTTGTTTTTACCATCAAAGAAAAACAGGAAATATTATCTCAAATAAAAAATAGTTGTAGAAATAGGCGCAGATTTTAGAATGATATTGTTTGGTTTAATAGCAAGAGAAGATTGCTAAGCCTTAGTGCTATGGCGTTGTAATCTTATAAAATCAATTTAAAAACCTTATCTTGCTTAACTATAAACTAATATTGTATGAAAATAATTATACCAATACTGCTTGTATTAATTGCTTTAAGTTTACAAGCGCAAGACAAAGCTAAATTTGAAGATTATTCAAATCCATTTTATAGTAAAATTTTGGAAGATTCTGAAAAATATGCCAAAAGCCAAAAAGAAACGCCAGCCAAAAAAACTTTAAAAATGAGTTTTGAAGGTAAAGAGATTCCGCAAAGTTTAGATGAGTTTACTATTGTAAAAGTAGAAGATCCAATTTCGCAGGGTAATACTGGTACTTGCTGGTGCTTTTCAACTACTTCGTTTTACGAGTCGGAAATAGAAAGAATACATGGCAAAACTATAAACCTTTCTGAGTTGTATTTGGTTTATTACGAATACGTTGAAAAAGCAAGAGGCTACATTAATACAAGAGGGGAAACCTTTTTAGGAGAAGGTTCGGAAACTAACGCATTACAGCGCATGATGAACATGTATGGTACTGTTCCGTTTTCTGCTTACGAAGGTAAACCACAAGACCAACCTTTTTATAATCACCAACCAATGTTTAAGGAAATTGAAACCTATTTAACCACTTGCAAAAAAACAAACTATTGGGATGAAGGGGCGATTTTAAACAACATCAAATCTATTTTAAACCATTATATGGGCGAACCGCCTACTTCGTTTGACTATGAAGGCAAAAGCTACACACCAAAAACCTTTTTAAGCGAAGTAGTGCAATTAAACCCTAACGATTATGTAGATGTAATGTCGTTAATGGAAAAACCATATTGGTCGAAAGAAGAGTATGATGTGCCAGATAATTGGTGGAATAGTACCGACTACTACAATGTTCCTTTAGATGAGTTTATGGATGCCATTAAAAAAGCGATTAAAAATGGTTACTCTATGTCCATAGGTGGTGATGTTTCCGAAAGCGGTTACTCTGCAACGTACGATGTGGCTATGATACCTTCTTACGACATTCCTTCTGCTAATATTGATGAATATGCAAGGCAATTGCGCTTTTCAAATGGAGCTACTACCGATGATCATGCCATTCATTTAATTGGCTACAAAGAGGCTGCCGACGGTTGGTGGTTTTTAATAAAAGATAGTGCCAGCGGATCGCGCAATGGCAAACATGCCGGCTATTATTTTTATCACGAAGATTACGTAAAGCTAAAAATGATGTCGTTTACTATTCATAAAGATGCGGTTAAGGCTTTGTTGAAGAAGTTTTAGAACAGATCGCAGACTTTTTAGATTGCAGACTTTTGGAGAACAGAGAATAGACTTTTTAGATTACAGACTTTTAGACGACGGATTACTGTTTTTTTAATGATCTTTATTGAGGATCAAAAAAATAGTAGTTTTGCTTCTATAAAATTTTAATTATGAAAAATATCATATTAGCAGTAATATTTGCTTTTGGTTTTTTGCAGATACAAGCGCAAAATCAATTGGATAAGGCAGCTAATAAAATTTGTGAAAAGTTGTCCAACAAAGACTTGTCAGGCATTAAAGATATGGAAACGCTTACTGAAGAACTTGGAGCGGTAATGTTGGAAGTTGTTTCTAACTTTAGTAAAAAGGAGCGCAAAAAACTAAACATTGATGTTTTGGATCAAAACTCAATGAGATCATTTGGCGAAAAGGTAGGAGAAAGAATGGGTGCTACTTGCGAGCCGTTTCAAAACTTAATTACCAAACTAATGGCGCAAGATGATTCGGAGTTGTTAGAATTGGTTAAAGAAAAAGAAGGCATTAAGTCGAATAAAAAATTTGGAGATGCAGAAGGAATTGTTGTTGCTGTTTATGAGTCAGATTTTTTAAGTATTTCTATTGAAGATGAAGATGGTAATGTTAACAAATATTATCTTTTAAAAACGTTTGACGGCGCACAAGATTTTATTGAGAAATTAGACACCCTTAAAGGTCGGGAAATAGAAATTGGTTTTGTGAAATATGAGGTGTACAACCCTACAACAAAAGCGTTTAAAAAAATTAAAGAAATAAAATCGATTGTTTTAAAATAACATAAGCAATAATGCTTTGCTAAAGCTGGCAAAGCATTATCGCATCTTAAAAAAAACTACTCAACAATAATTTTAAACACTTCGTTTTCATTTTTAATATAACCTAGGTAAACACCTTTTTTAGGATTTGTGAGTTTAATGTAGCCTGCTACAAACTCATAATTAATAGTTTGCCCAACTGCATTTACAATATGCAAGGCTTGTAGCTTATTCATAAATTGGGCATCTAACCTAAAAACACCATTATTGGGGTTGGGCCAAACATTTATTTTTTTGGTTTCATAATTTTTAATACCAACTAAGTCGTTATCTAAAAAATCAGGAATCATATCTCCATCGCTATCATCATCAAATAAATTGCCATTGCCATTGGTATCTTCATTAATGGTTAAAATGCCATCGCCATCATCATCCGGATCTAAAATGTTTATTAAACCATCTCCGTCTGTATCGTCATCAAACAAGTCACCATTGTTATTCACGTCTTCTAAATAATCTGGTAAGGAGTCGCCATCTCCATCAGCGAAAAAACATAAATCTTCATTACCGCAGGCTACCGTTAAGTTTGGGTTATAGTTTACTGCATTTGCATTAGCACAACCTGTTAGTATGGTTTCGCAACTACCATCATCCATATTTGCTTGTGGGTTGTATTCTGCATAACATAAATCGGTACAACCCTCGGTATCAATTGTAGTAGTTTCGCCTTCACAAATACAGTTTACAACTATATCGTTTATGGTTTGTGCATTGCCATCATTACAAGCCGAATTTTCAAACAAACAACTGTTATCGTTAAGGGTAGCCATTTCATTATAATTGCAAGCATTAGTATTGTTACAGCCTGATATTGCAGTAATTTCAACTAAGTTAATATTGATGCAATTATTGGTTTCACATATACTTACTATAGTGCCATCATTATCATCACATAATGCCACGCCACAAATTTGATAGTTGCCAGCAGGTATAATTTGCGAAGCACCATTATTAAAAACGTTAAACCAATCTAACAAAAAATCGGTAGGCAATAAGCCGCAAACATCAGCTTCTATAGGTTGGGTAACAACTGTGTTAAAAGTACCATCATTATTTAAATCGGCGTAAGCTACCCAGCGGTATTCAAAATTAGTACGATCATTCGAATCGCACAATAAATTTAGATTTTCTCTACCGTTAGTACAAACTTCAATATTGCCGCCAATGTTTACGATTTGGTTGTCTAAATCTAAATCAACATTACCTGCAGCACAAGCCCCACAGCTCACCGAAGAAGTCATTAATATTTCGTTGATATTTATATCAATTCCATTACTGCAAACCAAACCATTTGACAGTTCTGTAGAAACAATTACAGCAATTTCTGTGTTTTGAGCAATATCATTTGCTGTAAATTCAAAAAAGAAATTTTCATTTATTGGTATTCGGCTGTTTGAATTTATTGTTTCTAAATTTTCATTTTTAAGTACAGCATTATTATAAAATATGGTTGTTTCAGTTGGTTTAATCTGGTTGCAATCGGTTATAGCATCAACATTAAAACCAACATAAACATTACCTTGTGGGGCATTATCAAAATAAGTTTCACAAAAAACGAAATCTCTTGTTGGGGAAGTACCACAGGCTACTATTTGTCCATCTTGAAAAGCACAAGAGTATTGCGGTTTCAAAATTTCGCAAATACAGTCTTCATTGCAGCCGCAAAAATTTTCGCTTAAACTGCATCTACCATCACCACAAACTTTGCCGCACAGTAAAACATCTAAACAAAATTCACCTACCGATCCATTATAGGTATCCACCACAATGTAGTAACTGTCGCCTGGTTTTAAACTTACATTTACTCCGGCCACGTAAGGTGGTTCTGTGTTAATGTCATCATTACAACCAATATAATTACTTGACACCCACAATGGTGTTGGGCATCCAAATGTTGCTGTATAAACTACTATTTGCGTATCTGAACTTCCTTGTACCGGGCCATTTATAAAATTACAGTTATCATTTACGCTGGTATTAATTTCGTAAATTATGTTGGAACCATCGCCATTAATATCTGGCACAGTTAATTTAAACCACATAGATCGTTCCATTACTGTTGAGTTAAACTCGCTAAAACAATCTGGCATCATTGGATCGCTGCTACCTGGCGTTGCACCAGTATTATCAAAAGGGCCTATGGTGTTAAAGTCACCACATTGACCTACAAAAGCATTGCTAATATCTAAAGCGGTTATACAATCATTATTTGTGGGTTGCGCAAATATAACTGTAGCCTTAAAAATAAAACCTAAAACAAAACTAAGTATGCAATATTGTACTTTCATTTAAACCTGCTTATTACAAAGGTCAAATTTAATATTTCTTTACTAAGTGTTTGGTTTTTTATTATTATGATCTTTTGTAAGGTTTTTTTGATATTTATAAATGCCTGTTATAATTATTTTAGAAATTGATTTTTTTGAGTATAAATGAATTTATGGCAATATTTTTTTATGAAAATAATAATTGATAAAAATTTTAATTATCAGATGCTGATTGCTAAATTTGATATTTATAAATAAATTATTTTGCTTAATGAGTTTTACCGCAGTACTTAATAGTAAAAAATAAATGGTATTTAGTAGCACAATATTTCTGTTCTTATTCCTTCCAATATTTTTAAGTTTTTATTATTTATCACCAAATAAGCTAAAAAATTTTGTACTTCTTTTTTTTAGTTTGCTGTTTTATACCTGGGGCGAGGGTTGGGTTGTACTTATATTATTAGCCTCTTCTATAGTTGATTTTTCTGCTGGCTTATTAATTGATAAAGGTCACAAGAGATTCGGATTATCTATATCGCTTATATTCAACTTGTCCATTTTGTTTCTTTTTAAATATTTAAATTTTACTTTCGATAATATTTTAGCTTTTGCTAAGTATTTAAATATTGAAAATTTTGATGTTAAAAATATTAGAAATATTGCTTTACCGATTGGCATAAGTTTTTATACTTTCCAAACAATGTCGTACACTATAGATGTTTACCGAGGGCATGTAAAAGCAAATAAAAATTTTCTTGAATTTATAACCTATGTAACTATGTTTCCACAGTTGGTAGCAGGCCCAATAGTTAGATATAGTGAGATTTATTTAAGCTTGAGTAAAAGAACAATATCGGTTAATAAGTTTTCGGAAGGTGTAGAACGGTTTATAATTGGTTTGGGCAAAAAGGTGTTAATAGCAAATTCGTTTGCAAGTATTGCTGACAATATTTTTGCACAAAATTTGACTGATATTTCAACAGGCTTTGCCTGGCTTGGCATAATATCTTACACTATACAGATATATTACGATTTTTCTGGCTACTCCGATATGGCTATTGGCTTAGGCAAAATGCTTGGATTCAACTTTCCAGAAAATTTCAACTTTCCTTACATTTCAAAAAGCATTAGAGAGTTTTGGAGAAGGTGGCACATTACTTTATCATTATGGTTTAGAGATTATGTGTATATTTCATTAGGTGGAAATAGGAAAGGGAAAATTACAACCTATATAAATTTATTGATCGTTTTTTTTGTAACTGGTTTTTGGCACGGCGCTAGTTGGAATTTTTTAGTTTGGGGCTTGTTTCACGGCTTTTTTATTGTAATTGAAAGAATGGGTTTTGAGAAAATACTTAAAAAGCTTTGGCTTCCAATTCAACATTTTTATACTATGTTAATTGTAATAATAGCATGGGTCTTTTTTAGGGCAAACAATTTAGAGCATGCCATGCTTTACTTAAGTAAAATGTTTATTTACGATGCTGGAAATGTGTATTTAAGTAGCTACTTATCGTACATGAACCTCAATTATAGTAGCCTTATTTATTTTATAGTGGCTATTGTTTTTGCTATGCCAACCTATTTGTTAGTCGTAAAATTATTCAACAATTCTATATTAAACTACATTTATAAACTATGCTTAGTTTTATTATTTATTTTAACTATTGTATATGTAGTATCAGGAAGTTACAATCCATTTATTTATTTTAGATTTTAAAAAATGAGAAATTACATCTTTATTTTAGTTTACGTTTTTATAATTTCTGCACCAGTTGTTATAAGTTTTTTTGTAAATAGCCTGGCTAACGACAATAAAGAAAATAGAAAGTTAGCCTTAAAGCCTAAGCTTGTGTTTAATGAAACAAGAAAAAATACTGGTGTAAAAAAAGTGTTGAGTTTATTTGATGACATAAAAAACTATGCTAAAAAATTTGAAAAATATTATACTGATAACTTTATTTTAAAGCCAAAAATGTTTGAGGCCTATTGCTTTATTCAGTCAAACATTTTTAACGCTAATTCAATTTCAGGTAAAGTTGTTGAAGGAGAAGAAGGCTGGTTGTTTGTAGGTGATGACTATTCCAAATCAATAAAAGAATCTAAAAATATAATAAATTTTCAAGAAGAAGAATTAACATTATTACAGAAAAAACTAAAAAGTTGGAAGAGTTGGTTTTTTAAAAATAAAATTGATTTTTACATTGGTGTTCCACCAAATAAGCTTTCAATTTATGGAGAATTCTTACCAATAACTAAAAACACAAGTCAGCCCAAAAAGGCGGAACAGTTAAGTTTGTTGTGTAATAAATTAGGTGTAAACCATATAAATATGCTCGAAGGTGTTGTAAGCAATACAAATGAAAGGTTGTTTCCTAAATCCGATTCTCATTGGAACGATACTGGCGCCTATTTAGGATATAAAAACTTAATGGGTAAAATGCAGTTAGAATACCCTCAATTGGAAATAATACCGGAAGATCAAATAACAGAAAAAATGAAAATAGCACAGGAACAAGATCTTTCAAGAATGTTGCTAAAAAAAGTAGAAGAAGAAGTTACTACATATAAGTTAAAGAACCCGAAAGCTAAAAAGGTAGAAAATAGATTAGCACCTAAGGGTAATCGGGCAAACCCTAAAACCTATGAACTTAGGTTTAAATCGGATGTAAATGATTTAAAAGTCTTAATATTTAGGGACTCTTTTAGCAACGCACTTATAAAGTATATTAGCGAAAGTTTTGGTGAGTCTGTATTTATATGGAACATCAAATTAGATAAAGAAATAATTTTGCAGGAAAAGCCTGATATTGTTATTTCTATTTGCGTTGAACGGAGTATTGATGTGTTTAAGTTTATTTGAATGTTTTATCTTTATCTAATTTTTTATATTTAATTTAGTAGGTATAAACAAGTTATTTTAAGGGCAGTTAGAGAAAGAATGGCACAAAGAAAATTAATAGAATTGAGTTTACCAATAATTTCAAAAAAAGATCGTTTTGCGAAACGGATACGGTTGTTAGTGAATACGGTATCAAAAACAATTACTCATCATTTAACTGCTACTTTGCTCCAACTCATCTCTGTAAAATGCAATGGTTTTGCCATTATCGCAAGCTGTAAAACCGAGAGACTTATAAAAGCTGCGGGTTTTAATGGTATCATCTGTCATTAAAGCTTTTTGCCTAACGTGTTTGTATTTATTAAAAAGTAGTTGTATTAATGTTGTACCTATTTTTTGGTTTTGAAAAGCCTTTAAAACTAAAAGATCTTGTATAAAAATAACAGTAAGGCCATCGCCTATTGCTCTAATCATTCCAATTAAGTTTCCATTGTGCCTTGCAGTAATAACACATAAAGATTGTTTAATGGCGGCTGCCAAAATTTCAGGTTTATTTGTGTAGGCAGTCCAACCCACATCATTATAAATATGTAACAGTTCTGTAAGGCTTAAATTGTTTTCTGTTGTATAAACAATGTTGTTCATTAAAAATAAATATATTGTTTCAAACCCATAATAAGCATAAATTTCATGTAACTATTCAGAAGTCAGACCATTTCATTGTCAGACGTTAGACTTCGGGCATAATTTATGCGAAAAAGAGCGTTTTTGACTTCATTCAGCCGAATTTATCTAACGTCTGACAGCGAAGCGGTCTGACTTCTAATCTCTACAAAATAGTTACATTTTCAATTTAGAAAAAGCAAGGCCATTAAAATTTGAAGCTTTATTTTTATACAATTGCTAAAACAAAGCAGTACCTTTGCATCCTTAAAATTTTCAGCAATACAATAAACAAAAATGGCAGATAAAATAACCATCAACGAAGGCGTTTTAAATGTTCCAAACAACCCAATTATACCTTACATAGAAGGCGATGGTATTGGTATTGATATTTGGCCGGTAGCGCAAAAAGTATTTGATATAGCTATTGAAAAAGCTTATAAAGGCGAACGCAAAATTGAATGGTTAGAAGTACTAGCTGGTGAAAAGGCTTTTAACGAAACCGGGCAATGGTTGCCTACCGAAACATTAGAACGTGTTGAAGAATATTTAGTAGCAATTAAAGGTCCATTAACTACGCCTGTGGGTGGCGGTATTCGTTCGTTAAATGTAGCCTTGCGCCAAAAGTTAGATTTGTATGCCTGTGTAAGGCCAGTAAAATATTTTGAAGGCACACCATCACCATCTAAGCATCCAGAAAAAGTAGATATGGTGATTTTTAGAGAAAACACCGAAGATATTTATGTAGGTATTGAATACATGCAAGGTACCGATGAAGCTAAAAAATTAATCAAAATTTTATGTGAAGAGTTTGGAGTAAATAAAATACGTTTTCCCGAAACTTCTTCTATAGGTATTAAACCAGTTTCTTTACAAGGAACAGAACGTTTAGTAAAATCAGCCATACGTTATGCTATTGAAAATAATAAAAAAAGTGTAGCCATTGTACATAAGGGAAATATTATGAAGTTTACCGAAGGTGCATTTAAGCAATGGAGTTACGAAGTAGCAGAACGTGAATTTGGTGATAAAGTTTTTACTTGGGCACAATGGGATGCTATTAAAGCAGAGCAAGGTAAAGAAGCAGCTATTGAAGCACAACAAAAAGCAGAAGCTAATGGAGCTATTATTATTAAAGATGTAATTGCAGATAATTTTTTACAACAAATACAACTGCGGCCAGAAGAGTACGATGTAATTGCCACCCTTAATTTAAATGGTGATTATATTTCTGATGCATTAGCAGCTATGGTTGGTGGCATTGGTATTGCACCAGGCGCAAACATTAACTACGAAACTGGTAGAGCTATTTTTGAAGCAACACATGGTACAGCACCAAAGTATGCTGGCTTAAATGAAGTAAACCCAAGTTCATTATTACTGTCTGGTTGTTTAATGTTTGAATATTTAAAATGGAACGAAGTAGCAGATTTAATTTACAAAGGTATAGCTGCAGCTATTAAAAGTAAAAGAGTAACCTTCGATTTTGCTCGTGAGCAAGAAGGAGCAACCGAACTTTCTACATCAGAGTTTGGTGATGAAATTATTAAACACATGTAATACTGTTTATTTTTTTGATGAAAAACTATCTGCTATGATCAATTTTTTAACAAAATGACAAGGTTTTAAACCATAACTTATTCAAAGTTTTCCACAATTATTTTAAGTGGTTATGCCTTAGCAAGGTATTAGGCTTTATTAAACCTTGCTAAGGTGGCTTTGGTAAAACCCGACAAAACTAAGCGGCCGCTTTCGGCTGCTCTTTCAGCTAACAGTTCATCCCAATTTTCTGTGCCTTTCCAAAAAACTTTTTTAAGTGCTGCTCTGGCGGCAGGGTTTGTAGCAGCTAGTTTCTTTGCCATTGTTATTACCGCTTCATCAAGTTGTTCGGTAGTTTCAAAAACCTCATCATACAAACCACTTTCTTTTGCCCAGCTTGCTTCTTTAAATTCTGTTGGGTTTAAGGTAAGATGTGTAAAGCCAGCCAAACCAACCTTGCGTTGCACCGCCGGCCCAATAACAAAAGGCCCAATACCTACCGCCAACTCACTTAGCTTTACAGCCGCAAACTTAGTAGCCATGCAGTAATCAACACTAGCAGCTAAGCCTGCACCACCACCAACTGTTTTACCCTGTACACGCCCAATTATTATTTTATTACTTTTTCTACAGGCGTTTATTACATTAGCAAAGCCCATAAAAAAAGTTTTACCTTCTTGTTCATTGCTAATTGCAACTAATTCATTAAAGCTTGCACCAGCACAAAAAGTTCTGTCACCTCCACTTTTTAGCACAACAATTGCAACCTCTTTTTGCTCACTTACCGCAGTTATATTTTCTGCTAATTTTTTTAATAAGTTTGATGGTAAAGAATTATGCGCAGGATGAAAGAAGGTAATTTCTGCAATGTTTTTGTTAATATATTTAATTGTAACCGATCCGTTATTATTCATAAATTTTAAGCTAAAGTAACAAATGACTTTACAAATGTAGTGGAATATTATGCATCAATTTAAATGTTATTTAAACAGTATGTCAAAAATGTGGATAACTTAAAATTGATATAATCCGTAAAAAAAATAATTTTATCTTATAAATAACTGAAACATTTTATCAAATTGAAAACAAAATGGGAAAATTTGACGAATTATTAGAAAGCTTTGTTGCCGATATGAAGAAGAAAAGTATTGGCGGAGCGAAAATTGATCAAAAGGTTTTACACGGTGCTGCTAAAGCATGTGGACCTTCTCTTTACAGAAAAGATTCAGCCACGGTTGCTTGTTCTGATAAAGAGGAAATGGCACGGATAAAAAAGAATTTCTTAGTTAAGAAATTAGGTCTGGATGCTGAAAATCCGAAATTGGATGAAGCTCTTAAAGAAACCTGTAAAGAAATGGGTTCTTCAAATAGAAA